>AR_comb_assmDRAFT_10473556_pt1 | contig 15052 bp, 14 predicted proteins | sample ArasoioldDNA_FD_10543 | JGI IMG/M metagenome (IMG submission 10543) | reverse complement strand
CCCACCGGCTCGGGCTACGAAACCGAAGGTCACAGGTTCGAATCCTGTCAGGCGCGCTTTGCACTGCAAGCCTGGGAGGGAACTGGAATGAGGAAGACTCGGGGAGAGTTGACGTTCTCGAACGCCATCGCCTGATTGGCGCTTTCGTCGCGCTCGGGGGTGCCAGCTATGCCGCCGTTCAGCTGCCCAAGAACTCGGTTGGACCGAAGCAGCTGAAGCAGGGCGCCGTAACCCCGGTCAAGCAGCCAAGCGGCCTCGGCCGGCTCTCCCGGCCCGGAAGGAAAAGTTGGGCCACAGGGGCCATAGGGACCCGGGGCCGTCAGCTTCGAAGCGCACGTGCCTGAGGGCGACGTCAGGACCTTCAACGGCGTCAAACTGGGAAGTGAGCGGAACCACAAACCTGCTCGAATCGGGAGAAACCACCGTCCGTTCGGCACCGAAGGCGGTTCGAGCGGCAGCATCGGGCAGGAGCGACGGCTCCGGCCAGATCGATGCCGACGTGATCGCTCGCCACACGTCGGCGAGCGTGGGCCTCAGGAGGTTCGACTTGCATCTGGCTCGATCCACCTGCGTGCTGCAGGGGGATGTACACGCCGCGGCCGTAGGCTGAGCGGACGGCGAGCGGCGAGGCGCAAATCCAGCTCAACGAAAGGACCGCGACCTGCCGTTCGTGACGCCGACCCGCCCTCCGCCCCACGTGCCCGGCTAATGGGTGCGCGCCTTCCGCGCTTGAGGGAGCCCACACTCAGGGCCTGTTCCGACTTGTCGGGCCGGGGCATGGAGGATGCGTCCTCCTCCGGGGCCACTGGCCATTGAAGGGCATCGCAAATGGAGGTGCGATCACGATGAGGGAAGCCTGTAAGCACGCTGCCGTGTCGATGGCCTCGCGTATATGCTCCGCGTACTGGGAAACCCAATGAGTATCCAAAGCTTACCTTCAAAGAAATAGGACCAGCGGGACACGGATGATCACGATCCTCGGCATAGTGCTCACCGCGGCAGCGTTTCTCTTTGCCGTGGCCATCTATCTCGACGAGCACAGGAGATCTCCGGAGTCGGTCCCGGGCAAGCCGTTGCGAGCGAGAAAGCAGCAAAGAACGATTGCTCTTTGGACAAGTGGCCGGTTCTACAAGGCGTTGCAGCAGTTCGACCTTTACTGCGACCAGCTTGAAGGAGAAGAAGTTCCCGAGGACACGACCGACCCGACGAAACCGTCGAGGGCCGACCATTTGCGTTTTGCCCAGGCCGTTCTCTTGACCGCCGCCGTCGACATCGTTCCTTTTTCACAGGGCAAGGCCAATCTCTTCCACTTCGCGGACTCGCCGGGGGGCGAGTCGCGAGACATCGTCAGCCACATCCTCATGGGTCCATTCCCGCCAAAGCAGATCCTTTCCGGCGCTAACGCCTTTCGGAAGATGACGATCAAAAGCAACAAAAAGGCCGACTCGGTGGCGGGTGAATGCGTTCGGCTGGAACTTCCCCAGCTTGAGAAGTTGACGAAAAAGGACAACTTCAGCGGAAAGGAGATTAAGCTGGGTACGACCCATATCTTGGGCATCCCAGTCGAATTCGAGAGGATGCCGGGAGTTGACGGCTATCGCGACGCGCCGGAGAACCTCCCGGCCGCGATCACGATCGACCTCCGCATCATGTGGATGCGTTTGGTTCTGCCAGTCATCCGACGGTTTGCCTATCGTCGGTGCCTATACATTTGCCATCGCCTAAGTCGATACAACGCTCTAATCAATCCGTGAACCATGCCCAGGGCGCCACTGTGATCGATGTTCCAGCCGTAGATCGGACCGTCAACCTCAGGCGCCTGCTGCGGCGAATGGCGGCCCTCCGCCCCGCCAAGCTCGATGATCTCGTTTGGGGTTGCGCTGGCTCCAGCCCCCCAGAGGTACAGGCTTGCATTCAGCAATACGGACCCTTTGCGGGGCTTGTTCGGCTGGCGCCTCTGTTTCCCAACGGATACCTCGATACCTCGGGCCGCGTCTCACACAGCGGATACGCACACGACTACCGTCATGAGCTCGGCATTCTGCTGCAGGACCTCAACCGCACGATTCCGCAGCATCTCCAATCCGAGTCCACTTCCGTGCTGGAGGCTCGACTCGACGACATCGTCTTCCGCGAGGTTGAAGGAACTCGTGAGCAGGTTGGGGATCCCGCCTCGGAAAGCCTGCTGGAGCGCCTCTTCGCCGTTTACGACGTAGCACCTCGCCTGCCGCGCTTGGCAGCACTGGTCGATGGACTCAAGGAGGAAATCGATCTCAGCCGCACGGTTGTAGTTGCACACCAGCATATCCTTGGATCAGTAGTTAGCCAGTTTGAGGCGCTCTGGGACCTTGGTCTCAAGCCCGAGCGGACGTTCATTGTCGGAAAGCCCTATTCGACCAATAGAGTGGCCGCAATGTACCTTGAGGAGCGGGGATGTCATGTCCGTCCCAACCTTCAGGAGTACGGCACCGGATCGGTCCTATCGCCCGGTGTCTACCAGACTGAGAATGACCGGGCACTGGGCAACTTCTTCGCCAAGGTGGTTAAGGATCTTCCCAGGGAACGGTTGTCGAAGGTGCTGGTATTGGATGACGGCGGATTGATTTTGGCGTGGTTGAATGGGGCCCCCGCCAGCGGACTCTTTACCCAGGAAGACCTCGAAAGTCTTTCAACCCTGCGAGTTGTGGGGGTGGAGCAAACGACCTTCGGGCAACGGCTCCTTTCTCGTCTGGGGGCCGAAGGAGGCCACTCGCCGGAAACTACCGCCAAGGCTATTCCAGTCGCAAACGTCGCTGAAACCCGTCTGAAGATGGAAAGGGAGAGCGGCCTGATCGCCAACTCGGTCGTTCGCGAGTTGGATTCGTGGATGAGGTCGAGTGACGCACGCTCCGAACATGTCTCAAACCTCAGCGGAGCCACGGTTGGAGTGATCGGCTTTGGAGCAGTGGGCTCCTGGGTATGCCGGGTTCTCCATGACACCGTTCAGCGAATGGTCGTCTTTGATCGCGATGTTCGGAAATGTAGTGTCGCGCGCTCATTTGGCTATCAGGTTGCGCAATCTCTCTCCGAATTGGCTCAGGAGTGTTCAGTCATTATCGGTTGTACGGGGGCGCTCGACGGTGTCGAGCTCAAGGCCAGCATGCTGAGACCAGGAACGATCCTTGCCTCTGCATCTTCTGGCAACTACGAGTTCGCGCGGGTGTTCATTACCGGCAAAAAGCCGATGCGTCCCGATCTCAATCCCGAGATCAATCCCGGCCGTCCCGCCAGCGCCTTCGATTGGATCCACTCGATCTTTCCTGTTGAAGTGCCAGGTGGGCGTTCGTTTGTTCTCAACGGTGGGTTCCCGGTGAACTTTACGGGGGCCCTTGATCCGATTCGGGCAGAGGAGATCGAGCTGACCCGTTGTCTCGTCGTGCTGGGTGCCGCCGCGGCTATTCGAGATCTTAAGGAGGGCGGCCCTAACTTCGGCAACCCGGTGCGGCTCGCCCCTATCGACGAGACGATCCTTGACGACATGTTCGGCTTCTAACTTCTAAGTCAGTGCCAGCTGCCACTACGCAGCCACAGCGACCGGTCGCCGCTCCGAAAGCACGGCCCGCGCCCCGCCCGAAGGCCTCACCGTGATGTTCCGCCGCCGGGCCACCTCGGGAACCGCCCCGGCGGGCTCGACCGTCAGGGCGCTCAGCGCCTGGCGCAGGACGATCTTCATCTCGAGCATCGCGAAGCTCGCTCCCAGGCAGCGGCGGCGGCCGCCGCCGAAGGGGATCCAGGTGTAGGTGCCGGGTGGCTCGTCGAGGAAGCGCTCGGGACGGAAGGCGAAGGGGTCGGGGTAGACGTCGGGGTCGTGGTGGAGCAGGTAGCCGTTGAGGACGAGGCTGCAACCGGTCGGGTAGGACCAGCCGCCGACCTCGATCGGCTTGACGACGAGGCGGGGTGCCACGTTGGGCAGCACCGGCCGGATCCGCAGCGTCTCCTGGATCGTCGCCGTGACGTAGGCGTCGTCATCGCCCTCGATCGCCTCGACCAGCCGCGCCAGCACCCTCGGGTCCTGCGAGAGGCGCTCGAAGGCCCAGGCCAGGGTCGTGGCGGTGGTCTCGTGGCCCGCAACCAAGAGCGTCATCAGCTCGTCGCGGATCTCCTGTTCGCTCATCGGCGAGCCGTCCTCGTGCCGGGCCTCGAGCAGCATCGCCAGCACGTCGTCGCGATCGGCGCCCTCGCGGCGGCGCTCCGCGATCAGCTCGAAGATCAGCTCGTCGACTTCCGCCTGGGTGCGGACGAAGTGCGCGAATGGCCCGACCCGTTCGAGGACGCGCGCAACGACGCTGTCTTTTGGCGGCGGCGACAGGCTGATCGGCCGGTCGCCGAAGACGAGCATCTCCTGCAGCCGCCCCCGGATCGCGTCGAAGCGGGCTCCCGGGTCGAGGCCGAAGACGGCGCGGAGGATGATCTTCAGGGTGAGGTCCTGCATTCGCGGGTGCAGCTCGACCGCCGTGTCCCGCGGCAGCCCGGCCAGCTCTTCGGCCGTCACCTCCTCCATCAGGCCCGTCAGCCGCTCCATCCGCTCGCCGTGGAACGCCGGCAGCATCAGCTTGCGCTGCTCCATGTGCGCCCCTTCGTCGAGCAGGAGGACCGAGTTGGTGCCGACGACGGGCTCGAGGACGCGCGCGCCCTCCCCCGGGCGCAGCACGTCGGGCGGCGCGGTGAAGACTTCCTTCACCTCGGCCGGGTCGGTCAGCATCACGAACGGCGGCGACGCCGGCAGCCTGATCGTGAAGCGCTTGCCGTAGCGCTCGCGGCACTGCCGCAGGAAGGCGAAGGGGCGCGTCCAGAACCCGACGGCCTGAAGGACCGAGGGGTAGGGGGGACCGGGCGGTAGGCCTGCGGGTCTCATTCCTGCACCGAGTATTCCAAAGTGGATAGGCTCTCGCCATGCCAGTCAAGCTTCATCGCTGTTCGGTCATGTGGGCCAAGATGGACGCCCACCCGTGCGCGCGGGTGCAGAAGGCGCTCGACGAGCAGGGGATCGAGTACGAGGTGGTCAAGGGACCGTTGCGGCCGGGCAAGCGCAAGGATCTGGAGCGAATCTCGGGCCAGCACAAGTACCCGACGATCGAGTTCGAGGACGGCAGCGCCTACCGCGAAGAATCGAAGGACATGGCCGAGCGGATCCGCGCCGGCAAGCTCTTCGAGGGGCACGAGCCCGCAGCGCCCGCCGCTTGAAGCCGGGCCCTGCGTAACATCGTCGTCCAGGCATGAGCCGGCTCAGGTTCCAGATCTCGATCTCGCTCGACGGTTTCGTCGCCGGGCCGAACCCGAGCGTCGAGAACCCGCTGGGAGAAGGCGGCGAGCAGCTGCACGAGTGGGTGGTCAAGTTGGCCGTGTGGCGCCGCTCGCACGGACGCGAGGGCGGCGAGACCAACGCGAGCAGCGCCGTCATGGAGGAGGCGATCGACAGCATCGGCGCCACGGTGATGGGCCGCAACATGTTCGGCGGCGGGCCGGGGCCCTGGGGCGAGGAGCCCTGGGACGGATGGTGGGGCGAGGACCCGCCGTTCCACACTCCCGTCTTCGTCCTCACCCACCACGAGCGGGAGCCGCTGGAGATGGAAGGCGGCACGACCTTCCACTTCGTCACCGACGGCATCGAGTCGGCGCTCGAGCAGGCCACGGAGGCGGCGGGCGGCAAGGACGTCTCCCTCGGCGGCGGTGCCGACGTCGCCCAGCAGTACCTGGCGGCCGGGCTGCTCGACGAGGTGCAGCTCAACGTCGTTCCCATCCTGCTCGGCGGCGGCAGGCGCCTCTTCGAGAACGTCGCCGGCGTAGACCTCGAGCAGGCCGAGGTCATCGAGGCTCCCGGCGTTACCCACCTCAGGTATCGCGTTTCCGCCTAGCGCCGCCCGCCCGGCCGAGCGGTAACCGCTAGACCTCGAGCCAGGTGCCTTTCGGGCCCAGGTTGTGGACCGGCGTCTTGCCGACTTTGCTCTTGCATCCCCACGACTCGTGGATGTGGCCGCAGACCGCCAGGCGCGGTTCCTTTTCCTCGATCGTGCGCAGCAGCGCGTGGCTGCCGAAGTGGTCGCCGGAGCGGTTGGCGTCGCAGTGGCCGTACGGGGGCGAGTGCAGGACGAGGACCGAGTTCCGCGGGCAGAGGGTGAGCATCACCGCAGCCCGCTCTTCGTCGAGGTCGAAGCTCCACTCCCACGGCGTCACCGGGACGCCGGCACCGAGGCCGAAGAACTCAACGCCGCCGATCGTCACCATGCCACCGTGCAGGACCGTCGCGGCGTTCCAGCCGGCGGTGGACTCGCGCAGGGCCTCGTCGGTCTCGTTGTTGCCGGGGACCAGGATGGTCGGTGCTTCGATCGCCGAAAGGGCCTCGATCGTCTCCTCCAGGCCCTCGTGCACGGAGGCGAAGTCGCCGGCGCCGATCACGACGTCGGCCTTCTCGGACATCTTGACCAGCTGCCCCGCCCGTTTCAAGTTGCAGTGCAGGTCGCTGAAGGCAAGAAGCTTCACGCGCGCAACCTAACGATTTGCCGCGTCGCCCGCGTCGGGCTTCTGGCCACCGCTTGCGTCTCGCCGGCGGGCGAGTTCGATAGTCTCGCCCGCGCTCATGCCTGACGTCTTCTGGATCGGCCTCGGCCTCGCCGTCTTCATCTTCCTCGTCGGCGTCTTCGCCGGTGCTCGTTCGAGCACCACGGGCCTGCGCACTGGCGCCGCGATTGGCGCCTATCTCGGCGTGATGCTGGCCTTCCCGCTGTTGGCCATCGGTCTCGCGACCAGCTGATCGCGCCATCCGCGTTTGAGATGCCCGTCGGAGCGGGTAGCCGCCGCTGCACTATTCATGACAGCAATGAATAGTTATCATGACAACAAGGGAAGAAACCGTATGGACAAGATCGAGATGACAATCCCCAGCCTCACCCTCCATGACGGTGTCGAGATCCCCCAGCTCGGCTTCGGCGTCTTCCAGGTGCCACCCAAGGATACGCAGCGCACGGTCGAGCTGGCGCTCGAAGCCGGCTACCGGCACATCGACACCGCTGCCGCCTACCGCAACGAGGAGGGCGTCGGCGCCGCGCTGGCCGCGTCCGGGCTGCCTCGCGAGGACTACTTCGTCACCACCAAGCTCTGGAATTCGCAGCAAGGTCACGACTCGACCCTGGCCGCGTTTGAGGCAAGCCTCGAACGGCTGGGGCTCGACCACGTCGATCTCTACCTGATCCACTGGCCGGTTCCGACCGCGGGGCTGTTCGTCGAGACCTGGCGCGCCTTCGAACAGATCCACCGGGAGGAGGCGGCGCGCACGATCGGCGTATCCAACTTCCGCATCGAGGATCTCGAAACGTTGGATCGGGAGGTTGAGACGCAGCCGACGATCAATCAGGTCGAGCTGCATCCGCGCCTAGAACAGGAGCGCCTGCGCGCGTGGCACGCGGAGCACGGCATCGTGACAGAGGCCTGGAGCCCACTCGCGCAGGGCGAGGCGCTCGATGACGAGACCGTCGTCGAGGTGGCTGACGACCACGGCAAGACGCCGGCCCAGGCGATCCTGCGCTGGCACCTGCAACTCGGCAACGTCGTCATCCCCAAGTCGGTGACGCCCGAGCGGATTCGCGAGAACATCGACGTCTTCGACTTCGAGCTCTCCAGCGAGGAGATGGCCATGATCGGGGAACATGGCGGTGGCAGCCGGATCGGACCCGATCCGGCCACGTTCGTCGCGCCGTAGCGCCCCCTCGGTTCCGGTCCGCCTGCGCCCGAGCCCGGGCGCTCACACGCCCCAAACTTCTGCCGTACCGTTCCGCGATCTGGGATTTCCCAGATAACCTTTTCGCATTGCACTCAAGGTCCTTGAGCCGTTGTGACCGAGTTGGCGCAGAACCTGATCGACGCCCTGGCGCTGGGGAGCCTCTACGCGCTGATCGCGCTCGGGGTCACGGTGATCTACACCGTGATGGGGATGATGAACTTCGCCCACGGGGAGTTCATCATGCTCGCCGCCTACGCCCTCTACGTGCTGGCCGGACTGCCCTTTGCCGCCGCCGTGGGTGGGGCGGTGGTGACCGGGGTCGCGATAGCGGTCCTCGCCGAGCGGATCGCCTTCCGGCCGGTTCGCAAGGCCGACCTCTCGGCCCAGCTCGTCACATCGCTGGCGGTGGCGACGATCCTGCAGAACGTCGTCACCGCGGCGGTCGACGCCCGGCCCCAGTCCGTGTCGACGCCGGCCTTCGTCAGCGAATCGACTGAGCTCGGCGCCATCTCGGTGTCGAATTTGGAGTTCCTCACCCTCGGCCTGACGGCCATCGTGCTCGCCGGCCTCGGCTGGGTGCTTTACCGGACCCGAGCCGGCCTGTCCATGCGGGCGGCGGCGGAGAACTTCGAGATGGCGCGGCTGCTCGGGGTGCAGGCGGACCGGGTGATCGCGCTCTCCTTCGCGATCAGCGGCGCCCTTGCCGCCGCCGTCGGCGTGCTCCTGGTCATGCAGACCGGGCAGGTCTCGCCGACGATGGGCCTGACGCCCGTGCTGGTCGGCTTCGTCGCAGTCGTGATCGGCGGCTTCGGCAGGATGTTCGGCGCCGCGCTCGGCGGCCTGCTCCTCGGCGCCGTCTCCTCCCTCCTCGGCGCCTACCTGCCGGACGGGCTATTGCCCTTCCGCGACGCATTCGTCTTCAGCCTGCCGGTGGCGATCCTGATCTTCAAGCCCCAGGGCCTGCTCGGCGCCGCAACCGGGGAGGCGAGGGTGTGAGCGCACCGATCGTCACGGTGATCGCCGGTCGTTCGAGTCCGTGGCGATCGGTGCGCGAACGTAAGGTTGCCCAGTGAGCGGCGGGCGGCTGCGCTCGCGCTCCACGGTCGTGGTCTCGCTGCTGGTCCCGTTCGTGCTGATCGCGATCACGATGGCGGTTGGCGCCAACGGCACGCCCTCCCTGCAGGGCACGGTGACGACGATCCTCTGCAACCTGATCATCGTCCTCGGCCTGCAGGTCTTCATCGGCAACAGCGGCGTCTACTCGTTCGGGCAGCTCGGCTTCGCAAGCGCTGGCGCCTACGCCGCGGCGCTGCTCACCCTGCCCGCCGCGTTCGCCGCGCTCCAGACGCCGGGTCTCCCCGGCCCGATCGCCTCGGCCCAGCTTGGCCCGCTGCTCTCGACCCTGATCGCCGCCGTGGCCTGCGGCGTGCTGGCAACGGTGGTCGGCCTGCCGCTGATGCGGACCTCCACGCTGGCCATCCCGATCTCGACCTTCGCCTTCCTGATCGTCCTCTACAACGTGCTCGCCAACTGGGACGCGGTGAGCGGCGGCAGCAGCGGGTTGGTCAGCATCCCGAGGACGACCAGCGTCGAGTCCGCCGGCCTCTGGGCGGCCGCGGCCGTCGTCGTCGCGCTGGCCTTCAAGTGGTCGGCGCGGGGCTACCGCCTGCAGGCGACCCGCGAGGACGAGGTGGCCGCTCGCTCGCTCGGGATCGGCGTGACGCGAGAGCGGCTGATCGCGTTCGCGCTCAGCGGGACGTTGTGCGGGATCGGCGGTGCGCTGGCCGTGCACCAGTCGGGTGTTCTCGAGCCGAGCACCTTCTACTTCGCCGCGACCGTGACGACGGTGACGATGCTGGTGCTCGGCGGTGCCCGCAGCGTCTTCGGGGCGGTACTGGGGGCGATCGCGGTGGCGAGCGTGAACGAGGTCCTGCGGGGCGTCGAAGACGGCGCCCACCTCTTCGGCGTCCTCTCGGTCGGCGAAACGACGGGGCTGGCGGCGATCGGGGTGGGCCTGATCCTGCTGGCGACGATGGTGGCGCTGCCGGACGGGCTCAGCGGCGGTCGCGAGGCCGGGGAGCTGGCCTGGATCCGGCGGCTTGGGGCGGTGCGCCCGGCGCCGACGCCCGTTGCCGGCGACGCCGCTGAGATCGAGAAGGTCGAGGGAGCCGGGAGCGGCGTCCTGCGTGCCGAGGGGATCTCGCTGGCCTTCGGCGGCCTGCGGGTGCTGAGGGGCGTCGACCTGACGCTGCCGCGTGGCGAGGCACTGGGGCTGATCGGGCCGAACGGTGCCGGCAAGACGACGCTGGTCAACATCCTCAGCGGATTCCTCGCGGCCGATGGGGGCACGGTCCGCCTGGACGGCGCCGATGTCAGCGGCCGCTCCCCGTCTTACCTCGCCCGCGCCGGCCTCGGTCGCACGTTCCAGGCCGCACTGCCGTTCCCGCACCTGAGTGGGCTGGAGAGCGTTGCGGTCGGCGCGATGGGGGTCGGCGTCGGGCGGCGGGAGGCGGTTGCCGTGGCCTCCGAGGTGCTCTCGCGCCTCGGCATGCGCGAGCAGGCCGCACGGCCGGCGGGCTCCCTGCCGCCGGGAAGCCAGCGCCTGCTGGGGGTCGCCCGCGCGCTCGCCACCCGGCCGCGTTACCTGCTGCTCGACGAGCCGGCCGCCGGTTTGAGCGAGGTCGAGAGCGAGGAGCTGGTCGCGGTCTTGCGGGGCGTGCTGGAGGACTTCGGCTGCGGGCTCCTCTTGATCGAGCACGAGATGAGCGTCGTGATGAGCCTCTGCCCGCAGGTGCAGGTGCTCGACGACGGGGTCACGCTGCGGATCGGTTCGCCGGCTCAGGTCCAGGCCGACCCGGCCGTGATCGAGGCCTACCTCGGCAGCTCCTACCTGGCGCCGACAAGTGCTTGATCTGCGCGAGATCCGGGTCGCCTACCGCGGTGTCGAGGTGGTTCACGGCGTTGACCTCAGCCTCTCCCCCGGAGAGGTCGTTGGGATGATCGGGCCGAACGGGGCCGGCAAGAGCTCTGTGCTGCGCGCCGTCTGCGGTCTTGTGCGGCCGAGCTCGGGCGAGGTGGTCTTCGAGGGCAGCGTGCTGAACGGGATGGCGCCGGAGCGGATCGCGCGGCTCGGGCTCGCGCTCGTCCCGGAGGGGCGCCACGTCTTCAAGACGCTGACGGTGGAGGAGAACCTGCGCTTGGGCGCGCAGCGAAACGGCGAGAGCGACGACGCGATGGAGGAGGCGCTGGAGCGCTTCCCGATCCTGCGCGCGCGGGCTCGTGAGCGCGCCGACCGGCTCTCGGGCGGCGAGCAGCAGCAGCTGGCGATCGCCCGCGCGCTGCTCGGTCGTCCGCGGCTGTTGATCCTCGACGAGCCGTCGCTTGGGCTGGCACCGAGGACGATCGACGCGATCTACGAGTTGCTGGAGGGCCTGCGCCGGGAAGGGACGACGATGCTGGTGGTCGAGCAGAACGCGGCGCGGACGATCGACTTCTGCGATCGCACCCTGGTGCTCGCCGGCGGCAAGGTCCGGGCCGAGGGTGGGCGAGACGAGCTGGGGCGCGATCCGGGCCTGCTGCGCGCCTATCTGGGAGGGCAGCCGTGAACGAAGAGGCCGGAACCGGAGGAGGGACCATGAACGAGCATCAGGATCGAGCCCCGAGCAGCGAGGAGGTCTCGCGGGCGCTGCGGCGCTGCTGGCAGCCGGTTGCGAGAGTCCAGGATCTGGAGGACGGCCCGCAGCGGGCGGTCCTGCTCGGCGAAGCGCTCGCGGTCTTCGTCACCGAGAGCGGCGCGCCCGCCGTGGTCGCCGACCGCTGCGCGCACCGCGGCGCCTCGCTCTCGATGGGCGCGGTGAGGGGCGAGGGCATCCAGTGCCCCTACCACGGCTGGGAATGGGACGGCGGCGATGGCGCCTGCACGCGGATACCGTCGCTGGCCGACCAGGCTCAGATTCCGCCGCGCGCCCGGATCCCGGCCTTTCCCGCGCGGGAGGAGTGGGGGCTGGTCTGGACGGCGCTGGAGGAGCCGCTTGGCGAGCCGCCGACCGTGCCCTGGTTCGAGCCCGCCCCGGGGCGGTGGAAGCACGGGCCGCCTTTCGAGCTGCCGGTGGGGTTGGGGGTGATGATCGAGAACTTCCGCGACGTGGCCCACTTCGCCTTCGTCCACAGGGACACCTTGGGTCCGGTCTCCGAGGTGGTCGAGCCACTGCCGGTCGAGCGCGACGGGATCGAGGTGAGGATGAGCCGCGAGATGGGGATCGGCCCTGGCGGGGACGGGACGTGGGACACGTATCGCGAAGGCCACAGCCACGCGATCGCGCCCAACTTCACGTCGATCCGGATGGTCATGGCAAAGGGCGAGCGCTGGCTGCTGCACGCGGCGCGTGCGATCGGCCCCACCGAGTCCGTGCACTACTGGGCCGAGGGCCTGAGCGACGAATTCGAGGAACTGTCGCTCGACGAGGCGATCGAGTCCGAGAAGCGGCTCTACGCCGAGGACCGGGCGGTGTCGGCGGCGGTCCAGCCGCCGGAGCTGCCGCTGGCGCTCGACGCCGACGTCAACACGCTGGCCGATCGCTTCACCCTCGCCTACCGCGAGGCCTTCTCCGAGTTCGTGTGGCGGGCACTGGCCGAGCGCACCTCTCACCTCAGCTCGAAGGCGAGCTGAGTGGTGTCGGTGCGCCAGATCAGGCGGGCGAACTCGAGCGGGCGCTCTCGCTTGGAGCTCTCCGTCCGGCCGAACTGGACGAAGCGCCCGATCAGGGCGGGATTGCCTGCCGTGGAGCCCACCTGGGAGGCGGCCCAGCCGCTGAAGAAGGTGTGCTCGACCGAGACGGTGCTCCGGGTGAGCTCCACGTTGCGGGAGCGCGGGGGGCTGTCTCCGCTCATTAACGCCTCGGCGGTGGGGAGAAGCCAGGGAAGGCGGGAGATCGAGGAGTAGGAGTCGACGACGAAGGCCGATGGCTGGCCGGGGTCGACAACCGCCGTCACCTGGGCAATCTCGGCTCGCGATTCGCCAAGCTCGAGGAACTGGGTCACCGTTTGGTCGGGCGCGCGCTTGCGGACGCTGGCCAGGGACATCGAGTGGTCGCGATCGCTGTTTGCCCATAGTTTCACGAGACCGGTGGCCTCGACCGGGGTGCGAGGCGCGGCGACGAAGGCACCCGAGCCTTTGATCCGGAAGATCGTGCCGTCGCCGACGAGCAGGTCGAGCGCCGGCCGGATCACCGCCCGGGAGACCGCGAACTCTTCTTCCAGCTCGCGCTCGGTGGCAAAGCGCGCACCCGGCTCCCAGGTTCCGAGCTCCAGCATTCGATGCAGCTCCGCGGCTAGCTGGAAGTAGAGCGGTACCCCGCTGTCTCGGTCCAGCTCGCGCCTGCCGGCGAGGGGGACGTCGGACGATTGCTTTGGCCGGCCCCGAATCGGTTGAGTCGGCTTGGCCATTCGGGAACAGAATACCTTCGCGTTTTTGTTTAGGAAAGTCGCACGCTAGTCGCCGTATTCGGGCAGGAAGTGGGGGGTGATGGTGGTGAGCATCTTCGGCTCGCCGTTCGCGTACACGTATATCGGCCAGTTGCCGTTCGCGTAGTGGAAGTCCTTGGTGAAGGAGATCTTGCCGAGGATGGTCTTATGGGGCCTCGCCTCCAGCGCGTCGGCGAGCGCGTTGCCGTCGATGCTGCCCGTCTCTTCGATCGCGGCGACGATCAGCTGACCGCCGGCGTAGGCCGTGAGCAGGACGCTGGAGACATCGGTGTCGACCCCCTTCTTTTCCAGCTCTTCGTACAGCTTCGCCGCTTCCTCGTTGGGCGGATCGTAGGAGGAGCCGTTGAGGGCTGCGTAGATGTCCTTGGTGTTGGAGATGCCCTTCAGCCAGTAGGTGCCGTCGAACGAGGCGGTGGCGATCATCGGCAAATCGACGCCGGCGTCGCGAATCTGCTTCACCGCCGCCGCGCCGCCGGGCGGGTACGAGCACATCACCACCGCGTCGGCGTTGGATTTCTTCAGCTGGTTGACCTGGCTCGCGATCGACTCGTCTTCGTTCTTGAAGTCGACGGAGCCGGAGATCGAGCCGCCGAGGTGTTCCCAGGCCTCCTGGAACCCCTCGCAGTAGGCCTTGCCGTAGATGATCGCCGTGTCGCGGAAGAGGAACGGCCGCTCGATCCCCCTCCGGTTCAGGAAGGTGGCGTCCGCGCTCGCCTCGCTGAGCACGTTGGGATTGGCGCTGAAGGAGAGCCGGCCGGTGGTCGGCGGGCCGAAGCCGGGTTCGTTGGCGGAGAGGCTGAAGTTGATCGCGTTGTTTTCTTCGGCCACCGGGGCCGCCGCGGAGGCGGTGAGCGACTCGCTGCTGAGGAACAGCGCGTCGGCACCCTTTTCGATCGCCTGCTGGGCGGCGATCGGGGCCTGCTGAGGGTCGGAGCGGTTGTCGACCTGGATCACCTCGAGCTTGCTGCCGTCGATGCCGCCCCTGGCGTTGACTTCGTCGGCGAGCTGTTCGACGGCGGAGATGCTGGAGTCGTATGGGGCGAGCCAGCCGCTCTTGGCAATCGCACCGCCGATCGTGATCGTCTCCGGCAGGCCGGTGGAGGCGGAGGAATCGGTGGAGTCGCCCTCGCTGCCGCAACCGACCAGGGAAATGGTCAGTGCGAGGGCGAGGGAGAGCCGGCAGCAGAGACGAATGACTTTGGCCACTGTCCCAAACCACATTACTATTCCTGTGTAAACCCCACTGTCGCATCGGCTGCCCGCAGCCTAGGAATTTCGCCGGCGGGCCGGAAGTAGGCCATATGGCGGAGAGCGGGCTCATCGACACGCAGCGGCGCCTGCGACGCGCCAATACGGTCGCGGCGTCCGCCTTCCTGATCGGCGGATCGCTGTTCGCGCTCGGTGCCGCGCTGGCGCAGAGCGGGGTCGACGCGACCGTATGCGCGACGGTCTACCTGGTCGGCGGCGCCTTCTTCAGCGCCGGCGGCTACACGTCGGTGCTGCAGGTGGTCAACGAGCCCGAAGGGGGCCTGGCAGCCGAGTCGCCGGAAGGCCGCTGGCGCTGGTGGTCGCGCGAACCGCGGCGCCTTCAGTGGCTGAGCGCCGTCGTCCTCTTCGCGGGGACGCTGGTCTTCGCGATCAACCTCGTCGACTCCTTCATCGAGGGACTCAGCCCGGCGCAGGCCGACCGCCTCGTCTGGTCGCCCGACATGGTCGGCTGCGCGCTCTTCCTCGTCTCCGGCCACCTGGCCATGGTCGGTATCGGCGGCGGTTGGCGCTTCTGGGCCCGCCGCGACCTCGGCTGGTTGATCG
>AR_comb_assmDRAFT_10171336_pt1 | contig 15054 bp, 13 predicted proteins | sample ArasoioldDNA_FD_10543 | JGI IMG/M metagenome (IMG submission 10543) | reverse complement strand
CAACTCAAACGGAGCCGGATACTCCGATGTACATTTCAATAATGTTATCTGGTTATTACCTGTCTTTCTGCAAGCATCTACCGCCAACTCAATATCTGAAAGTGTTGCAACTCCTGTAGAAATAATCATCGGTTTTTCTTTAGCAGCGGCATAACTGATTAGTGGAATGTCTGTGATTTCAAATGAGGCAATTTTATACGCCGGCACATTCATTGTTTCTAAAAAATCCACTGCTGCTTTATCAAAAGGCGAGGAGAAAAAGATCATTCCAAGCCCTTCTGCTATTTCCTTTAATTTCGGTTGCCATTCCCATGGCATCATTGCTTGTGCATATAAATCGTACGGACGATATCCCTTCCATAAACCTTCGGTTCTTGGTCCAAAATATTCATTATCTACATTTATGCTTAAAGATTCTGGTTTAAATGTTTGAACCTTTACTGCATCCGCCCCCGATGATGCCATGGCTTCAATTGTTTTAACAGCTAATTCAAAATCATGATTATGATTCGCGGATAATTCAGCTATTATCAGAACTTTTTCTGCAGGTTCATTTATGCGTGCAAACATGAATTAAAGAAGTTACACTTTCGAAAAATATATATAGCCCTGCTCTTCACCGTCAAAAAGAATGAGGCTTTTTGTAATTTTTGATCCTATATTTCTTATAAGTTTTAATGTAATGATTTCCGGTTGTTGCTGATTTAAATCTTTATCAATAGTAATTCTTGTAAAAAACCACTTACCGGCGTCAGTTAATAAATTTTCCAGTAAGCGTTTATTTAATGCTACAACTTTTTCAATATTGGTATAAGAAGATGGGGAGTTGAGCAAAATACTTTTTTCATCTCCTTTAAAAATTGATGCCTTAATAACATCTTCTTCATTATACTCATAATTTTCAGTAACCTCGTTGTTTGTTTCAAACAAGTAAACAATATTTGTTTTTACAGGCTCGGTAAATTTAAAAATTGAAGCAGGGATTGCATTATCAGAATTAACATGATCGCCAGGAAGAAATTCTGCGATAAGATTATTTTTAACAACTTTATGAAAACTCAGATCAATATTACTGATCGTAAATTCTTTGCTCAAATGTTGTAATACTTTCGTATAAATGTCCGTACCATGAACATAATTCCTGTTTCCTTTAAATTTAAAATTCAACGAAAAATCTTTCATAAATCATTTTATTTAATTGCATAAAAGACTATCGATTTCACCACTTATTTTAGTAACTCCTTCCGAGTTTATCTTATTTCTTAGCAAAGAAAAATTATTGAAATATGTATCCTTAACGTTTAAAAGAAGATTTTGAAACAATTCAAACTTTGTTTCATCAAAAACCTGATCATAATGATGAAATGTACACGCGAATTCTTTATAGTGAAGAAAATCAGCTATTGGTTTTTCTCTTGAAGAACTGGAGAATAAAATAGATCTCACTCCCATTAACGCTAATTCCCAATACATTAATCCCGGTGAACAAATCGCAAGATTGCATTGCAACATGATTGTAGAGACATTTGCGATATTATAATAAAGTTGCACTTTGTAAGAATTCAATTCAAGCAGCTCTTTAATTTTCTCGTAATCCTGATTTAATACGCCGACAATCACATGAAAATTAAATTGGCTTAAACTTTTTGTTCTCAATATAAGTTCCACTAATTGAAGGGTATAATGACAAGGGTCAGCCGACCCAAAAGAAACAAAAATTTTTTTTCCCAATTGCTTTACAGGCTGTATGCCGAGCTTTCTGAATTGCGGAGTGTAAATAAAATATTCCGGTCCAAGAAGTGTCCGCGTATAATTTTCAACTGAATACTTTTGATAACATGCAATAATATTTTGATTTAATAATACATGAGCGTAATAATGAAAATCCGGATTTACTGAAATAATCATTAACCTTATGCCCGAATCTATAATTTCTGTCTGAAAATTTTTTTCATAAAAAAATGTATTGTCGGAATCAATGATCAACAGAGAATTATAATCACGATTTTCATCATTCATCATTTGTATAAAATAGTTAGGCAGTACATCTTCTATTTCATAAGCAGAATAATTATTCTGTTTTAATGTTTGCAATAAGGCGGGAAATAAGGAAGAATAAATAAACAAAATTTTGATGTCGTGTTTGCTCAACTCATTTGCGATGCTCACACAACGCCAAAAATGTCCTGAACCTATTTTACTATCTGCATTTACATAAATAAATGCATACTTTTCTTTCATGGTTATTTTCTTTCAGAAATCTTTCTTGCAGGATTTCCAAGATAAAGACTATCGGGCAATGCATCCTTAATAAGAACAGCACCTGCTCCTATCATTGTATTGTTGCCTACCCTTACATGATCGGTTAAAGTGGCTCCGACAGCCAGCCAGCAATTATCTTCAATTACACATGCTCCGCCGATTGTAACGCCTGAAGAAATATAACAATTCTTCCCTATTCTCACGCTATGCCCGATACATACATTATTGGCAATTCTGGTTCCTGATCCAATAATGGTATCTTCAAGCATACCTCTTGGGACACTTACATTGGTGCCGACAGTGACATCATCTTCTATGATAACAGAACCAAGATGAACAAAATTATTATACCTACCGTTGTACCATAAATCACCTAACCCAACTCCTCCGATCACAGAACCTGATTGGATAACACAATTTTTTCCGATACTGGTTGAATTAAAAATTGCCACATGGGGATAGATCTTGCATCCTTCTTCAATAACAACTTCACTTTCTATGAGCGTTCTTTCAAATAACTGAATTCCGCTTCTGTTAATTTGTACGGAGTCTGTCTCAAATGTATTCTTGAAAAATTTTTCAAGCAGAGATAAAAAAATATACTTTGGTTTATCAAAGTAAACAATAGCCTTCGCCTTATGTTCAGAAATATCATCCTTCAATGCGGAATCAGCAATGATTACACCTGCTTCCAGGTTTTTTAAAAAGGCGGGATCACCTCCTGAATAAAATATAACAGTTGTAAAATCAGCAGCATCTAACGAAGCAACATAACTTACTTCATAACTTTTATCCCCTGAAAAAGGTAAGTCAAAAAAAGTAACAGTTATAGGTTGAGGCAATTTATACTTCATTTGATTTGTTTCGCAGATATTGAAAGAGAGCGTTGAAGGTTTTTACTTTTTCTATATCCACATCGGGAATTGTTACGTTAAACGCTTCTTCTATATTGAGAAAAAAGTCCATCATATCTAAAGAATCAACTCCTTGCTCGGTAATACTGATATCATCTCTAAAATCCAAAACCTGGTTTCCAAGGGATGAACTTTTCGCCAATAGTTGTTTCAGATTTGCAATTGATAATTCCATAATCACTTAAGTTTATTATTTATTAAAATATTGCTTGACCATGACAGGCCAACCCCAAAACCAGAGATAAAAATATATTTGTTATTATGGTCATGCAGGATCCTTTCAAGTATAATAGGAATAGAAGAGGATACGGTATTTCCATAATCTTCAATATCAAAAATTACTTTTCCATCGTCGATACCCGTTCTTTTAATTAATGTATCGATAATGTATTTACTTCCCTGATGAAAAATAAATTTGTCTATATCTTGTATATTTAAATTGCTTTTGGATAATAAATTTTTAATGTCAACAGGAATATACTTGGCAGCGAAATTAAAAATACCTCTCCCATTCATTGATAATATATTTTTATTGCATGTTAAGTTGGATGATTCTTTCCCGATTGTTCCGAAAGTAAAATTTCCGATTGTATAAACAGGGTTATCCGTTAGGTATGAAACCGATGCTGCATCACCAAATAACAGTGCTGTATTTTTATCTTTGGGATCAATAATTTTCGAATACGGATCTGACGTAAATAAAAGTCCTTTGGTCATTCCGTTTACTTCCATAAAACTTTTTATTACAGATAAGCCATATACAAACCCTGAACAACCTAAAGAAATGTCGAAACAGGCAACGCTTTCAGGAAGATCAAGTGCTTTATGAATGAGTGCAGAACTATGAGGAATATTGGAATTGGGGTTTTGTGTTATTAATATGACCGCTTCGATTTCATTTCTGTGTATTGTTATCTTTTTTTCTAAATTTTGAAATGCTTTCACTGCCAAATCTGAAGTGTCTTCATCAGCCTCTTTAACGGCAACTTGGGAAACACCGATTTTGTTGTAAATAAAATCTTCATCGGTATCAAACTGTTCTTTTCTTTCAATATTCGATACCCGTTTACTAGGTATATATGAGCCTATTTCTGTTATTCCTATCATAATATTTTAAGATTAATAGAATTACCTTTTATTCGTTCCATTTCTTTTGGCGCACATGAATATTAATGTTTGATAAATCCCCATTTTTATCCATTATCGAGATAATTTCTTTGTAAGTTAAATTATCAGCATTGTATTCTTCTACCAACATTTTGACCAATTCGAAATCTTGCATAGTATCTACAGTCAGACGATATGCACTTTTATCTGTTTCATTCCTGACAGGAAAAAAATCATACAATTCAGGATGGGTATAAAAATAAGGTGTTACATGTTCTCGTTCCTTTATACTGCTCGCTCTTCTATAAGCTGCTTCTAACATAGAGAAACTAAATATCTCAAAAGAAATTCCTACAGGAAGTGTTTTCGAAATCCCGGTTGACATGTAAAGGTTTTCGTTGTTCAACTCTATGTAGTAATCCACGTAGCGCCGTATAAATTCACCGTCAATCAAAGGATTATCTCCTGTAACGCGCACAATGACACTTAAATTATTTGCTTTGGCAGCTTCATAATATCTTGATAAAACATCATCCTCGCTTCCTCTATAAAAGAGAATTTTCAGACCTTGAGCAACTGCTATTAATCTATCATTTGAGTTAGCATCTGAAGTGGCTAAAATAATAGGTAATTCGGATTTTTTTAACCGCTTAACAAGTATCTCGAACATAGTGGAGGAGCCAATTGTCATCAGAACCTTTTCGGGCAAACGAATACTATCCATTCTTGCCTGGATAATGATTCCTGCTTTTGGTATTTGTTTACCAGATTGTCCAACCTCCATCAACAATTATATTTTGACCTGTAATAAAATCTGATCCTTGTGAAGCAAGCAATATTAAAGGGCCAACCAAATCTTCTGGTTTCCCAATTTTTCCCAAAGGGTTAAACTGTTGTAGCCTTTTAATGAATTCCTGGTTTTGTTGAATCTCCGGCTTAGGAAAAGGTCCCGGAGAAATACAATTAACCTGAATATTGTATGAGCCTAATAAAACCGCATAGTATTTTGTCAGTTGAATAAGTGCTGCCTTTGCTGCACCATAATGAGGCGGGTTTGTATATTTCTGGCAATTTTCTCCTTCGTATAAACTAAAGTTCGGACTAACCACGCCATACATGGACGATATATTAATTATTTTACCTGCTTTAAGAGCTTTCAAGTAAGGTGTTACTTCGCGAATTGATTTGTAAACAGACCCTAATACACCTTCCATCGTTGTAGCCCAATCATCGTCAGTGATTTCTTCTATAACTCTCCCCTTTATGAAATGCGCATTATTGACGACAACATCAATTCTTGAAAATCTCGAATAAACTTTAGCGAAAAGCTCTTTTAAACTTTGTGAAGATGAAATATCACAATATTCAAATGTTACTTTCTTTTCAAATGAAGAAAATTTCTCTTCAAATTTCGTAATGTTTCTGCCCGCCACTATTACATTCGCTCCGTGCGCCAATAGTCCCTTCGCCATTCCTGTACCTAAATGTCCATACCCACCTGTAAGAATTATTACTCTCCCTTCAATATTCAACAATCCTTTCATGACTTTGGCCATTTAAAAGGTAAGATCATATCTTCATTTACAGAATCTTTAATATTTATGTCCCTCTGTACTCTTTTAAACTTATAAAGATCTTCATATGAGACCATGTTGTTCCGAATGTTTTCTTCCGAATCTACTCCTATGATCACTCTATCAATATTAGGTTGGATTATACAAAAGATCAACAATAGTTTGTTTAATGAAAGATCACTTGCATTGGCCAGTTGCTTTATAAAAGCAATCATAGGCTTAACAGGATTGAAATAATCGGGTAAGCTGTCGATTTCTCTAAAAAGAAGTCCTTGCAAAAAAGCAGAACGCGTATGAATTTCTATTCCTTCATTTTTGTATTGAGTTAAAAATGGCTCAAATCTTCTGTCTAAAACATTATAGGGTACCTGAATCAGATCTAAAGGAATTTTGTGATTCATAAACCATTGCACTTCCGATGGAAAATAAGCAGAAATTCCAATTCTTTGGATGTACCCTTCTTCTTTAAGCCGTAACAATTCATTATAAATATCCGGGTGTTTCTGCAGAACATCTGCTTCATGTGCTAAGAAAGCATAAAGCCGGTTAATGTGAAGACTTTTAACCGTTTTTTGAAATGCTTCTTGCAGACTTGAACGCGTTGTGATGTTACGTGAAAATTTAGATATGACGCAAGATTCTGCATCAATACGAAGTTCAGTGAACAATTTTCCTAAAACATCTTCACTGTCTCCATACGCGTTGGCTGTATCGAAAACTGGTGCAATTACTGATTCACAATAATACTGCACAATTTTCCTCGCAGTGATATAGCCAACCTTACCCAAGGTATTATTAGCACCGTATTTCATGCCGAATTGTACCGTTCCAAGGCCAATTTTATCATTAATCCCCATAGCTTAAAAATCCCTTTACCTTAGCAATAACAAAATCCTGTTGAGTATCTGTAAGGCTTGGATACATTGGTAAGCTCAAACATTTTTCATAGTAAGCGTTTGCATTGGGATAACATGATGCTTTGTAACCAAGCTCTTTATAATATGGCTGAAGATAAACTGGAATATAATGTACCTGTGCAAATATTTGATGCTTCTTTAAATGTTCATATAAGCCTTTTCTGTTTTCAACCTGCACAACATACAAATGATATGCATGATTGAAACCATTTGCGGGTCTGATAATTTGAATATTGGTATTTTCAAAAGCCTCATCGTATTTTTTTGCGATTGCAATTCTTCTTTGTAAACCCTCATCTGCACGCTTTAGTTGTGATATGCCCAATGCCGCATTAATATCAGGCAAGCGACAATTGTATCCGAGTTCCTGCATTTCATAATACCATCCACCATGATTTTCATACATTAATGCAGAGTCTTTTGTTATGCCGTGGGTACGCAACAGTAAAAGTTTATCGTATAAATCTTTTCGGTTCGTCGTTATCATTCCACCTTCACCACATGCAATGTGTTTTACAGGATGAAAAGAAAAAACAGCAAGCTCTACATAAGCGCAATTGCCACAATTTTGCTGAACACCTTTACTGTCTGTGAAATATCCTCCTGGTGCATGACATGCATCTTCCAAAATCCATAATTCGTATTCATCAGCAATAGCCCGCAACTTTTCAAGATCAACAGGATAACCTGCAAAATCAACTGGAATAATCCCTGTATATGTTCCTCTGGGAACAGTTGCAAGTAATTTTTTTACTTCATCAATATCAATTAAAGCGGTTGAGGGATCAATATCCGCAAATGCAACTTCGCCGCCGCAATATCTTATGCAGTTAGCGGATGCGGCAAAGGTTATTGGTGTAGTAATAACTTTTGAAGTTTTGTTTACACCCAATGCCAAAGCACTTAAATGAAGTGCGGCGGTTCCATTTGAAACTGCAACGGCATATTTTACTCCAATATATTCAGCAAATTTTTCTTCAAACTCTTTAATCTTTGGACCTTGTGTAAGAAAATCGCTGCGAAGGGTTGCTGCAACTTCTGCAATGTCTTCCTCTGTAATATGTTGTCTGCCGTATGGAATCACCGGGATGAATTTTAATTTATAAAAAATGTAAGCACGAGTGAATAATTGCTGAAGCTCATTCTATAAGTACAAGAGTGCGACGCAACGAAAGCTAAATTTATTTTTTACAGCAGGGCTCAAAAAATTCTTACACTTCAAAACTTGCATCCACATGCTGTTTAATAAGCGCTCTTATATCTTGCATGGTTAACCATTCAGTATTTTCACCCGAGCTGTAGTGGAAGCCCTGCTTTACTTTTATTGCGGTAAAATGTTTTATAAAATCATCTAAGGACCATCTATGTAACTGGGGCAGTATGGCAAAATACTTTCCAAGGTCATAGGTATAAAATGAATCGGACGATGTAATCATTTCCTCATGAATTTTTTCGCCGGGACGTATGCCTACAATTTCGTGCTTACAATCCGGACCGATTGCCATTGCCACGTCGGTTATCTTATAAGATGGAATTTTAGGCACAAATAATTCACCACCCCATGCAGTATGCAGTGCATGCAAAACCATATCAACTCCTTCACCAAGCGAAATGTTAAACCGCGTCATGCAAGGATCGGTAATGGGCAATACTCCTTCTTTTTTTTTCTTTAAAAAGAATGGAATTACAGAACCATTGGAACCCATAACATTGCCATAGCGGACAACCGAAAATTTTATAGGATTAGCGCCACGAATATTATTTGCAGCAATAAACAATTTATCAGACGCAAGTTTTGTGGCGCCGTATAAATTTATAGGTGCTGCGGCTTTATCGGTAGATAGTGCTACTACTTTTTGCACATCGGTTTCAAGTGATGCATTGATAATGTTTTCAGCGCCAAGAATATTTGTTTTAATGCATTCCATCGGGTTGTATTCTGCAATGGGTACATGCTTCATTGCTGCGGCATGAATTACATAATCAATTCCTTTTAATGCCCTTTTTAAACGTTCGTAATCTCTTACATCCCCGATAAAAAAACGCACCTGCGGATATTGGCTGAGGGGATACTCCATTGCCATGTGATACTGCTTTTGCTCATCCCTTGAATAAATTACCAATCGCTTAATGTGCGGCCAGTTTGTTAATACCTTTTTTACAAATGCCCTGCCGAAAGAACCTGTTCCGCCGGTAATAAAAATACTTTTATTGTTTAAATCTAACATTGAATTTGCTTTTTTACTTCCTCTGATTTAATTGACCTGCCTTTTCTCCTTGTTTGAAATCGATATATAGTTTTCTAAAAATTAAAAACGCACATATTAAAACTCCGCCAATAAAACCTCCGATTATAAGTGATGTTAATTTACCCGGTTTATCCTGCTCAAGCGGCAAAGTGGGTTCATCAATTATCTGGTATAGTGGCGTGTCTCTTTGCAATGCAATTTTCGCAAGTTCTAAACTTTGCAACACCTGTCCGTAAGCTTGTCCTAAGGCTGCTGCAGTAGCCTGGCTTTGTTGTGCGCCGGAGCGTTGGACCTGGTATGCAGGATTTAAATTGTAAGTATAATCTGTTTGGGCGCCCGCAGAAACAATAGCATTACCTAAAACACGCCGCAAACTATCCGCTTCATTTTGCAGCATATTCAGATTTTGCCTGGCAGTACTGGTTTTGGTATCAATATAAAATGCAGAAGTTGCATTTACAAGATATTTGGTGAGATAATAAGAAAATAACGGATTTTCAGCGGTGGCAGTAACACTATATATATTTTGATCTTTATCAGGTTTAGAAACATTAAGCATATTTATTTGTATGGATGAATATATTTTTCTGAACATACTGTCCTGTACAAGACTCATTTTATCAGGTGTTGAAGGAAAGGGATACACATTTTTCAGCCTGAGATTTTCAGCCCATGCTTCATTCCATTTCTCATCTTCCACAAGCATATTAATAAGTGATTTATTACTGTTAGGAATCGTGGAGAATAAAGCCTGCTGCACCATTCTGCGCGATTGCATAAGGGTTATAATATTGTCACCCGAAAAAACATCATCACCGCTGCTGCCTAAATTAATTCCAAACTGATTCGCAAAACCAAGTAAACTTCCGCCGGATGATGAACCGGAGGATAATACAAAATTTAATGAAGCAGTATATGTTGGGTTAGTAGTGAAAGCGTATATCAAACCTAATATGCCACCAACAAAGCCCACAATAACTATTATCAGCCATTTTGAAAACAGATAACGGATATATGCCTCAGTTTGTTTAGCTACTTCGCGAAAAGAAATTTCATCTTTTGTTCCACTCATCGAATCACTTTGTTAGGTTAAGAATTGCAATTGCCACACCTGCTAAAGATGCAAGAGCACTTGAAATGCCGATGATTTCGCCAGTTGTTAACTTATTTCTATTTTCCTGCTTTGCAGGAACTACGATTTCAGAACCCGGTTTTACATCCGGGTAATTTTTAAAGAACAAAAATGTTCTTATTGTCTTTGCCTTCCCGTTAGCATATAAAATATACGCTTTACTTTTTCGAGCGTCATCAGAGAAACCACCAGCAGCAGAAATATAATCTTTGAAATCATATTTATGGTCGTAAGGAATTTGTGTGGGGAAAAGTACACTTCCGCTCATTTTAACTTCGGCTGAATATTTTGGTACGATCAATTCATCTCTCGCTTTCAATACTACATCCTCAGGTGAGCCTGGATTTGAAAGAATTTTTGCAATATTTAGAGGTATCTGGTCAAATTGCCGCACTATATTTTGCGTGACAGGTTGAGAAGAATCATTCGCCAGTTGTTGTTGTATATTTTCAATGGTCTGCAATCTTATTGATGTAATTGTATCAGTGTTATAACGCTTTATAAACGCTCCTTCTTTATAGGCTTCCGGAGTAAAACCACCTGCTCTTTTTAAAAGGTCACTCACTCGCTCTTCTCTTTTTTCCAGAACATACGGACCCGGATATTGTAATTCACCTATTACTTTAATTGTTTTCATTTCAGCATACCCGGGCTTTCTTCTTACTGTTACAAGATCATAGGGTTTTAATTGAACATTTTTTGATGGAGATGATAAATCTTCTATCCCATTTATATTGATGATCTCACTTGCTCTTACATCCTGCGAAGTGACAGTATCTCTGTAAATAAGTCTCGCTATTTCTATTTTCTGAGGATAGGCCGCATCTGTTAAACCGCCGGCTTCTAAAATAATATCTTTAACCGTCATATTATCATTATAAAGATAAAAGTCCGGGTTTCTAACTTCGCCCTGAGCCGATACATAATATTCGTCCCTGAGATCAAATATTGATTTAACAACGACAGAATCTTCTCTTCTTAAATTTATGTTTGAACTATTCAAAGCATTAAATGATAAAATGCCTTTAGTTAAATCATCATTCAGCCTGAATATCTGTGCTCTTCCTTTATAAGCATCTTCTGTTAAGCCATTTGCCTTTTTAATAAGATCATCAACAGTCATTCCCTGTGTCAATTCATAAACTCCTGGTCTGAATACAGCTCCGGAAATAATCACACGGTTGGAAAACCTGTCTAAAACTTTGTCAACATTTATATAATCCCCGTCCTGGGGATGATAATCTGCAAATTCTCCGGAAGTAATATCTCTAACTTTTAACTCTTTATCAGTAAATTGAGTTACCCTGATAGAAGCGCGATAAGCACTGTCTGCAAACCCGGATGCATATTTTAATACATCTTTGAAAGTTTCGCTGTCAAGCACCTCAAAATATCCGGGCCGTTTTACATATCCTTCCACATCGATTCTTGTTTTGTATGTTGGTATTCTTATTACATCATTGTCTTTTAATGTAACATTATCCGACTGATCGCCGTTAACTAAAAATCTGTATAGATCTATTTTTTTTAATACTTTATTATCTCTTATCAGTTCTATTTCTCTAAAGCTTCCGAATTGAGATGGCCCACCGGCAAGAAACAAAGCATTAAATGCGGTAGTAAGCGAAGAAACTGTATAATTACCGGGCTTATTTGCTCCGATAACGGTAATCTTTATGCTTCTTATGATACTCAATGTTACAGATAGTTTTGATCTTCCGTTTTTCAGTGTCGAATACACCGAGCTGCTCATTGCATTAAATATTTTTTGCTGTGCTTCTTCAATTGTAAGTCCCGCAACCTTTATTTGACCAACTTCAGGAATAGCAAGAGTGCCTTCAGGCGTTACATTTAGAACGTTAGAAAATTCCTGCAGACCATATATTGAAATATTGAGTGCATCGGCAGGGCCTAAAATATAATTTACCGGTGTTGCTATTTGAAGGTTTGGCTCAAAAGTAAGCGATGCATTATTGAATAATTCTGATCCGAATATTTTTGGATTGATCAATGGCTTAAGAATTTTTGTCGTTGTATCTATTGGTTGCTGTGTTGTATCTATTCCGGTTTGGATTTGTGTTTGGTTCAAATTATTTTGTCCCTGTTTATTTTGCTGTAAATTGTTTTGAGGATTCGCATTTAATTGAGCGACTCTTTGTCTTAACTTTTGAATCTCCGAGACGGGCATTCCTTTTGAAATAGCAATTTGCTCGGCTTGTGATTGGGAAACGCCGGAAGTTTTCAGTTGCTGCATGTATTTCATGATATCATTATCAGTTAACTGATCAACTTTTATATCACGAAGATTTGTTTGAAATAAGTTTTGCCCAAAAGATTGATTTGAAATTAATAGAAAGAACCCAAGTGCTAAAAAGCACGCATATTTTATCATACTTCAAATTTATATTTGATAAACGTATAAAGCTCCGCCACCTGAGTCACATAGGTTAAAAAAAAGTATCGATCATTATTACATCGACCGATACTAATTATAAACTATATCAAACTCAATCATATTCTCGCCTATAAAAAAACGGCTTCAAAGATAGGGATTTTACTATCTGAGCAAAACCTTTAACAAAACATCAAGATTCATTTCATCAGTTATATTATTTACCTTTCATCTTTTTATAGCTATCAGTTCATAGCAAATTCTATTGCCGCTCTTGTATGCATAAACGATACTACTCTCTTGATGTCTTTAGAGGCGCTACCGTTGCATTAATGATACTTGTAAATAATCCCGGCTCCGGTGATTATGTTTATGCTCCGCTTGATCATGCTAAATGGCATGGATGTACCCCTACCGATCTTGTGTTCCCCTTTTTTCTTTTTGCAGTTGGCAATGCGATGTCATTTGTTATGCCGAGGATGGAACAAAAAAGCAATGCATATTTTTTTGGAAAGATCATCAAAAGAAGCTTACTTATTTTTTTTATTGGACTGTTTCTTAACTGGTGCCCTTTTCTTATGTGGAGTGATGATAATATTGTATTTAAACCCTGGGAGTGGACAAGTGCGGATGGCATGCTTCATGGCATAAGGATTCTTGGTGTGTTACAACGCATTGCCATTGCGTATTTTTTTGCGTCAGTAATTATTTATTTTTTCAAAACAAAAGGTGCATTCGTTATCGGTGCCTGCATTTTGTTATTGTATTGGCTTCTTTGTTTTGCATTAGGTGATAAAACAGATCCTTATAGTTTATCGGGATATTTCGGAACAAATATCGATAAGGTAATATTAGGTGAAGCTCATATGTATCACGGCGAAGGAGTTGCTTTCGATCCTGAAGGAATAGCAAGTTCCTTGACTCCGATCGTGCAGGTGATATTTGGTTACATTGTTGGGGAATACATTCAAAAGAACAGCAACTTAAATCAAAACAATCAACCTTCTTATCAAATGCTTTCTAATCTTTTTGTTGCGGGAACTGTAATTGTATTTTTAGGTTATATCTGGGACATGGTTTTTCCAATCAATAAAAAAATCTGGACAAGCAGCTATGTACTTTACACAACAGGGCTTGCAATTTTTACTTTATCCATTCTTATTTTTTTAATTGAGTTTAAAAATGTTCGCGGTGCATGGAGCCGCTTCTTTGATGTGTTTGGAAAAAATCCACTCTTCATTTTTGTGCTGAGTGGTTTTCTTCCGCGTGTTTTAAATTTGGTTCGCATACATAATGGTGTAAACGAAAACGGAAGACCCATTTACATTTCGCCTTTTGGCTTGTTTTATGAACATGTTTGTAAAAATGTTTCCACCAATTTAAAAAACGGCTCATTGCTTTATGCCATTTGCATCATTGCATTTTACTGGCTGATCGGCTACGTTCTTGACAAGAGAAAAATTTATATAAAAGTATAGGTGAATTTTTTGTTACTGTTTTTGTGGTGAGCTGTTCGCGCTTTGCTCTTGGTAAATCATATTCTTCCAAAAAATAATTACGGATTTATATCTGCAAAACAAATGTCAATCACACATTTAATTTATTTCATTACATTTTGTTTAACTGTTATCTGCTCATTAGTATTGTTACAGCACAAGAGTGCGACGCAACGTAAGCTTAATCTATGTTGGGCTAAAAGATATCATAAGACATATAAAAGAACAATCACTTTTAAAATACCGTTAAACCAAAATCTTTTAATTGAATTTAAAGCCACATCCTTTCTACCTCTCACTAAATTCGAAGTCATAATCCAAAGCGTGGAAAACCGGTATTGAAATATCAAGCGCTTTATGACGTTATAGTTTAAAACTGCTTTCTATTGCTTCGAATTCTACGTGACAATTTTTATCAATCACATGAACCTACGTCCTCATAAAGAACAATTAAGTGAACAACAAATTCAATCGGGTTTAAAACTTGTAATTAAAGATGGTCTTGCTGCAGAAGCAATGACTGCATTTACAGGCGGAGCTTTTCTTGTAGCAATGGCATTGATGATGGGTGCAACTAATTTTCAGATCGGTGTGCTTGCTGCTTTGCCTACATTTACAAATCTATTTCAATTGTTTTCAATATGGCTTGTAAGAAGATACAATAACCGCAGAGCCATCGCAGTGATATGTGTATTCCTCGCAAGGTCTCCGTTGTTGATAATCGGCAGTTTGCCATTCTTGTTTTCTTCCGAAACGTCGATCAATGTATTAATATTTTTTCTTTTCTTTTATTATTTCTTTGGCTCTATTGCAGGACCTGCATGGAACTCTTGGATGAAGGATCTTGTACCTGAAAATCAACTGGGCACTTATTTTTCGCACAGGAGCAGGTTAACACAAATATTGAATGTTGTACTTAGTATATCGATAGCCTTGTTACTTGACCTCATAAAAAAATATTATCCCGACGCTGTGCTTAACACTTATGCATGCATGTTTATTGGCGGAGGT
>AR_comb_assmDRAFT_10116832_pt1 | contig 15056 bp, 13 predicted proteins | sample ArasoioldDNA_FD_10543 | JGI IMG/M metagenome (IMG submission 10543) | reverse complement strand
GCGATATCAACGATTTCAGTGGCGGGAAATTTACTACGCGCACGGGCTTGGATTTTACGGTCAGCATTCCTTGAAGCTCGGCGGTGAAATTGATTACTCGAGCGTGACGGGTGTGTTCCAAGAAAACTCAATCCTGATCAGACGGCAAGACCAAACGCTCGCCCAGCGCATCGACTTCGGAGCTCCGGTGAGCGTTTCGGGCAGTCTGAGAGAATTCACTCTTTTCGCGCAGGATCGCTGGGTCGTCAATAAGAAGCTCACGGTCGACGCCGGGTTGCGCTTCGACCGTGACCAACTCGCCCGGCAGAACACCGTCTCACCGCGCCTTTCGTTTCTGTATCTGCCGCTCGAAAATCACGCCACCGTCATACGCGGCGGGATCGGCCTCTTCTATGATCGCGTCCCGCTTAGCGTCGGCTACTTCACGCAGCTTCCCGAGCGCACTGTTTCAACGTTTGCCGCAGACGGCAACTCAATAATTGATGGCCCACGTCGTTTCGCCAACATAATCGCACCACGGTTGCGCAATCCACGCAGCGTCCGGTTGAGTCTGCAAATTGATTTCCCTATCACGAGTAAGCTGACGGGACGCATTGGGTATCTGCAGCGCTCAACGACAGACGATTTCATCATCGAACCCATTGAAGCATCAGACCAGGGCGCGCTTGTGCTCAACAACCTCGGCCGTTCCCGCTACCGCGAGTTGCAACTGCTCGCAGTCTATGACAACCCGCGCATCGGTACGTGGAACGCATCATACGTGTGGTCCAAGGCTCGCGGCGATCTCAACTCTATTGATAACTTTCTCGGAAATTTTCCGGCCTTCGTAGTGCGGAGGAACGAGTACGGGCCACAGCCCTTTGACGCGCCGCAACGATTCCTTGGCTATGGCCTGCTGCGCCTACGTCACGATATCAACATCTCGCCCCTGGTCGAGGTTCGATCGGGCTTCCCTTTCTCTTTCGTTAATGAACGCTTGGATTTTGTCGGCCCACGCAATCAGGCGGGCAGATTCCCAACATCTCTGTCGTTAGCCGTGCAGGTTACGAAAGGTTTCGCGATACCAAAGGTTGTCCCCAGGATTGGAGGACACCGAGCGCGTATCGGCGTGGCCGTTCTTAACACGACTAACCACTTCAACCCCAGAGATGTGCAAAATAACATCGCTAGCCCGCAACTCGGCGAGTTTTTCAACAGCCTCGGTACATCCGTACGCGGCAAGTTTGAGGTCGACTTCTAGGTTTCTGATGGTCAGCTTCCCGAACGTCAAGACTCTAGACTGGGTGATGTTTCCCCTGGTCTAAGCTGCTACTCGAGGGGCGAGTGAATTTGCTTGACGTAGCTGACGGCACACACTTCGACTCCTTCGTCTGTGGTTAGTTTTGTCCAAGACTCTTATGACCAAGGAATCAGTGTGAAGGGGATGTATATCGTTTCCGCCTGTAAAGGTTCCTGATCTTGTTGAGTATCGTTGGTTTCGTTTTGCGGAATACGATTCTTCCGGGAACCATGATTGTGATCTCAGTTCCCGATCCTGGCTCACTAACTACCGTGAGGTTGCCACCTATACGAGCAGCACGCTCTCGCATTCCCTGCAATCCGAAATGGCCTGATTTCCCGTGGTCTACGATCGCCGGGTCTATACCCACACCATTGTCACTAACACGTATCAGCAGATCGTGACCGTATTTCAGTTCCACTTCCAGGCGACTGGCCTGAGAGTGGGTGGCAGCATTGTGGATTGCCTCATAACCAATGCGGTAGACCTCATCACGGACGATTGGGTGCATTTCCGTGGCAGTACCGACGACTGAGAAATTTATTGTCATCGAGGATGGTGTCAGTCCATCCTCCGTCGCTTTGCGAAGGCCTTCAGCAAGATCGTTTCCCTGGATAGTTGACGAGCGTAAAGAGTTGAGTGCCGCCCGACTTTCATCATTGGCCTGAGCCAACCAACGAGACAAACGCTCGAGAGCGTTACGCATGTAGACCGTGTCGTTTTGTTGGTCGAGCGCGTCGTCAGCAACCAATTTGCTTCCCTGAATCGTTTGCAGAAAAGTGTCGTGAAGTTCGCGCGCCAGACGCGTACGTTCTGCCAATCGCTCATCAAAACGAGCACTGAGGATTCGTGCAATACGTTGCACCCGCAATCGGTAGAGCGTCCACAACACAAAAAGACCGGCGGCGATACAGAGGACCATAAACGTATTCGTCTGATACCAGGCTGGCGCTATAACCAGATTAAGTACCGCACCTTCTTCATTCCAGATCCCATCGTTATTACCGGCGATGACGTGAAATGAGTAAGTTCCGGGCCTAAGATTCGTATAGATCGCCTCACGACGGGTCCCGACTTCCTGCCACTGCTTGTCCCATCCTTCCAGCTTGTAGCGAAAGCGATTGCGTTCAGGAATCGACAAGCTCAAGGCTGTATATTCAATTCTTAGACTTGTTGTGCCAGCTGGTAGCCGCAAAGGTGCGTTTGCCTCATATTTCTGTGCCGACGTGAAGAGCGCTCTAATCGAAACCGGCGGCGGAACCATATTCAATGAAATATGAGCTGGGTCAATCCACGCCAGTCCGTTGTCGGTCGCAAACCATAACCGGCCGTCAGTCGCCTCAACCGCGGTAGAAGACCTGATGTTCATTTGCGGAGCGCCGGGAAGCCCATCCCGGAAATCGAACAACTGGTAAGTAACAGGATGATCAGGGTCCTCTTCAATTTGCCGTACTTCGGAAGGAGAGATGTGGACCACACCGTGCAGTTCATTCAGCCACAAAGAACCATCCGCTGTTTGGACAATTCCTGAAACTGTGCCGAATGGTTCGCCGCGTGTTTGGACCGTCCGAAAACGTCCATTATTAAAAGATGCGAGACCGAGCTCACCGCCAATCCAGAATTGCGAGCCGCTACCGCGAATAACCCTGATTCTACCAACGTTAATTCCATCCTGTTTCGAGTAAGCCTGAACTCGTTCACCGTCCAATATAACGACTCGGTTTTCGGTGTAGCCCAACCATATTCGCCGGGACGAATCGCGATACGAGGCACTCGGAGTTCGTTCAAGTAGACCAGGTGGCCGGTCGCGATTTCCCCATTTGCCATCCTTGAAATGGACAAGGCCCAGATCCCCCAAACCAACCCATAGTCCTTCCTTGGGGTCATTACTAACCACTTCCCAAAACCACTCGTAGGTCGCATATTTCGGCTCAGGGAAAAAATCGAAGATCTGGTTGCGTTGCCTCCAGATTCCCCCATGACCACCCCACCAAATTTCGCCACTTGAATCGTAATAAACGCTGGAGATCTGCTTCGGAGTGCCAACAGTGAGAATGTCTTCTCCTTCCACGTGCAGCACTGGTTTTGGTCCTCCAGAGCCAATCCACAGGCTTCCCTTGTCACCTGGTACCAGCGTTAGATCTTGATAGCCCCTTGGCAGCGCTACCGGAACCAGGTGGTTGTGAGAGAAACGGTCCAATCCTCGGTTCGAGCCAACCCAGATGTTGCCTTCGCGATCTTCCAGCACATGGCCCACTGCATTGTCAGTCAGACCATCAGCGGCTTTGAATGACTCTCGCTTGGGATCGCCGCGCGCAACCTGGCTATTGGCCAGTCGCTCTGGAAACCGCATTCGACCCAATCCATTAGAAGCCTCGGTCATCCACAACGAGCCATCGCGGTCAAACAAGAATCTAACAGCTTGTACTTTTATCTCCGGACGTTCGAGAACAGGATTCCCTCCTGGGCCATAGGTGGGACGAATCAAGCCTAACCATTCTGACATCCACAGACGACCATCTTGCGACTGAGCAATCTGCGGCACACCATTCAGTCGCAGTCCAGTTTCTTGAAAGGATCGCGAACCGCGCTTCAGAAATAGAACTGTATTATCGGCAGCGACCCAAAGAGTTCCATCGCGGTCGACAAACATCGTCCACAATCCCTGCTTCCGAAAATTCCAGTCGGACGTAATATCAGTCCAACGCGTACCATCGAATATTACGAGACCCTTGCGAGTTCCACCCCAGACTCGACCATCGAAGTCGCGTGCGAAAGTAACTACTTCAACGTCCGGCGCTTCTTTTCCGACAAACACCCTTATCAAATTGTCCTTTAGAAAAGCCAACCCAGACGGATTAAAAGATATCCACATTCCGCCATCAGGAGTTGCCATCAACGAGTTGATGCTGTACGACGGCAACGTAATACCCTGAGGAGGCTCATATGGTTCGAATTGCAAGCCATCAAACCGAAACAGTCCTCTCTCGGAACCAATCCAGAGAAAACCATCGCGCGTTTGTGCCAGGGCGTTAATTTGGCTGGGGGCACCATCTTTTGCAGTCCAGGCGCTGTGGTAGAACTGGGCTATCGATCGGTCCCTATCCAGTCCGGAAACAGGAAGGCTTGAAATCAAACCAAAAACACACACCAACAGCATCTGGTCCATGTAGTGGGCAGCTGCTCGGTGAAGAAAATGCATCCGGTTATGCCTGGGAACAGAACAGGATTGCGAGACTGGCGAGTAGGGCTTGCTGTTCATGGTTCAGCCCATCTCTGATTTTAGTGGTAGTAACTTCGGCGTCAGGATAGACCGACATCGAATTTTCCAATACCCTGAAAACTCTAGGATGAGCCCTGCACTTTTCTGCAGGTAAATCGTTTGCCCGTTTCTACGGTTGATGCCATGACCTTGAGTGTGGTTCTCCACACCCGGGAGCCGGGGTCTTCCTACTCTGCCGTTATCCTCTTACCAGCTAAAGTAAGCTGTAGACGCGCAGCTGAAGAAAATGAACTTGAACCGAAGTCAAATACTAATCCTTACGTCGCTCGTTGTAATCGGAATTCTTGCGTTCATCTTCGCGTGCAAAAAGCAAGATCCTGGACCAGGCACAACTGAGACTCCGCCAAAAATTGAGGCGCAAGCCTGGGCATTACCTGATCCCACTCCGAATGATGCTCACAATTATAAGGAGTTGATTAGCAAACTCGAAGCTGAAAGGGTAGCTCTGGCTTTGCGCTATCATCAAGCTGCCTCAGCCAGTGAGAAGGCTATGGTCATGGCCCAAGCACGTAACACGGCCACAAGATCCATTTATGCAGAAATCTTCCCTGCCTGGTACGGTACTGCTTGGGATTTCAACGGCACTACAGAAGTGCCACAGAAAGGCAAGATCGCCTGCGGATATTTTGTTTCTACAGTGCTTCGTGATGCCGGTTGGAAAGTGCAACGAGCGCGTCTGGCCCAGCAAGCGTCAGAAAATATCATCCTGAGTTTGACAACAGATGCATACGTAAAGCGATTTCGACGAGTTGCTATCAACGATTTCGTCAACGCGGTCAAAAAATGGGGACCGGGAATTTACGTGGTGGGTTTGGACATTCATACCGGTTTTATTGTTAACACTGGTGCTGAGGTTTATTTCATCCATTCCTCATACATTGAGCCCTATAAAGTTGTAAAGGAAAAAGCGAGCGAATCAAAAATCCTGACAGCGTCAAACTATCGTGTGCTGGGAAAGATTACTGCCGACGACATGTTCCTGGAGAAGTGGCTACTGACGACGCAAATCATCACTAAAGGCACGTGAGAACACGGATTGACCCCAGCTGCTCTCAATCGTCGTAATCAGAGAACAGGCAATTTCTCCGCATTAGATGGACCGCCAAATCCAGCAGTCCTGAATAGCGATGCGACGAATCAACATATTTCTCCATTACGTAGAAAGCGAAGTAATAGAACCTGCAAAAGCTCCAAGTGGCGATCGCAAGGAGTGCGATAACCTTTACGGTTGGAAGTTCGAGAACCAACAGAATGGATGACAGTATTCCCAGCACCAGAAAAAGGATCCCTTTGACCTTAATCCAAAATGGGTTGACAAGTTCCTTCATACACTTTGGAATCCTTACTTCTGGGGGGTGGGTTGCGAATTCCATAATCCTTGTAACAGGCCCCAGTTATATTGCTTCCCTTTAAAGCCAGTCGCCTGCGTAGCCTCATAATTCACGTCCCATGACTTGAGGATCTCTGAATCGGGACGGCGGCTGAGCATGGAATGAACTCCGGGGCGAAAATGGCAACTCGCACACGCTTTTAAGCTGACTCTCAACCCGCGTTCAAGTGAAAAGCCTGGCGAACTTTCTTCGAATAGATCAATGCCATGTGAGTTGAAGAGTGGAAATTCGGCATCTCCTCTCATGATCGGGTACAGACCGCCGTTTTCACTATCAAACAACTTGGACCGTCGGAACTTGAACTCATACACGTCTAACGCCTCAAGCGCTTTGTTCCTGTCGGTTTGAAGTGCGGGGGGAATCTCATTCGGGATTGTACGATGGACACGAAGCTGTATGTCTTCAATGATGTTCGTTGGCTTCAAATCACCGTGACTGTCGATCAGAACCATTGCCCGTACCAGGGCCAACTGGGTTCCGGTAGGAAAATCAGGCAAATCCGGATTAGGTAATAGTCGGTGCGTATCTGCCGGATCAGGTAACCAGGGTTTCGGAAAATCCGTCAGCGTTTTTAGATATTTGAGAGTTTGTTCCCGCCCTTCGGGAAGTCGAATGAAAACACGAAATACTGATCTACCCGATGAGAAACCAACGTGGCCCGGTGCGACAGGCAACCCTCCTCGGGCGCTAAGTTGCACCCATGGCCCGTTGTTATCAAAAAGATCTGGCGGCAAATAGGGCTGCTCCCGGCGCTTGAGATCGTAACCGATAGCAAATTGTCCTGAGTTTGTCGCCTGCTTGTAGGTGTCAGGCAACGCCGCAATTTGATCGGATGGAAGAGCTAGTCTCTTGATAACCTGAGCTAGCTTGATCTGTAGCTTCAACTTTTCTTGAGAACTGTTCGATACGGTCGTGGTCCAATCAAAAATCGCCCACAAGTCACGTTGCAAGATTGCTCGTTTCAAGGGATCAGAAATCTTCTTCTCGGCGTGAGTCGAAAGAAACTGGTCTAGAACATTCACAACCTGCGGATAGGCAGGAGTTTTCAAGAGATATTTTGTACTCCACCAAAGCAACGGATCGAGTTCGTCATAGCCGTATTCACGACCGTCTGGGGCCACTCGACCATAGAGACTTCGGTAGAGTCGATTCCAAACGTGATTTGGATCAGGATCGTATAACTTCCACTCATCAGGTGTTGTGGTTTTAGGTTGGGTCAAAGGCGTTGAGCTTCTCTGTTGGACCGTCAACTCATTGCTGCTTTGCACAAAAAGTAGACACGCGTCAGTACAGGACCACGAGCGAAGCGACCGGTATTGTACTGGTGGCCACCCATTGGAGAAGCCAAAAAAAGCAGACGCGGAAGCCACCGGAATGACGCAAGCACACACAATTCTGATCTTGGTCAAAAACATTTTTCTACAGAATGTTTACGCTCAACAATCAGAGGCCCTACGAGAACGACTGCTCAAGCAATGCGAGCAACTCTCCAGTTACCAAAAGCTACACTCGAACGTGGTGAAGGACCTCCCCTCTGGGAAACGCCCTGGAAATCAGAACTATCTCAACTGTACCTTTCACAAACAAAACGACCGCGATTATCTCCAGCCAATAACAGAGGTCTGGCTGGAACATGACCAGCACTCTCCAGAGAAGTACTTTCATCGTCGGATAGATGAGTATTAACAGCATCTAAGTACACGCCGATCCGCTCCTTAGGATCGAAAAATATTGAGGTTTGAAAGTTCGCCGTTCCACCATCGTGATTAATCAGGCGATGCCCATCCACATCGATTTGTTCCCAACCCATGGCATATGTTTTTGGCGCCAGCTGGATCTGCGTCAAGGCAATTCCGTCGCTCGAGAGTACTGACGAGCTGCCGGTACAGGCGACCGGATGATCCCACTCAACCAAAGCGATCTTGAAAATCGCAGGGAAATTGAGTAGGGCATCCGGTCGCTTCGCTCGCGGTATTGTAAGTGGTGTCTTGCGCCTCAGTAAAAGCCGCCTTTTTCTGCAAAGCCCATCGTCAAGTCTTGAAGGTCATGCTCTCTTGTTGTTGCTCACAACTCCAGCGAAGCTAAAAACCTTCGACATCTCTTCAATTTGCGTTCGGGCAGCGGCACTAATTTCGCCGACAGTTTGCAAAAATTTCGGGTGCGCCATGGCCGAACCTAAATAGGTCCAACGTAGCGCTTGTAACTGAATCGATCGGAACTGCTCTTGCTCAGTCTCGCTAAAATTACGTCCGGCAGCGCGTTGTAATGCCTGAAGGTCAAACTCGACTTGCTGCGGCAGGCCGCTGTCGAGCAACGCGCCTATCGCAGCGTAGTCGCTAATACCTTTTTCGATCTCCAATGCGCTGCGCTTGTCAGTCAGCACCTGGACCATCAGCGTGTCGAGCTTAGTGTGTTGCGCTTCCTCCGCCCAGTGATTACGCAGCAGGCTCTTGAATTGTGGGTCGAGGTCTTCGTCATCACGAACGCTCTCGAGAAAGTGCTGTTGTGTCATCCATTCGATTCCCAGGATCACGAGCGCCACGCCCAGCGGACCGTGGGACAAAACAGCTTTTCCGATTTCCTCCGGCGGCCCGATTGTTTCGCAGTAGGTAACAAAACCTGCCTTGAACTCCTCCGCGAACTTTTTGAACAATTGAATGTGCTTGGCTTCTTCACTCGCGAATTGCAAGAGCGCGCGAGTACGAAAGTCGTCTTCATTTAGGTGTGGTCGTACATGGTCCAGGACAAAAGGAAGAATGAACTCCTCGACCAGGCCAAAGGTGTACAGATAGCCGAAGCCTCGAATCTGATTGAGCAGGATCTTCTCCTCTGCACTGAGGAAATCCAGTGATTCGACCCGCGCCAGTGATTCAGGCATAAAAGGTTTCGTGAAATCGAGTCGTTTGTCGCCGCCGATAATATCTTCAATTCGCCAGTTCACCTTTGCCGACGCTGCCAAAGTTTCCTGATAGTTGTAATTAACTGTTAGCATGTTTCCTCCATCTAATTATTTCTCTGCAAAGCATTGCGGCACTGCCGCGTTACAACTAGAATCTTGCGCTGCAATCGATGGGCGAACCATGCTCGTGCGTCCGAAGAAATTGACTCAACGTCCAGCGAACACGATCACTTTGCTGCGAATACGTCTTCTTTTTGCCGTTAGTCCAGAATCTACATGGATGCCTTTTCAGAAATTCTTCGCGGAGTAGCCTTAAAGGGCGCGTTGTACTTTAACGCTGAGTTCTCGGCACCCTGGGGATTCAATACGCCGGCGATCGCAGAGATGGCCCAACTGCTCGCTCCGGACGCGCCGCATCTGATGATTTATCATTTTCTGATTGAGGGCTCGGGAATTGTTCGGCTCGAAGATGACCTGAAAATTGAGCTGACAGCCGGCGACGTAATCGTCGTGACACATGGCGATCGTCACGAATTGTGTAGTGCCATCGGCGTCGCTCACAAACTTTTTGACGCAATGAAAGAGAAACTTAAAGCGCATGATCTCACCACCATGAAAGGTGGCGGTGGCGGCGACGTGACCCGGTTGGTTTGTGGATTTATGGTTTGCGATCCACTCTTGAGCGGCCCGGTGCTGCAAAGTTTGCCGCCCGCTTTCAAGGTTAACTTGCGTACGGACCGCGCGGGTCATTGGCTCGAAAATTCACTGCTGCATTTGGTTGAGGAAGCTGCTTCGGGTCGACCGGGTAGCGAAGCCGTGCTGGCAAAGATGTCTGAGGCACTGTTTGTTGATACGTTGCGTCGTTATTTCGCTGGCTTGCCGGAACAAGAAGTTGGCTGGTTGGCTGCGGCGCGTGATCCGATCATTGGAAAGAGTTTGATGTTGCTGCACTCGCGAACTGCGCATCCCTGGACGCTGGCTGAGTTAGCGACAGCAGTGGGAGCATCGCGCTCGGCTTTCGTCGAACGATTCACGCGATATCTCGCTGAACCTCCGATGGCTTACCTGATACGGTGGCGGTTGCAACTCGCTGCGCGAGCGCTCGGTTCAACTTCCCGAGGCGTTGCAGACATCGCCGAAGAAGTAGGATACGAATCCGAAGCTGCCTTTAATCGAGCATTCAAGCGCGAGTTCGGTACGCCGCCGGCGCGCTACCGAAGAGAGCAAAGAGCGGCGAAAGCCTCGCCGCGATAGTCCTCGGCAGTTATGCCACCATCTGAGAATCCCACCGCGGCAGCGTTTGGATGGTTCAAGTCTTCGCTACAACACAAGCCCTACCCACGTTCCGAGAATCTCATACCGCGGCAGCGTCTGGTTGGTTCAAATACTCTCTACAAAACAAGTCGTCACACTATTCTCGAATTTCGACAACCCTTGCAAAATGAGAAGCGGGATTGTTTTCGCCAACTCAAAACCCGGATCAACTAGCTAGTTCCTTCGGATCAAAAAGAAGCGGAAAGAATTGACCATCCATCTTGCGGCCAATTGGAATGGGCGGCACTCCCTCGAGAGGAGGTGCGTCGGATGCCGAGACGACGCCGTCACTGAAGACATTTAGGACCACCGCTCGCCGTGACCTGTCGGTAACATTCTCGTAAGAACCATGGACCATCAAGGGATGATGAAACGAACACTCTCCTTGTTTCAGCTCAATCGGTACAGGCTTGAACTGTCGCCGTTGTTCCGGAGTCAATGCTTCCAAAATTGTATCCATATCACTCGAGAATTCTTCACGCGGCAGCAGGTTCCAACGATGACTCCCCGGGACGTAGTGCAGACAGCCATTTTCAAGCGTGGAGTCATCCAGTCCGATCCAACATGACAGATGGGCCATCGGTTGAGTCCTGGTCCAATAGGAGTAGTCTTGATGCCAGATCACAACGCCTCCATGATGCGCCGGTTTGTAGAAAATCTGGTCATGCCAGAACCGAACGGCGCTGCCCAGAAGTTGCCATGCCGGTACAGTAAACGCCGGATGCCAGAGAATATCGTGCAACCCTGGCAAAATCCTCCACGCGCCGAGGGCATGGAAGAGAATCTTTTGCGGATCGGCAGACTCGTTGGAGGTAAATTGATATAGCAATTTGTTACCCGGGTGCTTCGGATCAACAAGCGCCATCACTTCGTTCCGCAGCACCTCAATCTGTTTGTAATTGAGCATGCGGATGCCTGCCACGTAACCATTTTCCCGGTAAAATTCGACCTGGTCATCGCTCAACCGGTATTTTTCCTAATCCTCTCTACGAGACGGCTTGTCAAAGAGGTCACTGACAAAGCCATGATTTGTCGACAAATCTCTCATTCTCTCGCCTCGCTCCTGTGAATCAACTCCTGGATATTAATAAGAAATAGCTGCTCGATATTTTACGACAACAGGAATTAAGTTTGTTGGTCTTCCAGCTTCTCGCCCTTCCACCCAGTTGCGGGGTATCTTAAGATATGCAGAATTCAGTCGAGTCTTTGCTTGAAAGCGACCATGAATCGCTGGGCCAATTGCTCACCGAACTCGACCTGGCGTTAACTGACGTCAACGTTTCACGCAGCTTCGAATTACTCGATCAGTTTTGGGCCCGGCTCGCAGTTCACATTCGCGCCGAGCATCTCCATCTGTTTCCTGCTCTCGCCGATGCTTCTCTCTCGACCTTTACTGGAAAAGATGGCGTACCAACCTCGGACCAGGTACTCAAGCTACTAGAGCAGTTGCGTTCGGATCACGATTTCTTCATGAAAGAACTTGCAGACATGATCCGAGTGATGCGCAATATGATTGCCAGGCAACCGGACTCCAAAGAAGCTGATGACTTACGCAAGCGTCTGATGACAATCACGAGCCGCTTGGAGGCGCATAACGAGTTGGAAGAGACACAAGCTTACGCATGGGTGGGTTTGCTTGTTGATGCTCAAATCGTTGCTGATCTTCACGGCCGCATTCGACATGAACTGGAAAATCTTCCACCGCGTTTAAGAAGCAAATACATTCGAACTTAGCATCAGACGCAGCTCGATTGTGAAAAGACAAATCACAAGATTTGAGATTGATGAGCACGGCGATTGGCGAGCTGAGCTCGACTGCGGACATTTTCAGCATGTTCGCCACGACCCGCCGCTTATCATCCGGCCATGGGTTCTGACGGAAGTTGGTAGAGCCTCACGCATCGGACTTCAACTCGAATGCAAACTCTGCGACGAAGAAGTTCAACTGGAGAATGCTCCAGTCAAAACCGCATAAAACAAACTTCACTTTGGTAACTGCATAAAGACGCCGAAGTCTGTCAACACAATGAGATCGGAACCTTCTCTGTGCAACCTTCGTGTCCTCTGTGGCCCGTGGTGAGCAAAGTCCTAAGAAAAGGCATTCGTGTGCTATCAATTCGAAGGCTTTCGTTCTCTTGACAACAATTACGAACGGGAATACCGTTCACAAACCCGTCCCCTTTCAATCAACCATCTTGAGATGCACCTAATTTTGACGTGCGCTTAAGCTCCCTAACGACTCTTTATACTTCTCTCGTCGGCGTGATGTACGCCGGCGCCTTGTCATACCTGATTAATCTTTAATTACCTCGAAAGGAGGAAAGATGACATATAGATTGAGACTCATTCTGACGGTGCTTAGTGTGATAGCAGTTACTGTGTGCGCGATTTTATATAGCTCTCAAAAAGGAGTTGTTACTGCTTCGTCCAGACCGCATACAAACGCGCCAATTACCGCTGTTGGACAATCGCAGTTCTACCTCCAACACAACCTTGTTTCTGACGGCTTTGTGCCTGCGGACCATACTAATGCCGATGTTGTTAACGCGTGGGGATTAGTGGCTGGCCCAACGACGCCCTGGTGGATCTCCGACAATGGCAGCGGAAAGAGTACGCTCTACAATGTTGCGACTGGCACCTTTCCGTTGACAGTTACAGTTCCTGGAGTCGGTGGCGAACAGGGCAATCCGACTGGCATTGTTTTTAATGGCGGCACCGGCTTCGTCGTCAATAACGGAGTGGGTACCAGCCCTGCGCGTTTCATCTTCGCAAGTGAGGACGGCACGATCTCAGCATTCCGCGGTGTCCCCGTCGTTACTGTCGTTCCTAATGCCGAGGCACCGGCTCATGACGCTATCTATAAAGGACTGGCCATCGATAGTGAGACCAACGGCCAGTTTTTGTATGCGACGGATTTTCACAATGGCACCGTTGACATCTTCGACGCTTCTTTTCACGCCGTTACCATAGCTGGAGCATTCACAGATCCGGACCTTCCAGCTGGATTTGCGCCATTCGGTATACAGAACATTGGTGGCACCATTTATGTGACCTATGCGCTTCAGGACGAAGATAAAGAAGATGATGTTGCTGGCCCCGGAAATGGATTCGTCGATGCTTTTACTACATCGGGAGCATTCATCCGTCGTGTGGCTTCGATGGGTGAGCTGAACTCTCCATGGGGGCTGGCACTAGCACCGAATGATTTTGGAAGGTTCAGCGGTGACTTACTGGTGGGCAACTTTGGGGACGGTAGAATCCATGCGTTTCGTCCAGAGGATGGTGAATTCGAAGCTGTCGGATTGCTTCATTCCGCTGGGGGAAAACCGATTCAGATTGACGGTCTTTGGGCGCTTCAATTTGGACGTGGGACCACCGCAACCAGCGCAAACGGGCTGACGAATACGCTGTTTTTTACGGCTGGACCGGCCGATGAAAAGCACGGCTTATTCGGCTCGTTGGTAAACGTTCAACCTCCCGGCCGACAATAATAGAGAGTGATGATCCCGAACCGCCTCAACCACCGAGGCGGTTCGGATCTCGTTGTTTCTCGACAAGCGCATAACTCTTAACCACGAAAGAGAAGACGTGACGCCGCCCACATTGAAGTATGGTTTATGTCGAGATGAGCTAACCGATGTGGATGAGCTGGATTAGGCTAGAAAGTTGGCTTATATGTGAAGGCAGAAAACAGTTACGCGAACCTATTTATCCTAGTTATATGTTTTGACCGTTATTATTCTTACCGTTCCTATTTGCCTCGTTTCGAGCTCTTTCGTCACGTTCGCGCTGGATTAGTTTTTCACGCTGATTCTGTTGAATTTGTTCCTGAGTCGAACGGTATTTCTTGTATTCACCGTCATAGCTGAATCTGTTATCAATGATTATCTTGGTTTCAGGCATCATTCTTGACCTCCTACAATCCAATTAGCTCGGGTCTATTATCCGTTAGAGTTGATTTATCTACAATGGCTGATGCTGTCCAACTAAACCCAGATGTTGAAATTATCTCGACATCTAGGCGATAAGCTAATTTTAAGGGTCCTGGAATCGAAATAAACCGTTGCATTTCAATTATTTCATTCGGCTCAATATATCGGTCTTTTGGATTTAGAACGTCAAAAGACGTTAGCCTTTTATCAACTACAGTATGAATCTCCTTCTCATCAGTCGAAGTATATTCAAATAGAATTAACGCACTGCCCGTGTGGTCAAAATCAATCTTGGAAGAGCCAACGTTCTTAACCTGTATTGAAACAACCAAATGAATAACTCCATCTAGAGAAACGAAACGGCCCCTCAAAGCCGGAACCAGGCTCTCTTGGAAAACCCTTCCTTTTATGAATTTGAAGTAGGCCCACCAACCACCGGCGATAAACGCGAGTACTTGAACTATGTTTTGGAGCGAAGCCGTAAAGTTATTTGTTGTGGTCCAGTCAATTTTGCGAGTTGAATAATGTGCTACTAAACAACAAACCACCAACAGAATTAATACACCGATGATTAGCAAACTATTCTCGCGAAGCCACTGAACCGGTCTGGGTATAGGATTAGTAGTTCTTACACCTTTAGCTGATTCGTGAGGATGTTCGGGCTGAGACATTTGCGAGTGCGTCATCTCCTTAGAGAGGAATGAGGAAAAGCGCAGACAAACTATATTCCGTTCAATTGAGTGTCAAGGGTTTCGACAACCAGCCTCCGTTACAGAACCGGGAGCGAAGCGACCGCATCGAATAAATTCCAGGTGCTCCGCCGTTCCTTTATGAGCTTCGCGATCGCTCCCGGTTCTCAAATTATAGGCAGTCAGAAAATCCACGATCAGTGAAGCCACAAGAACTTCTCTAGTCGAAAGAGTACTTCAATGAATTTACATCGGAGAGGTTATTTTAT
>AR_comb_assmDRAFT_10175900_pt1 | contig 15057 bp, 10 predicted proteins | sample ArasoioldDNA_FD_10543 | JGI IMG/M metagenome (IMG submission 10543) | reverse complement strand
TCCATGAAAGTGACGGAACAAATAGATGCCATGGAGGTTTCTGCCATTGATCCTTACAAATTCTTAGTTGTAACCCGGGTGATTGCAACAACTCTTATGGTTCCAATTTTAACCATGTACAGCGCATTTGTTGGGTTAGTAGGATCTTTTATCGATGTACATGCCAAGGATCAAACCAGCTTAACTGTTTTTATTCATGACGCATTTTTTAAGATTGGTTACGCCGAGATTTATTCAACATTGGTTCGCGCACTTCTTTTTGGTTTTACGATCGGCATTGTCGGATGCTACAAAGGATTCACCACGAGCCAGGGAACCGAAGGAGTTGGACGAGCCGCCAACTCGTCCGTGGTTATCATTATGTTCCTTGTCTTCATCGAAGAAATGGTCATCGTGAAATTTTTTAACCCTCTCTACATGCAATAAGTCATGGACAATAACAAGCATACACATAATAATAACAGGGAGGTGGTAGTCTCGATAAAAGGATTGTACAAATCTTTTGAGGATAATGATGTTCTTCAAGGAATCGATTTTCAATTGCACAAAGGGGAAAATGTGGTAGTGCTTGGGCGTTCCGGTTCAGGAAAATCAGTTCTGATCAAAATTATTGCGGGTCTTATGAAACCAGACGAGGGAGTTGTGGAAGTGCTGGGAAAGAACGTGCATGAGCTCACCAAAAAACAATTAATTGACCTGCGCTTGAAAATTGGGTTTTTGTTCCAGCATAGCGCTCTTTATGATAGTATGACCGTAAGAGAAAATCTTGAGTTCCCATTGAGGAGAAATGTGAGGGATATTTCGCAGGAACAAATTGAAAAATCAGTGAAAGAAGTGCTGGAGGCTGTCGGCTTAGCCGATACGGCGGATCAAATGCCATCTGAACTTTCGGGTGGTCAGCAAAAAAGGATTGGTATTGCGCGTACGATCATCATGAAACCGGAAATCATTTTGTATGACGAGCCTACCTCCGGTCTTGATCCTTTGACGAGCTACGAGATCAACGATCTTATTAATAACGTTCAGCATAAATCCAAGGCGAGTTCGGTGATCATAACACACGACCTGACTTGCGCAAAGAAAACGGGCGATAGAATTTTAATGTTGATAGATGGAAAATTTGTAAGGCAGGGAAATTTTGAGGAAGTATTTGACACAAACGATGAGAGAGTAAAAGGTTTCTATGATTACAATTTTATTGAATGACGATAGTGAGGCGCGCAATCAGTTCGTGCCTGTGTAACTAAAAAGAAATACTCATGAAACCAGCACAATACAGGAGAGCCATAGTTGTTGGACTTTTTATTTTTTTTGGCTTTGCTATTCTATTCGGCGGTTTTGTAGTCCTGGGCAGCCAAAGAAAAACCTTCGAGAAGACAATTACCGTGAATGCGATCTTCAACGATGTAGGAGGATTGCAGAAGGGCAACAACATTTGGTTTTCAGGCGTGAAAGTGGGAACCGTGAAAAGATTGAAGCTTGTCCGACAATCACTCGTTGAAGTAGAGATGCGCATTGAAAAGCAATCCGAAGATTTTATCCGAAAAGATTCCAAGGCGAAAATTGGTTCTGATGGTTTGATCGGGAACAAGATCGTTGTTATCTATGGAGGCACACACGCCGTGCCAGCGGTGGAGTCAGGAGACACGTTGCAAACAGAAGTGCCGATAAATAGCGCGGAGATGATGACCACTCTGCAGGAAAGTAACAAGAACCTGTCTGCCATCACAACCGATTTCAAAGTGGTGAGCAGAAGACTTGCTGACGGAGAAGGTACGGTTGGTAAACTACTCACCGACGATAGCATGGCACGGCAGCTCGCCGCGATGACCGCCACTCTTCAAATGGCTTCTACCAATATTCAATTGATGACATCGAACCTGGCTGGGTATACTTCCAAATTGCAAAAGCAAGGCTCTCTTACAAACGGATTAGTTAATGACACTGTATTGTTCGCCCACCTAAAAGAGGCGTCGCTACAAATACAGGAGGCTTCGCGAAATGCGAAAGAACTTACCGATAACTTGAGCGAGGTCAGTTATAAATTGAAAGATAGCAGCAACCTTGCGGGAGTGATGTTGCACGACCAGGCAACGGCTGATAATTTAAGAGCGACGGTTGACAACTTGAAGTCAGGTACCAAAAAATTTGATGAGGATATGGAAGCCTTACAACACAATTTTCTGTTTAGAGGATTCTTTAGGAAGAGGGCAAAACAACAGCAACAACAGGCGCAGAAGCAACAAGCGGTCGCACAAACACCACAAAACAAATAACCAATTTTAATATGGATGATTGAAAAGTCTCATCAGCGTACGCGCCACCGCCTTGTGCTACCGATAATTCCATGCAAATTCTAAATAAGCTATGTTTACAATTTAATTGTCAATTTGTGACGTCCTCATTACCATTGCATTTTTGGAATTGAAATTCACTTTATTTTTATCTTTCAATCACCGCAAATGAAAATTTGTTTTGTGCTGGCCCTCGCTCTTTTTTTAGCAGGTCAGATGTTTGCCAATGTCACGCTTCCAAAGATATTTGGAGATAATATGGTGCTTCAGCGCAATAAGCCAATTCCGGTTTGGGGGTGGGCCGACGCTAATGAAAAGATCACTATCAGATTTGATCATCAAATCAAATCCGTTTCTGCCGATAGAAATGGAAACTGGAAGATCACTCTTGACAAAGAGTTAGCGGGTGGTCCTTATAAGCTTGTAGTAAAAGGAAAGAATACAGTCACATTCAGCAATATCCTGGTTGGCGAAGTTTGGATCTGCAGCGGCCAGTCAAATATGGAAATGCCTATTGAAGGTTGGGGAAAAGTAAATAACTACGAGCAGGAGATTGCTGCGGCCAAATATCCACAAATCCGCCAGATCAAAATTCCAAATACTATCAATACAAAACCACAACAAGATATTGAGCAAGGTGAATGGAAAGTATGTAGCCCCAATACAGCTGGCGATTTTACAGCCACGGGATATTTTTTTGCAAGAGAATTATACAACCAAATAAAAATACCGATTGGCTTAATAAACACTTCCTGGGGTGGCACCCATGTAGAGACGTGGACAAGCCGTGAAGGATTTGAGAGCAGCGATGAATTTAAAAGCATGATTACGCACATGCCTTTACTAAACCTCGATTCACTGGCAAAAGTGCGTAAAGACGCCCTTGTGAAAAAACTGGAGATACTGGAAGGTCCATTACCGACCCAGGCTGAAACGACCTCATGGAATACAATAGATTTTGATGACAGTAAGTGGCCGCAAATGCAATTGCCATCGTTGTGGGAGGATAAACAATTAGGAGATCTTGATGGCGTGGTTTGGTTTCGTAAAACTCTGGATGTCTCCGCAGATGTTGCGGGCAAAGAAGCAACCCTTGAATTAGCGATGATCGATGATAATGATGTCACTTATGTAAATGGAATAAAGGTAGGTGAAACAAATTCTTACAATCAGCACAGAAAATATACAATTCCTGCGGGCGTTTTAAAAGCAGGCAAGAATGTTATCGCAGTGCGTGTGGACGACACAGGCGGTGGAGGCGGTATTTATGGGGATCGTGAAGCGATGAAATTGACGGTCGGTGACGACGTCACTTCACTGGCTGGTAATTGGGGATTTCGGGTGGAGGAGATCAATGGCAATGCAAGCTCTGTAGGGCCTAACAGTTATCCAACTCTGCTTTTCAATGCCATGGTTAACCCGTTGATACCTTACGCCTTTGAAGGAGTAATCTGGTACCAGGGCGAATCGAATGCCGGCCGTGCCTACCAATACAGGAAAGCATTTCCTCTGATGATTGCCGATTGGCGCAGACATTGGGGTGCAGGAGATTTTCCATTCTACTTTGTGCAGCTGGCCAGCTATAACGCCGGGAATGGGAACAGTAAAAATGGAAGCACATGGGCTGAACTGCGAGAGGCACAAACAATGACTTTATCATTACCCAATACCGGCATGGCTGTAACAACTGACATTGGCAATTCAACTGATATTCATCCAAAGAATAAACAAGATGTTGGTAAGCGCCTTGCAGCGATTGCCCTACACCATTTGTACAACAAAAATGTAGCATACAGCGGGCCGATTTATAAATCAATGAAAGTGCAGGGTAATACCATCCTTATCAATTTTACGAATACCGGAAGTGGGTTAATGGCGAAAAATGGTGAGCTGAGAGGTTTTGAAATTGCGGGATTAGGTGGACAATTTTTTCCTGCCGTAGCAACGATCGAAGGCAGTCAGGTGGCAGTTCACAATGACAACATACGCTATCCCGCAGCCGTTCGCTTTGGATGGATGGACGATGCCGCCGAAGACAATTTATTTAACAAAGAGGGACTTCCCGCATCTCCTTTCAGAACAGACAACTGGAAGGGAATTACAGAAGAGCAGAAGTTTCGGTTTTAGTCAATATACCAATGTGCCGTGACCGACAACGAAGCCATTCCAGAACGCTATTGCAGGGACTCCGCAGGAAACATTCCAAGGAACGATAGAGCGAATTTCATTTGATAATGCCGTGAGGTGATCAGTGGGATGTGAATATTTCAAAATATTTTAGATAAGTTTTCTTGCCCAACAAGGTCACCATTAATAGTCAAAAGAACATTGAATAGTGATAAGGACGCACAACAACCTGGAGATAACTCTCTGCATACTTCCGTAAAGTCGAATGTGACGCGATAAAGTTAAATAGGACCACTCCAGTCATGAATAATAACTACTCTCTTGATAAAAATTCACTCCCGTTTCCATCTTCTTTTTTATCTTTCGCTCTTATTGATCCATTATGCGGCTTGTTTCGTTCGGCGTCTCTGCACTCGTCACCATTCTCCTTGTGTTTGTTTTGAATAAAAAATGGGGCACAATCCCTCCGCTCGGAAAATTTTTGAGCCCGCAGCACGGCTTCTGGCAAAATGCGGAGCCCGCGAATGCTGACTTCAACGCCGATCTGAAATTTCCTGGATTAAAGGGTAGAGTCAATGTGTACTTTGATGAAAGATTAGTGCCGCATGTTTTTGCTGACAACGACGAAGACCTGTATTTCGTCCAAGGTTATTTGCACGCTAAATTCCGCCTCTTCGAAATGGAATTGCAAACTATGTACGCTGCAGGACGCCTTTGCGAAATCTTTGGGAACAATCCGGCGATCCTGGCCGTTGATAGGGAAACCAGGAGAAGTGGAATGGTGTGGGCCGCTCAAAATGCGTTGAGGGCCTTTGAAGCTGATCCTGTCAGCAAAACTGTTTATGATTCCTATACCGCTGGCGTGAACGCATATATTGAAAGTTTGACGGAGGCGCAATTGCCGATTGAGTACAAGCTACTCGGGTACAAACCGGAGAAATGGAGCAACTTAAAGATTGCGCTCCTGTTAAAACAAATGAGTCGAACGCTCGCAGCAAACGTGCATGATCTCGAATTGACAAACGAAAAATCCTACATCCCCCTTTCCGAATTCAAAACTCTATATCCCCAGGTTCTTGATTCGGTGCTACCTGTTATTCCTGCTGGGACTAAATTTGATCCGCCAGGGATCGTTCCCATAAAGCCGGCGTCCGCGGATTCCTTATATTTCGGCGCGAAGAATTCGATTCATGTATTCGAGCTCATTAAGCAAGATCCCAACAATGGGAGCAATAACTGGGTGGTGGCAGGTGTTCGAACAAAAAGTGGAGCACCGATACTTTGTAATGATCCGCATTTGGATCTCACGTTTCCCTCCATCTGGTATGAGATGCAATTGAATTCACCGGGTGTAAATGTTTACGGAGCGACAGTTCCAGGTTCACCATGTGTCATCATTGGCTTTAATGACGACATTGCCTGGGGAGAAACGAATGCACAACGTGACGTGAGAGATTTCTACGAGATAAAATTAAAGGATGATACGCGGCAACAATACTGGTTTAACAACCAGTGGCAGAGCACGCAGCTTCATATAGACACATTCAGGGTGCGCGGTTCCCAAGACGTGTACGACACAGTTGCGTACACCGTTTTCGGTCCCGTCATGTTTGACAAAAGCTACTCGGATTCTTTGACAAAAGATAAAGCAATTGCGTCCCGTTGGATTGCGCATGATCCGAGCAATGAAGGCATGGCATTTTATAAGCTGAACCGCGCAAAGAATTACGACGACTACGTGGACGCGATAAAAGATTATAGCTGCCCCGCTCAAAATTTTGTTTTTGCATCGAAAAGCGGCGATATAGCTATTTGGCAGCAAGGAAAATTTCCAGCACGTTGGTATGGGCAGGGAATGATGATTATGCCTGGACAAGATAGTAGCTATATGTGGCAAGCTATGATCCCGCAAGGGGAGAATCCTCATGCAATAAATCCATCGCAAGGATATTTGGCAAGTGCCAATCAGCGACCGGTCGATTCGACATATCCCTATTTTATTCCTGGAGAATATCTCAATGCCAGGTCGATCTCTATTAATCACCATCTGCGAAATATGCAGCAAGTGACCGTCGATGATATGAAAAAACTGCAAAATGATTATTTCAATGTTACTGCCGAAGCTGCAAGACCGTTGCTATTGAAATATGTCAGAGAGAATGAACTTGATGCCGACGCAAAAAAATATCTGGACGTCGTGCGGAGTTGGGATCTGATGGCTTCCGCAGATTCAAAGGGACAGACCGTTTATCAACTTTGGTGGGATAGCCTGGCTGCTGAAGTATGGAAAGACGAATTATTTAAAGTGCAGCCAGCTGTGATAGTACCGAGCGAGCAGACTTTGCTGGAGGCGTTGTTGAGAGATTCAGCGTTTAAGTATGTAGATAACATCAACACGCCTCAAAAGGAAACCTTGTCCGATGATGTGACTGCCGCGCTTAAGAAGGCGTCTGTTGAGTTAGCAAAATTGGAAAAAACGGGTAAGTTGGAATGGGCAAAGTATAAATCACCGAGAATATTTCACCTGTTGCGTGCGAGCCTTATGCCATTTTCGAAAGCACTGCCAGTTGGAGGGAACGATGACATCATCAACGCTACCAAGGTTACGCATGGGCCCAGTTGGAGAATGGTCGTTCAGTTATCCTCAACAACAGAAGCGTATGGCGTGTATCCGGGTGGACAAAGTGGTAATCCCGGTAGTAAATTTTACGATGATTTTGTTCCAACGTGGGAGAAAGGACAGTACTATAGTTTGTGGATGATGAAGAGAAACGAAACAAGCGATAAGAGAGTGAAGTGGACGATGAATTTCTCGAGGTAACTTGCGAGGGCACAGAAGGTGGCCGAAGCAATCTCCACGAGCACGGAAAGATCATTCAATTCGTCAGGCCGCTTTGAGCGGCCAGACGATAATACAAAAATTTAAAAATAAAAATGAAACTTCTAGTCGCCACCTTTTTAACTGCCTTGCTCGCCGTTGTAGGCGGATTGTATTTCCCCTGGTGGATTATCGCCGTAGCAGCTTTCATTTCTGTTCTGTTGATACCGATGCGCAGCGGCAAATCTTTTCTTGCCGGCTTTTTGGGAATTTTTCTTTTGTGGGCTGTACTTGCATGGTGGATTGATGTGAAGAACAACGGCGTCCTCGCAGCAAAGATTGCTCAAATTTTTCCTCTCGCCGGCTCATCGTTTTTATTAATCCTGGTAACAGCGCTGGTTGGTGGCCTCGTGGGGGGATTGGCTGCTCTTTGCGGAAGTTACCTTAGAAATCGCGCGTAGTTGCTTCGCTGCCGACTGCGTCGGCATCTCGCATTTAATTTTTGATTTTACTAACATTAGAGCACTTATTTTCGTCTCGCCAATTGTTATGAGACCCATTGTCCTTATTCTATTTCTTCATTCTTTCTCTTTTTCGTTTGCTGGAAAAATTTCCGGAACTGTCACCGATGACAAAAACGACATTCTTCCTTACGCATCCATCCTTGTAAAAGGAACAACCCGTGGCACAACCGCCAACAACGAGGGAAAATATTTTCTTGTTCTTGAACCTGGAAACTACACGTTGGTCTGTCAGTATGTTGGGTACAAGCGCGAGGAAAAAAATATTACAGTAACAGCAGAAAATATCGTTGTCAACTTTCAACTACAGGTGCAACAATTAACGCTTTCGGAGGTGATCGTTAAAAAAGGGGAAGACCCTGCTTACGAGATCATTCGGCAGGCGATAAAGAAAAGAACGTATTACCAGCGGCAATTGGCAGATTTTCAATGCGAGGTGTACACAAAGGGTCAATTGAAGCTGAGAGATTTCCCCAAAAAGTTTATGGGTGAGAAAATTGATTTTGGAGACAACGATAGCAGTAAAAACAAATGGCTTTACCTATCGGAAACAATTGCCACTTATTCGGTACAAAAGCCCGATAAAAAGAAGGTTGAAGTTTTGTCTACAAAGGTTAGTGGTCAAAGTGAGGGATTTGGTTTAAGTGCTCCCGAGATCTATTCCTTTTACGAGAATAATGTTCGCATTGGTGATCTTAATCCCAGGGGGTTTGTTTCTCCCATTGCGGCCAATGCATTGAATTATTACCGGTACAAGTTTGAGGGCAGCTTCTTTGAAGATGGGAAAGAGATCGAACACATCAAGGTAATTCCAAAGAGAAAGTTTGAGCCGCTGTTTTCTGGTTACATAAATATAGTGGACCAGGAGTGGAGAATCCATTCAGTGCAATTGGTCCTCACCAAGCAGTCGCAAATGGAATTTATCGATACCATTAAACTGGATCAGCTATATGTGCCATTTCAAAATGATGTCTGGGTTATCAAAAGCCAGGTTATTTATCCTACAATCAAAATGTTTGGTTTTGATGCGTACGGAAGCTTTGTAAATATGTACTCGAAGTTTGACATTGAACCAACGTTTGACAAAAAACATTTTAACAACACAGTCCTTAAGTACGACGACAGCTCCAACAAAAAAACGCCGGCATATTGGGAAAATGCCAGGCCGATTCCCTTGCAGCAAGATGAACTCGCGGACTATAGAAAGAAAGACAGCCTTGAACAATTAAGAAAGAGTCCAAAATATCTTGATTCTGTGGACAGAAAGAGTAACAAACCCACTGTGATGAAAATACTTGTTGGCGGTTATACGATCAACAGGCAAAAAACGCATTCATCCTACTCTTTCACGCCATTGATCGGCGCTGTCAGCTTCAACACTGTGGAAGGGTGGGTGGTCAATACCGGTGTGTCTTATACAAAAAAACTAGATACAACTTTATTGGGAAGACGATCCATTTCTTTTTCGCCGGTACTTAGATATGGGTTTAGTAATCATCATTTCAATCCGTCTGCAACGGCCGGTTACAATTTCGGAAACAAGTATTCAAATAGGATCACTTTTTCAGGCGGCAGAAAGATTTTTCAATTTAACAATGCGGCCCCTATAACGCCGTTCTACAATACGCTTTCGACATTGTTCTGGGAAAAGAATCACATGAAGATTTACGAGGCCTGGTTTGGTGGTATAGGATATTCGAGAACTCTTGATGAGGGATTTACCGGGTCGGTTTCTTTTCAGTACCAGGATAGAATTCCCCTGGAAAATACTTCCGCTTTGCAGTGGCACGATAGGAAAAATATCAGTTACACACCTAATTACCCCACAGAACTGACTGACACAAATTTTACACGGCACCAGGCAGCCATATTGGCTATTTCAATTGGATGGCAGCCGGGTAATCGGTATGTTGAATTGCCCGGAAGAAAATTTAGCATCGGTTCAAAATATCCCCATTTTTCTTTGAGTTATGTGAGGGGCATCAATAATATTTTCGGCAGTGACGTAAAGTACGACAAATGGCATTTCGGGATTAGGGATGAAGTAAACCTAAAACTCAAGGGTCGTTTCTCCTTCAACATTGGGATGGGCGGTTTTCTGAATCGTGATAGTGTTGACATTCCCGACTACACTCATTTTAATGGGAATGAGATCATCATTGCTTCGCCCTATTTAAGCAGCTTCCAGATGGCGCCTTACTACAAGTACAGCAATACTGAGTCATTTTATTCTACATTGCATGTAGAGCATCATTTCAATGGCTTTCTCACAAACAAGATTCCGTACTTCCGCAATCTCAACTGGTACCTCGTTGGTGGAGCAAACGCCTTTTATGTAAACCAGCAAAAAAATTATACGGAAGCGTTTGTTGGTTTGGAAAACATCTTCAAGGTACTTCGCTTTGATTTTGTGTGGGGATTTGAATACGGCAGAAGACCTGATACACGAGTAAGGATCGGGTTTATGGGGCCACTTTCAGGATTCAGAGCGGAGTAAATAAATCCGAAATTCGAAATCCGAAATTCGAAAGGCCATCGTGTCATGTTCAAATTTCGGCATTTATGGAATTCCTTTAAACTCAAAATCCAAAAATGAGTTGAAAGCTTTTCGGATTTCGAAATTCGAATTTCGAATTTTCACATCTATCTTTGCGCCGAATTTGGTTCAGCCTGCAACTGTCCAGTTTAAAAAATTTCCCGACGCTGAGGGTCGGGATCAAATTCAGAAACATGGTACCTTTACACAATCGTGTATCCAGGAAGGAGCTAAAACAACGTATCCTTCAAGACAACACTCCACGAACAACGATTTCTTTTTATTGCTATTTCAAGATTACCGATGCTGAAATTTTTCGCAACACGCTTTACAGGGCGCTTAACTCCATTGGTGTGTTGGGTAGAATTTACCTGGCTAGTGAAGGCATCAACGCACAAGTGAGTGTACCCACGGAAGACCTGGAGTTGGTCAAATCTTACCTGTATTCAATTGAGCCATTGAAGGGGATCAGGCTGAATGTTGCCGTGGATGACGATGGAAAATCATTTTATGCGTTAGACATTAAAGTGAGGAATAAAATTGTCGCCGACGGAATCACGGATCCCACTTTTGATATGGACAACAAGGGCAAGTATGTAAACGCAGAGGAATTTAACCAGTTGACAAATGATCCTAACACCGTTGTGATCGATATGCGTAACCACTATGAATATGAAGTCGGCCATTTTGAAAAAGCAATCGAAATTCCAAGCGACACCTTTCGGGAACAACTGCCAATGGCAGCAGAGATGATGAATGAAAGCAGGGATAAGAACATCATCATGTACTGCACTGGTGGTATTCGCTGTGAGAAGGCTTCAGCTTACATGCTTCATAAAGGGTTTAAGAATGTATTTCACCTGGAAGGTGGCATCATCAATTATGTGAATGCTGTGAAAGAGAAGAACCTCCCAAACAAATTTCACGGGAAAAATTTCGTTTTCGATCAACGCCTTGGAGAAAGGATCACCGATGAAATCATTGCGAAATGTCACCAGTGTGGCAAACCTGCTGATACGCACGTGAATTGTGTGAACGATGCCTGTCATTTGCTTTTCATTCAGTGCGATGAATGTCGGGAAAAATTTGAGGGCTGCTGCAGCACAGTATGCCGGGACGTAATTCATCTTCCGGAGGAAGAACAAAAGAAACTGAGAGCGGGTGTAGATAAAGGAAGAAATGTTTTTAATAAGGCGAAGGCGAGGGTGATGAAGATTAATAATGAGTAGTGAAATGAATAATGAGTAATGAGTAATCAGTGTTGAAAAGTCATTTTCTCTTTTTTTGCTGTGGTTTGTGTTGTTTAAGGGAGCGGCGGTTCTTAGGGTAATAAGTGCAGCAAGACATCTTACTTCATGCTGATCCACTTAACACAAACTGGATTCCCAACGTGGATTCGCTTTCCGGAGTCTGATAGAAGGCCAGTTTTTTTATCTACTTTAAACACGACGATCTCATCGCTGTTTTGGTTCGCTGCTAATAAGAAATTCCCGGATGGATCGAAATTAAAGTTGCGCGGGGTTTTACCTAGAGTTGATTGGTGACTTACCGGCGTCAGCCAACCTGTCTTTTCGTTGATCTTAAAAATCGCAATAGTATTTGACTCTCCACGGTTGGAAGCATACAGGAATTTGCCATCAGGAGATGCGTGAATGTCAGCGCTGCCAATGGGACCCATGTAATCTACCGGGAGCGCCGACGCATTTTGTATCAACTCAAATTCGCCATTGACTGCTCGGTACGCCGAAACGGTTCCGGTTAATTCTTCAACCAGGTACGCAAATTTATTGCTGGGATGAAAAGTAAAATGCCGGGGACCTGCACCGGGCTCAGTCATAATGGACCCGCTCTCTGTCAGGTCACCTGATCGTGGGTTGAAAGAATAGATCATGACCTTATCAATACCTAGGTCGGGGGCATACAAGTATTTATTGTCCTTCGAAAAAATCGCGCAATGAACATGTGGACTGGTTTGCCGTTCGGTATTTACACTGTAGCCGTTGTGCTGGATAACCGACGCAGCAGTATCAAGGCCCCCATTTTTATTAATTGGCAAAACAGAAAGAGTGCCACTGGTGTAGTTGGCTATCGCTAACCACTTGTTGGTTTTATCAACGGACACATAGCACGGATCGTCACCGGCAGAGGGTTGTTTATTAATGAACGACAACTTGCCGTCTGCTTTGTTAAATGCAAATGCTGACACTTCTCCTCCGTTACCATTCTTCGCGTTTTCATTGGCCGCATAAACAAACTTCTCATCCGGTGAAATTGCCAGGTAAGAAGGGTTAGGAGTCTTAATCATACTCACCGAATCAAAATCGCCCGTTTTACTATCGAAGTGGTAGACATAGATTCCTTCGCTCTTTCCAGTCGTATACGTCCCAATTATCAGATAATTTTTTTGTGCATCAGCAAACAGGAATGATTCCAGCACTAATAAAAGCAGAATATTTTTTCTCATACCCGAATATAGTTAATTAGTGTCCATTAGCGTCCATTAGCGTCCATTAGCGTTTTATTAGCGTTCTCCCATTAGCGTCACCAAAATATCTTGAAGCAAATTGTATGAAGTAAGGCCAGTTTGGTCCCGTGGTGTGGCCACCACTGTGCTGTCGAAAAGCGATATCCCCGTCCGTCAGAGCGGTTTCCATCGGAGGCATTTCAGTTGTGCCCATATCTTTTTTTCCTAAGAGTTTGTAAACGGGTCCTGCGTAGGCGCCACCGAGGAACATGCCTTTTGCATCCACCCATCTCCCTTCGACTGTTGGAGATCCTGAACTGATGAAGACCGGCCGGGGCGCGCATAATGCAACTAATTCATGCGCGTCAACGGGCAAATCATTTGGTGTTACTGGTCCGGCATATTTGATAAAATTTCCGGCGAACCAATGATACTCTCCTGATGATGCAAGATTCTCAACTTGCTCACCAAAAACTCGCCGAAGAATTTTTGTGCCCCCCGCGCCCGAGGAACCAACGAATGCAATTGCAAAACGAGGTTCGTAAGCCATTGTGACAATGGTAGCTTTTCCGTATCTCGACAGACCTTCGATGCATACACGTTTTGCGTCAACTGATTTGTCCGTTTCAAAATAATCTAATGCACGACTCGCGCCCCATGCCCATGCACGCAGCGTTCCCCAGTCATCGGGTTTCCGTGGTTGGCCTTTATTCACTAAGCCAATAATTCCCTGTGTTAAGCCCGCGCCATTGTCGGCCTGGAAACTTATCGGAACGATAACAGCGTAGCCCCATCCTTTCGCTAGCAACTGTTGCTGCCATGTGGGAGCAGGATTTCGCGATGTGTCCCGAGGTAGTGTGAATCCAGGAGGAAATATGAAACCAAATTCCATGATAACGGGAACAGGCCCTGTTGCGCGTACCGGAGTGGATAAAGTGAGATCAATGTTTACAGTGAGCGCGGGGTAAGATGAATTGTCGACACGACCGAGTAATTTCTTTGTATGCACTGGAAAGTTTCCGTTCATCTCCATTGTGTCTTTCACAACTTCCCATTTTACTTTCGGTACGTTCTTCGGAACACGGCCATAGACCTCGCCGTCAAAATCTTCTACTATCTCTGGACGGCGTTTATTCCACCACGTTTTTGCGTCTGTAACTTTTTTCCCATTCTTCAAGATTAGCGGGTCCGGCAAAGTAGTGTAGGGTGATGCCTTCGACTCGTCAATGTTAGCTGCGTTGGCGGCCTGCGGATTTCCTGAGGGACCTGGGCGCGTCGACGTAATGTGCAAGAGAGCAAGCATGTTCTTGTAGTCTTGCTGCGTGACTTTGTTGATGCTGTCCCGGCGAATACTGTCCGCAGGTGACAGTCGGAACTGCGCATACCCATTGATTGTGGCAGTGCAGCCAATCAAGAAGAATATTTGTTTCACTACTTCGGAGTTGATGTTGACTGAAATTTTTTTACATACTCGGCGACATTAAGCATCGTCCCGATCCAAATTTGTTTTTGATTTTGTCTTAGAAAATGAAGGAGGCGCGAATGAGCTTCTAAGGAAACATTCAGATTATGTTCTCCACCGACACCGTGAAAAAGAAAAACGAGTAGGGCGTGTTTCTCCATCGCCTGCTTCACTAAGGCTATAAGTTCATCGCCAGATTGACCATTGACCGTATAGCACGGTACGTTGTAGAGATCAATTTTATCGGCGGTGAGCATCGCCGGGCGAACGCCACGCGCTGCAACAAAATCATTTTTCAGTGGGTCAATGTATGATGTGTCGTGAATCTTTGCATCTCCGCAGGGATAGGCGAATGTTCGTCGTGTTTTTCCGTCAATGGCTTTTAGAACATTACTCATTTCCTTCACTTCATTCACCATTCGTTTCACCGAGTAGTTGTTAAGATCATAATCGGGTTTCACAAATTCTCTACCCGGCCGTCCGCCCTCACAAGGATGCCATATGGAATGGTTGGCCAGCTCGTGTCCATGAGCTGCAGCTTTTCTCCATTTCTGTATCTGGTCCTTCAAACCATCGAAGTAATCCGAGATGTAAAATGTTCCTTTCAGTCCCATGGAATCCAAGGCAGGGATCGCGTTTGCGAGGTGAACATTTAACCCGTCATCGTAAGTAAGCACAACAGCGCATTGCTTTCCATCCCAGGACTGATTTGATTGTGCTTGAGCAGAAACTCCATACACCATAATTAGAACAACAAAGTATTTTTTCATTTATATCGTTGAGTTAGTTGGTGAAAATTGGCGACCATTAGCGTCCATTAGCGTTAATTAGCGCC
>AR_comb_assmDRAFT_10452392_pt1 | contig 15061 bp, 22 predicted proteins | sample ArasoioldDNA_FD_10543 | JGI IMG/M metagenome (IMG submission 10543) | reverse complement strand
GCGCTCCCAAATTCAAATGGGGAATTTCACACATGTCGCAGAGAATCAGAATCAAACTACAGTCTTACGACCATAACCTGGTAGACAAATCTGCTGAAAAAATCGTAAAGACAGTGCGCAGCACGGGTGCGGTAGTGACGGGGCCTATTCCTCTTCCTACACGCAAAAAGGTGTTCACGGTGCTTCGTTCGCCACATGTAAACAAAAAAAGCCGCGAGCAGTTTCAACTGGCAACTCACAAGCGACTATTAGATATTTATACATCTTCCTCGCGCACCGTAGATGCGCTTAGCAAGCTGGATTTGCCGAGTGGCGTGGAAGTGGAGATCAAAGCATAACAGGGATTCCGCGGATTTCAAGGCTTCGCGGAATTTTTAGTTCTTATAATTAATTGTTCGTCTATCTCTCAATCCGCTTGGCGGAAAAAAGAGCTCTGGAATCAATGCGGGATATCGGGTTTTATCCGTGAATCAGGTAAAATCCATCGATCCGCAGCTAAATATAAACAAGCCCTTCGAGGTTTGTTTATCGCTGGTACTTCCAACGTCTCGACGTATTGTCGGACAAATAGTGGCCCTCTTAAAATAAAAACCGCTTTACAGGGGCTACGGCGGTCAAGGGAAAAGGTCGGCGATAAACCAGGATTGAAGCTTCTCCTAGCGTAAGCAAAGGAACCCGCCTAAGGCGGTGCTGGCTGTCTTGAATAACCTTTCGGGAAAAACCGTAAGAAAATGAAAGGTATTATCGGAAAAAAAATTGGGATGACCAGCATCTTCGATCCCACAGGCAAGCAAACCGCCTGCACTATAATCGAAGCAGGTCCCTGTGTTGTAACACAGGTAAGAACGAAGGACAATGATGGCTACAGTGCTCTTCAGTTGGCGTTTGGCGATAAAAACGAAAAACACTCCAACAAATCGGAAACAAATCATTTCGCCAAATCAAGTACTTCTCCCAAAAAATTTGTAAAGGAATTCCGCGATTTTTCTGAAGAAAAAAATATAGGTGATACCATCACCGTCGACATTTTCGCAGAAGGAGAAAAAGTTGATGTAGTGGGAACCACTAAGGGTAAAGGTTTCCAGGGCGTTGTAAAGCGTCATGGATTCAGCGGTGTTGGTGGTGCAAGCCATGGTCAGCACGACCGCTCAAGAGCGCCTGGATCACTTGGTAACTCTTCCGATGCGAGCCGCGTTATGAAAGGTGTGCGAATGGCAGGTCGATTGGGAACTGACAGGGTGAAATTGAAAAATCTTCAGGTTGTGAAGATCTTTTCCGAAAAGAATTACATACTAATAAGCGGATCCGTTCCAGGCCATAATGGTTCAATTGTTTTAATTCAGAAATAACCAGGTTAGACAACCCTTGTGTTGTCGGGACAAATAAAAAGAATGAAATGCAATTTGACGTTTTAAATATAGAAGGTAAAAAGACCGGGAGAAAAGTAGAGCTGCCGGAAGAAATTTTCGGTGCTGAACCTAACAATCACGTGATTTATCTGGCGGTAAAACAATTTCTCGCTGCGCAACGTCAGGGCACACACAAAGTGAAGACCCGCGCCGAGGTTAAGGGCGCCAGCCGGAAACTTCATCGGCAAAAGGGCACCGGTGGCAGCCGTAAAGGAAATATCAGGAATCCCCTTTACAAAGGTGGTGGTACTGTGTTTGGCCCAAAGCCGCATAGTTATGACATCAAGCTAAACCGCAAGGTGAAAGATCTTGCAAAAATTTCTGCTCTTTCGCAAAAGGCAAAAGACAACGCGATCTATATCGTCGAGGATCTGAGCCTGGAAGAGCCAAAGACAAAGACATTTGTCGATATGCTTGGCAGTTTTGAAGTTGATGGGAAGAAGACATTGTTTGTACTGCCGGAATATAATGATAACGTTTATCTCAGCTTTCGTAATGTACCTTATGTAAATGGCATCTTGTTGAGCGATGTGAATACATATGATATTGCTAATGCTGACGTCATTGTATTATCTGAAAGCGCAGCAAAGATTTTTTCTGAAGAGGAAGTTGAGGCATAAACGTAAATAATAACACAAATAAACAAAAATGAAACTTGCTGATGTATTGATAAAACCGGTCTTAAGTGAAAAAGCGAATGCGCAGCAGGATAAACTGCGCCGTTATGCTTTCAGGGTTGCTAAGAAGGCAAATAAGCTGGAGATTAAGAAAGCAGTTGAAGAATTCTATGGTGTTACGGTGATTGATGTAAATACAGTTACTGCTCCTGGGAAAAACAAGACACGTTATACAAAAGCAGGTTTTATATCCGGCCAAAAACCTCCTTATAAAAAGGCCTTTGTGACGGTGGCTGAAGGCGATACAATTGATTTGTACGCCAATATATAAGCCCCCATCCCCTAAAGGGGAGTAAGGCAAAAACCAAATGAAGGGTAGTTCAACTACCGCAAAAGTTGAAACAAAATTTTTAAACTAAAATTATTCCCCCTTAGGGGATCAGGGGTATGGCAGTTAAAAAATACAAACCGGTAACAGCGGGAACTCGTTGGAGAATTGGAAATGCTTACGCAGAGGTTACGACGAATGAACCTGAAAAGAGCCTTCTTGAAACGAAGAAAAGAAGCGGCGGCCGCAACTCATCGGGTCATTTAACCATGAGATACATTGGTGGTGGCCACAAAAAGAAGTATCGTGTTGTCGATTTTAGGAGAGATAAGAAAGACATTGTAGCAACGGTGAAGACAATTGAGTATGATCCCAACCGTACTTCATTCATTGCCTTAGTCGAATACACTGACGGAGAACTGCGGTACATCATCGCTCCGCAGGGTTTACAGGTAGGAGCTAAAGTGGTCAGTGGCGATGATGTGGCACCTGAAATCGGCAATGCTCTTCCAATGAGGAACATGCCACTGGGTACAAATGTTCACAATATTGAAATGCAGCCGGGACAGGGTGGCAAAATTTCAAGAAGTGCAGGCTCTTCTGCGCAACTGACTAACAAGGAGGACAGGTACGCAATATTGAAAATGCCTAGTGGTGAGCTGAGAAAAGTGTTGATCAATTGTTACGCAACGGTCGGCGTTGTTAGTAACAGCGACCATAGTTTACAGAGTATGGGTAAAGCTGGTCGTAACCGTTGGAGAGGTATTCGTCCACGCAACCGTGGCGTGGCAATGAATCCGGTAGATCACCCGATGGGTGGTGGTGAAGGGAAAGCATCAGGTGGTCAGCCCCGCAGCAGAAACGGTCAGTATTCGAGAGGTCTGAAGACACGGAAACCTCATAAAGTGAGTGACAAGCTGATCATTCAAAGAAAGAACGGAAGCAAACTAACCAAATAAAAATCACAAGAACCAAATTCCAATAATACAGTTTTTGGAATTTGAAAACTGGAATTTAATAATATGGCACGTTCGATAAAAAAAGGTCCTTACGTAGCTAGCCATCTTGAGAAAAAAGTGTTGGCTATCAATGAAGGAAAAAACAAGAAAACAGTTATTAAAACCTGGAGCCGTCGTTCAACTGTTACACCGGATTTTGTGGGTCACACATTTGCGGTACATAATGGCAACAAATTTATACCGGTCTACGTAACCGAATTCATGGTGGGGCATAAATTAGGTGAGTTTGCACCTACGCGTCAATTTAAAGGACACTCAAGCAAAAAGATTGCGGAAGGCGGTTAAAAGACATCGCAAGTGGGACTAAGAAATCTGAACTCAGAAACAAAAAAGAAAAAATGGAAGCAGTAGCAAAATTGAAAAATTATCCTACATCGCCACGCAAAATGCGCCTGCTGGCTGACCTGATTCGCGGTCATCGGGTGGAAAGAGCATTGGCTATATTGGAACACAATCCAAAGCATCCCGCAGTTCCCCTGCGTAAGTTGGTTTTGAGTGCAATTAATAATTGGAAACAGAAAAATGAAAGTGGCGACGAGGGTGAACTTGTTGTGAAGACAATCTATGTCGATGGAGCAAGAACGCTGAAGCGCATGCGCCCGGCACCTCAAGGACGCGGTTATCGTGTTAGGAAGCGCAGCAATCATGTAACTCTTGTCGTGGACGTGAAGCCTCCGGTTATCGATGAGGATGAATTGGAAGAGGAGATTGAAGAACAACTGGAAGAACTGGTAGAAACACAGGAAAATGAAGAAACTAAAACAAAAAGAACTAAGAAATCAGCAAAATCGCGGGTTGCTTCAGAGGAAGTAGAAGCGGAAGAAGCGGAAGATGAGCCAAAGAAGAAACCGGCGAAAAGAAAAACGACAAAAAAATAATAAAAACAAACAAATTCCAGAGCCGAGATTTGGAATTTAGTCACTGGAATTTTAAAAATAAAACATGGGTCAAAAAGCAAATCCGATTGGCAACAGGTTAGGCATCATCCGCGGATGGGAATCTAACTGGTATGGTAATAAGAAAGACTTTGCTTCCAAGCTAATTGAGGATAACAAGATCAGGAATTATTTGAATGCCCGCATTAACAAGGGTGGTATTTCAAAAATTGTTATCGAGCGCACACTTGGAAAGCTGATCATTACTATCCATACGTCGAAACCAGGCATCATCATCGGTAAGGGTGGTGGGGAAGTTGACAGAATTAAGGAGGAGTTAAAGAAGTTGACGGGTAAGGAAGATGTACAGATCAACATTCTTGAGATTCGTCGCCCGGAACTTGACGCTATGATTGTTGCCGACACCATTGCAAGACAAATTGAGAACCGAATCAACTATAAAAGGGCAATTAAGATGTCAATCGCCTCTGCATTACGTATGGGTGCGGAAGGAATCAAAGTGAAGGTAAGTGGACGTTTGGGTGGCGCTGAAATTGCTCGTACGGAAGAGATCAAGCAAGGGCGCGTGCCGCTGCATACATTCCGCATGGACATTGATTATGCGAACGTATTTGCTCTCACGGTATACGGAAAGATCGGGATTAAGGTGTGGATATGTAAGGGTGAAATTCTCACAAAGAGGGATCTTAATCCAAACTTTGTTGGCGGTAAGAGCGATGTAAGTGACAGAAGGGACAGAAGAGATCACCACGATAGAAGGGACGACAGAAGGGATAGACGGGATGACAGGAGAGGAGGCGGAGACAGGCGAGGCGGAGGAGGAAGAAGGTAACTGTATTCCGGTTTCCGGTTTTCCGGTAGCCGGTCATTAAATGGAAGGTTCAAGCAGCCACTGGAAACTGGTAACCGGAACACAAATAAAAAAGTATGTTACAACCGAAAAGAACGAAGCACAGGAAAATGCAGAAGGGCCGCATGAAAGGTGACGCCAAACGCGGAGCCACCATTGCTTTTGGTTCATATGGATTAAAATCCCTGGATCAACATTGGTTGACGGATCGGCAAATCGAAGCAGCCCGGCAGGCATTGACACGACACATGAAACGTGAGGGGAATGTTTGGATACGCGTTTTTCCGGACAAGCCAATTACCCGCAAGCCTCTCGAGGTGAGAATGGGTAAAGGAAAAGGGAACCTGGAGTTTTGGGCAGCGGTTGTAAAACCGGGCCGGATCCTGTTTGAAGTAGATGGCGTATCAGAGCAAACGGCAAAGGAAGCACTCAGCCTCGCAGCCGGAAAATTACCGATAAAGACAAAGTTTATTGTACGCAGGGACTTAGTTGCGTCATAATTATAAATCGAAAAAGCGATGGGAAAGATAACAGAATTTCAAAAGAGCATCCATGGCATGAACGAGCAGGATCTGACGGCAAGAATCAAAGAAGATGAGTTGCGCCTCAAGAAATTGCAATTTTCACACGCAATTTCTCCTTTGGAAAATCCAATGACAATTCGCAATCTCCGTCGCGACATTGCCAGGTTGAAAACTGAATTAAAGAAAAAAGAATTAGAAGCTTAAATAGTTCAGAGTTCGGAGTTCTGAGTTATAGGCTCCGAATTGTGAACTAAGAACTCAAACTGAACAAAATGGTTGAAAGAAATTTACGTAAGACAAGGATCGGGGTGGTCACGAGCAACAAAATGCTGAAGACGATCACCGTTGCGGTAGAAAGAAAGGTAAAGCATCCGATTTATGGAAAGTTTGTAAAGAAGACAACGAAGTTTCACGCGCATGATGAAAAAAACGAGTGCAGTATTGGCGATCTGGTAAAGATCATGGAAACTCGTCCGTTGAGCAAGACAAAGAGGTGGAGGTTGGTGGAGATAGTGGAGAAAGTGAAGTAATAGCAAGCAGTACTCAGGATTTAGTTTTGAGTACTGGGACAAAAGCATTCGTAAAAATATCTAAGTACTGAGTACTTAGTACTAAATACTTAAAGCGATGATTCAGCAAGAAAGCCGTTTGAACGTAGCGGATAATAGTGGCGCCAAAGAGGTGTTATGTATTCGTGTACTTGGTAACAGCGGCCAGCGTTATGCAAGAATTGGCGATACCATAGTAGTAACGGTAAAAGATGCATTGCCTGCCGGCGGAATTAAGAAGGGGACGGTTACAAAAGCGGTCATCGTTCGTACCACTAACAAATTGCGCCGCAAAGACGGATCTTATATCCGATTTGATGATAATGCGGTGGTTTTATTGACCCAAACGGATGAACCAAGAGGTACGCGCATATTTGGACCAGTGGCCAGGGAACTTCGTGATAAAGGTTATATGAAGATAATTTCACTGGCTCCCGAAGTGTTATAAAAGGAGCAAGGCTCAAGGTTCAAGGTAAAAGCTGAGTAGCAAGTAGAACGGACAAGGGAGTGACACAACCGGAGCTGAGCAGAATTACAAAAGTTGGTAACAAATAAATTCCGCTAACACGGACAAATAAAATGAAAGCAAGATTCAAACCGAAGCACAATATCAAAAAAGGCGATAGTGTAGTAGTTATCGCCGGCGATGATAAGGATTTGACAAAACCGCGCACTGTCAGACGGGTGCTGGTAGATGAGGGTAAGGTAATTGTGGAGGGTGTAAACATTATTTCCCGTCATACTAAACCTTCGGCGCAGAACACGAAAGGCGGAATCATAAAAAAAGAAGCGCCGATTCATATTAGTAACGTGATGTTGTGGGATGCAAAGGAAAAATCGGGAGCTAAAGTAACCCGTGAGCGAAATGATGAAGGAAAAACTGTTCGCATATCTAAAAAGTCAGGGGAGGTAATTAAATAATGGCAACGACAACATATAAGCCACGATTGGAGACAAAATATCGCGATGAGGCCGTGCCCGCATTAATGAAAAGATTTGGTTATAAAAGTGTGATGCAGGTTCCAAGGCTCGAAAAGATCTGCCTCAACAGGGGTGTGAATGGTGCGGTGTCGGACAAAAAGCTGGTTGATATTGCCGTTGATGAGCTATCAACCATCAGCGGGCAAAAGGCAATGTCGACAATGTCAAAGAAGGACATTTCGAATTTCAAGTTGAGAAAGAATATGCCAATTGGGGCACGAGTTACACTTCGTTCGGACAAGATGTACGAGTTCCTGGATCGCTTAATCGCGGTGGCACTGCCACGTGTACGTGACTTTAGAGGCGTCAATGAAAAGTCTTTCGACGGACGTGGCAATTATACCTTGGGAGTAACGGAGCAAATTATTTTTCCTGAAATAGATATAGATAAGGTGACAAAGATAACCGGTATGGACATCACGTTTGTTACCACGGCTCAGACGGACGAAGAGGCCTATGAGCTGCTGAAAGAGTTAGGAATGCCTTTTCGCAACATTAAAAAATAAAAAATAACAAATCCCTAATTCCATTGGATTTGAAAAATTTGAAATTTAACAGGTATGGCAAAAACATCAGTAACGGCCAGGCAGATAAAAAGAGAAAGAATGGTAAAGCAGTATGCTGAGAAGCGTGCTGCGTTAAAAGCTGCTGGCGACTGGAAAGCATTAGACGAGTTACCGAAGAATTCTTCGAAAACTCGTTTGAAGAATCGCTGCCAGATGTCTGGGCGACCAAAGGGATATATCCGGTATTTCGGTATTTCAAGGATTGCCTTGCGTGACATGGCTTTGAATGGAAAGATACCGGGCTTGAGAAAAGCAAGCTGGTAGGTAATTGTGAGTCGTGAATCGTGAGTACGACTCAAAACTCGGAGTATTTCTCGCGTTTGACATTTCACGTCTCACGACAAATTAAAAACTGTACAACTAAAGATATTATGGTAACAGATCCAATAGCAGATTTTTTAACAAGAATCCGGAACGCTCAGATGGCGGGTCATCGCATTGTAGAGATACCAGCTTCTAATTTGAAGAAGCGGATGACTGAGATTTTGTACAACCAGGGCTATATTCTGAAATACAAATTTGAGGATGATAACAAACAAGGCGTTATTAAGATCGCTTTGAAATATGATCCAAGAACCAAAGAGCCCGCTATTCAAAGCCTTGAACGTATCAGTCGGCCGGGTTTGCGTCAATACGCAGGTCCTGCTGACTTGCGCCGTGTAAAGAATGGTCTTGGTGTAGCGATTGTATCTACGTCAAAAGGTGTCATGACTGACAAGGAAGCGAAGGCGCAGAACGTGGGTGGGGAAGTTCTTTGCTTCGTGTCTTAAAGTCAAAATCAAAAAGCAAAAATTCAAAGGGATAATCGCAGTTGGACTTTTGAGTTTTATTGCAGAAATAAAAAATAAGTTATTATGTCTCGTATAGGTAGAAAGCCGGTTCAAGTTCCAAATGGTGTAACTGTTAGCGTTGGCAACGACAATGTGATTTCAGTTAAAGGACCGAAGGGAGAATTGATGCAGTCTATTGATCGTGATATCACGGTTGAGGTGAAAGATGGCCAGGTACAATTTACACGCCCAACTGACCAAATTCGGCACAGAGCGTTACATGGATTGTATCGCGCGCTGGTAGCAAGTATGGTAAAGGGAGTAACAGATGGTTACAAGAAGAACCTGGAATTGATCGGTGTCGGATTTAAGGCATCAAACCAGGGCAATGTGCTTGATCTTTCCCTCGGATATTCGCACAACATTGTATTTGAGGTACCGAAGGAATTAAAAGTTGCCACGGCGCAGGAAAAAGGCCAGAACCCGACTATTTTGTTAGAAGGAATTGATCAGCAGTTGCTCGGACAGGTAGCTGCTAAAATAAGAAGTTTACGCAAGCCGGAGCCGTACAAAGGGAAGGGTGTTCGGTATGTGGGTGAAGTGGTACGCAAGAAAGCTGGAAAGGCTGCTGGCAAGTAAAACCCTCTGTCCCCTGAGGGGGGCACTTAGGAGGTCAAATCTTTAATGATCGAAAATAATAGCACTATAAACAAAGTTTCTGACAAGTCAGAGGCGTCAAAAACTCCCCTTTAGGGGATGGGGGTACTATGAATCCGAAAGTTAAATCGCAAAGAAGACAGAACATTCGCTACAGAATTCGCACAAGAATTGGTGGCGGGACAGCACAAAGACCACGCCTCTCTGTTTTCAGGAGCAATGGTGAAATCTATGTGCAATTGATTGATGACAATAATGGTCAAACGCTTGGCGCTGCGTCGTCGAAAGATAAAGACATTGCTTCTCTGAAGGGAACAAAAACAGAAAAGAGCAAATTGGTTGGTGCTGCCATCGCAAGAAAAGCAGTTGAGCTTGGATTACAAGAAGTAACTTTCGACCGTGGGGGTTATTTGTATCATGGTCGTGTAAAAGCAGTGGCTGATGGCGCAAGAGAAGGTGGATTAAAATTTTAAACTAGAATTGTTCAAGGGAGAAATTGAGAGAATTTCAAATCGCTCAATTTCAAAATTTCAAAATCGAATATGTCAAAAGTAAACCTAAACAGAGTTAAACCCGGTGATCTTGAGCTAAAGGAAAAAGTGGTTGCAATTAATCGTGTGGTAAAGACGACAAAGGGTGGCCGCGCTTTCAGCTTTTCGGCACTTGTTGTAGTTGGGAATGAAAATGGAGTAGTAGGTCATGGATTGGGCAAAGCAAAGGAAGTGCAGGAAGCAATTACAAAGGGTATTGAAGATGCCAAGAAGAACCTGATCAAAGTACCCGTAATGCGTGGAACCATTCCGCATGATCAATGGGCAAAAGAAGGTGCCGCAAAGGTATTGATTAAACCTGCTGCAGCGGGTACTGGTGTAATTGCCGGTGGTAGCATGCGTGCCGTATTGGAAAGCGCAGGCGTTCACAATGTGTTAGCTAAATCATTGGGCTCTGCAAATCCTCATAACGTGGTTAAGGCTACGTTCAAAGCATTGGCGATGTTGCGTGAGCCTATATCTGTTGCTAAAACAAGGAATATTGGTTTGAAGAGGGTGTTTAATGGATAGTTGCCGGTTACCGGTTGCTGGTTTCCTCGTAAAGGAAACTTGCGGCCCGGACACCAGGCACGAGAAACCAGTGACAAGAAACAAGCATGAAAAAGATAAAAATAACATTAGTAAAGAGTCCGATAGACAGACCGGAACGTCAAAAGCAAACGCTAAAGGCTCTTGGTTTGAATAAAGCAAACGCGACTAGGGAAGTTGAGGCCACCCCACAAGTGTTGGGAATGGTTCGAAAAGTAGAACACCTGGTCAAAGTCGAAGAGGCTTAAACTCAAAATGTAAAATGTAAAAGGTAAAATGAGGATCTGATTTTCCTTTTTCCTTTTAAATTAAACAAGGCGAGGGGAAAAAACCCCGATGAGTAAAAATTAAAAAAATGAAACTACACGAATTAAGACCGGCAAAAGGTGCCGTTCACAAAGAAAAAAGAATTGGCCGTGGTGACGGATCTGGTCATGGAGGTACTTCAACAAAAGGTACAAAAGGTCAACAAAGCCGCACCGGCTATAAAAGAAAAATGTCGCACGAGGGCGGTCAAATGCCCATACAGCGTCGGATTCCGAAGCGTGGTTTTAATAACGTTCACAGAGTAGAATACAAGGTTTTCAATGTGGGCCAGATAGATCACCTGACTGAGAAATATAACATCCAAGAGTTCTCCCTGGAGAATCTTTACGTGAATGGCCTGATAAGCCAGAACGATCGGGTTAAAATTCTTGGCAATGGTGAGATCAAAGCTAAACTCTCTTTCAGGGTGAACGCCGTAAGCGAAAAGGCAAAGTCTGTAATTGAAGCTGCCGGTGGTACAGTCGAAATTGTCAAATAGACGATAACAGTCAAATGTTAAGTCGCGCCAGTCATTCCAGATACTCGATTAAATTTTGGTAAATTGCAAGACTGTTTTGACTGGTAAAATAAATTAAGTTCTAAAATCTGCCCAATCAGTGAAGAAACTATTTCAAACACTTAAAAATATTTGGAGCATTGAAGAGTTGAGAAGTAAAATTCTTTATACTCTTTTGCTTATCCTTATCTACCGTATTGGCACCCATATAGTGCTGCCAGGCATCAATCCTACAACTATGACAACAAGCAGGAATTCAAATAACGGCCTGCTGGGATTAATTGATGCTTTTTCGGGCGGCGCGTTTAGCCAGGCTTCCATTTTTGCACTGGGCATAATGCCGTATATCTCTGCATCCATCTTTATGCAGTTGATGACCGTACTCGTTCCGCAATTCCAGAAAATGCAAAAGGAAGGTGATAGCGGCAGAAAGAAAATCAATCAGTATACAAGATATCTGACGGTTGCCGTTACGGCCGTTCAGGCCTCCGCGTATGTTGCTTACCTTAAGCAAATACACGGCGGCAGCCTTTTGCCGGCTTACACCGGATATTTTTGGCTATCAACGGTGATCATACTTACTGCGGGTACATTGTTTGTAATGTGGATGGGGGAAAAAATTACAGACAGAGGCCTGGGTAATGGTACTTCGCTCATCATTATGATTGGTATTCTTGGACGCCTGCCTCAGTCTTTCGTCCAGGAGTTTGCTGCTAAATCCACACGACCTGGATTTATTCTGATCTTTATCATCGAAATCGCGATTTTAATTGCTATTATTCTTGGATGTATTTTACTGATACAGGGTACGAGGAAGATTCCAGTGAATTATGCCAAACAGATTGTTGGTAACAGGCAATTTGGCGGAGCCAGGCAGTTTTTACCTATAAAGGTCAACAGCGCAGGCGTAATGCCTATCATCTTTGCACAGGCAATTATGTTTCTGCCAACCTTGTTCAATCTTACAAGCCTCGCCAGTACGGAAACAAAAAGCAACATCCAAAATATCTTTACCAACCACTCGAATGTCTGGTATATGCTTATATATTCATTCGTCGTGATAGGTTTTACATTTTTGTATACTGCCTTAATATTTAATCCCAAACAGATTGCCGATAATTTGAAGCAGAATAACGGGTTTATTCCTGGCGTAAAGCCAGGGCAACCGACAACAGATTATATCGGGGCCATCATGGACAAGATTACGCTTCCGGGAGCCGTACTGCTTGCGATTGTGGGTATCTTACCGGGCATTGCCCAGCTGTTGGGTGTTACGCAGGGCTTTTCTACTTTCTTTGGCGGTACATCATTACTTATCATGGTAGGTGTGATCCTGGATACTTTGCAGCAAATAGAAACACAGTTGTTGATGCGTCAGTATGACGGATTAATGAAAAGCGGTCGCATCCAGGGAAGACAAACGGCAACTACTGTACAGATGTAATCAGGTGAAATATTTTCGAAGAACCTGGTGAGTTCTGCTTGCCGGGTTTTATTTTTTATACGAGGATAGAAAATTCGATTTTTGCAACATGATTATTCGTAAAAATGATAGTGAGGTTGAACTGATGCGGCAAAGTGCCTTGCTGGTCAGCAAGACGTTGACTGAAGTGGCGAAGATTTTAAAGCCAGGTCTGAGTACGCTGTCGGTTGATGAACTGATAGGTGAGTTTATTCGGGATCACAATGGTATTCCTTCATTTTTGAATTATCGTGGTTATCCATTTAATTCATGCATTTCAGTAAATGATGTTGTGGTCCATGGTTTCCCTGGAAAATATGAATTGAAAGAAGGAGATATTGTCTCTGTGGATGTCGGTATCATTTTGAACGGTTGGCATGGGGATCATGCTTATACATTTGCCGTCGGCGATCCTGGAATAGAGACTGCGCAATTGATTAAGGTGACTAAAGAATCGCTCTACAAGGGAATTGAAAAAGCAGTTGCCGGAAATCGGTTAGGCGATATTTCATTTGCGATACAAGAACACACCGAAAAGAAACACGGCTATGGCGTGGTTAAAGAATTGGTAGGCCATGGCCTCGGACGGGAAATGCATGAGGATCCGCAGGTACCGAACTATGGCAAAAGAGGTTCGGGGTCGAAACTAAAGTACGGTATGGTACTTGCCATTGAGCCAATGATTAATCTTGGAACAAGAGAAATCTACACGGAGGATGATGGCTGGACAGTAAGAACCAAGGACGGAAAACCGTCTGCTCATTTTGAACATGATGTTTGCGTCCGAAAAGGAAAAGCTGACATCCTTTCAAACTACGCTAACATTGAAGCTGCAGAGGAAGCAAATGCTAATTTATTTTCGGCAGAATTAGTTTATAGTACCTTACCTCATTAAATGGTGAATATGAGGTTTCTTTTTCTTGCCGTCGTTATTTCCCTGAATGCATTCTCTCAAACCCCGGTAGACAAAATACGTCTGTATCGCGCGCAAAACGAGCGGGCAATCCTTGCTGATTTTTTTTCTTTTCTGCAAATTCCCAATGTGGCCACGGATCAAGCGAACATCGGCAAAAACGCGGCCTGGATTTCGGAGCAAATGAAGGCCAAAGGAATTAAAAATGTTTCGCTGCTGACGATTGAGGAAAACAATGTTCCACCCGTCGTGTACGGAGAAATGAATTCACCGTCCGCCACTAAAACAATCATATTCTATGCACACTATGATGGGCAACCGGTCAACCCCGCAGTGTGGGCTAAAGGCCTCCATCCGTTTGAACCACGCCTGCTAGATGGCAAGATAGAACAAGGTGCATCTTTTCAGAGTCTTGACTCTTCAAGTTTTCCACTTAATAAAGATTGGCGCATCTATGCAAGAGGCGCGTCCGACGACAAAGCCGGGGTAATGGCTATTCTCACCGCCATTGATGCTATCAACAGGGCAGGATTTACTCTTCACTACAATATCAAGTTCGTTTTTGAAGGAGAAGAGGAACAGGGGTCCACTCATTTATCTGAAATCATCGAAAGATATAAGTCGCAACTAAAGTCAGATTTGTGGATCATCTGTGACGGGCCCGTTCATCAGTCAGGATATAAGCAAATAGTGTTTGGTGCGCGGGGTGACACTCATCTTGAATTAAAAGTCTTTGGACCAAAGACCCCTTTACACAGCGGTCATTACGGAAACTGGGTACCAAATCCTGTAATGGCGTTAAGCAAATTGCTGGCATCGATGAAAGACGAGAAAGGCAGGGTAACCGTAAAGGGATTCTACGATGACGTAATCCCATTAACAGCTGCTGAGAAGGAAGCCCTCGCAAAAGCCCCGGCCGTAGACGAAGAGCTGAAGAAACGCATAGGATTTTCAGCGGCGGAGATGGATGGGAAGACACTGAATGAAGCCATAAACCTTCCTTCTTTAAATATCAATGGCATCGAAAGTTCAAATGTTGGAACCATCCAGGCAAATGTGATACCCGCTTCTGCCAGGGCCGTAATTGATTTAAGGCTGGTGCTGGGAAATGATTGGAACAGACAGCAACAAAAGGTGATTGATCACATTGTCAGGCAGGGATTTTATGTAACGGAGAGGGAGCCAACTAACGAGGAGAGAGGCCGCTACAAGAAAATTGTGCAGGTTAAACGGAGTATTGGTGACAACGCGCAACGTGCTTCAATGAACATGCCTGTAGTCAAAAAGATACTTGACGCATTGCAACAAACGTCTGCAACTCCTGTGTTGCTAATTCCAACGCTCGGCGGAAGCTTACCACTTACAATACTCAAAGAAAAAGCCAATGCCAACACATTAATTATTCCTATCGCGAACTATGACAATAATCAGCACGCGGAAAATGAAAACATCAAACTCATAAATTTTTGGGAGGGGATTGATATGATGGCTGCTATCATGCTGATGAAATTATAGTTTATCTAACTGGGGCTTCAGTTGCGCATAAGCCCATGCAGTAAACGGCAATACAATTATCAATAGCAACGCTAAAAAGTTACCGGTTATCAACAAGGCAATAA
>AR_comb_assmDRAFT_10020960_pt1 | contig 15061 bp, 14 predicted proteins | sample ArasoioldDNA_FD_10543 | JGI IMG/M metagenome (IMG submission 10543) | reverse complement strand
TGCAAAGATCAAATCTTTCGAAAGACCTGGCAATATGCGCGCAGACAGAGGACATGGTTTCGAAATCAAGACCAGTTTCTCTCGGTAGAATCGTCAGAAAAGTTGCAAAAAATCGTCGATTCTGTATTACAATGATACGGGTCCATTTTTGGGTGACCTAGCTAATAACAAATTAGACGCAAAAATATAGAACTCCCTGGAGGGGTTAATATGGAAAAGGCATCAAACGGTGCACAAAATATACAAGACGAATTTCTTCATACCTTGAAGAAGGATCGTCAAATTGCCACCATCTATTTAATGAATGGCTATAAGCTGTCAGGAAAAATCAAAGGGTTCGATAAATTTACGGTGGTGTTAGACAGCAATGGCCAGGAAATTATGGTTTTTAAGCATGCCATTTCCACGATTGGAATCGGGACAACTTCCGTAAGAAAGGACCCTCGCGAAGGCTCGCGCGAATAAAGCGCCTTTACAATTTCAGCGTCTTCAATTGTTCCAGCAACATCTCTGTCGTGGCCGGACCTTTCAAAATCGAAGAAGCTTTTGCGATTTGGGTAACTGCTTCTTGAATGGCAGCCATTCCGCCGCCGCGTTCAATATCAGTCTTAGCTTTCTGATATTGCTTATCTACAACCGCTTCACCCTGCTTTCCTAAAGTGGAATTACAAATGGATTTGATTTTATCCAGCAACATCAAAAGATTGTCTTTGTTTGGACCTGCACCAGTTTCAACTGAAGGGGAGTTATTTGCTGGCGTTGATGATGTGCTGCCCTTAAATGAGCTGGCTGAAGCTGCCGTTGAATGAGAGTGAACAGGCTGCGGTACCGGATTCATTACTGGATTTTTTAGCGAAACCAAGCCATGTGTGACCAATCCATATAAAACTTTGCTTACATCAAAAACAGCAAGATTACAATTTTTGGAAATTGTGCGGATGTCTTGTTTGCCATTAATTTTCGAAAGAATCAGCCATTCACTTGTTGTTAATTGGATTTGACCCCGATCCTGATTTTGATCCACAACAAATTCCGGAATTAAATCCAGAGATGGAATTTTTTTTGACAGCACCCGCCATTCATCTAAACGACGAGCCGCCTCCATCAATAAATTGGTGTTGGTTTTGCTGATGGTGCGAATACTCGGTTCTACATCCGGCTCAAAATTGAACTCACCCTCACTCCAGATAGCAAGTTCATAAACGGCCTCTTCTCCTTTAATTTCATCGACTTCGGCGTGGACTATGTTGCCATCTTTCAGATAGATCTGACCTACATGGTCTTCTTTCTTCAGGTGGAACATACCGGTCTTGCCGGAGACGCTAATTAATTGGATTACATCGGCCAAATGGAGGTGTTTGAGTGATCCCTGTAGAGACATGTATTCTTAAGAACGAACGGACCCCTTCTCAATAGCAATTCCCAAATCAGAAGCGAGTCTAACATACGAAGAAAATCATTGTCAATAATAACTTAGGAGCAATCAGCAACTTTAAAAATCGAACTGATTGTGAATCCAAAATGAATATAATTTGTTAGGGATAAGATCAATAATTGAACCGCGGAGTCGCGGAGAAACGGAGTTTTATTTAGATTTTCTTGAAAATCCTCCGTCCCTCCGTGATTCCGTGGTTCAGGATTTCTCAAATAAAGGCGGTTTTTATGATTAAAAAGCGATTATTTACACCTGGACCAGTCAGCGCGTATCCTCCCTCACTTCAAGCAGCTTTAGATGCAAACATCCATCATCGCACTTCTGATTTCAAAGAAATTTTGACCAGTGTCATTGATGCGCTTCGCCGAATTTTTGGCGAACCAGCGGAAATGTTTTTGCTTACATCTTCCGGGTCAGGTGCGATGGAAGCAGCGGTCACAAATTTTTTCTCACCTGGTGAAGAAGTATTAATTGCAAGCTGCGGAAAATTTGGTGAACGATGGATTGAGCTTGCAAACAAATTTCAGTTGAAAGCGACAGTGTTGAAGTTTCCTTATGGTGACCCGGTAAATCCTGATGACGTTCGAAAAGCACTACGTGAAAACAAAAATTTACGCGCAGTTTTCGTTCAAGCTTGCGAAAGTTCAACTGCAGTTCAAAATGACATGGATGAACTCACGCGGGTTGTTAGAGATACTGAAAGTATTTTAATTGCGGATGCTGTAACCGGTCTCGGTACAATGTCAATTTCAGTGAAAGATGGAATCGATGTGATGGTCAGCGGTTCCCAAAAAGCTTTGATGATTCCACCCGGTCTGGCGATGATTGGAATCAGTGAGAAAGCATGGAAGCGCGTTGAAGCTTCAACAGCACCGCGATTTTATTTTGATTTGAGGGCGGCCAAAAAATCATGGGATCAAGGACAAACTCCTTTTACACCGGCGACGTCTTTAATACTTTCGTTACGTGAATCGCTCCGTGCAATTGAAGAATCAGGATTTCAGAATTTGATCCGCATTACTGAAAATCGTGCGCGAGCAACGCGCGCCGGATTGAATGCAATTGGATTGGAAATTTTTGCGAAACGTCCTGCGAATGCAATGACCGGTGTTGTTGCTCCTGGTGGAGATGCTGACAAAATTACATCACGATTGAAACAGAAGTTTGGATTGCAAGTCGCGGGCGGGCAGGGCGAATTGAAAGGTAAAATTTTCCGTATCAGCCATATGGGTTATATCGATCATTTTGATACGCTTGGGGTGTTGAGCGCATTAGAGCTTACGCTGTTAGAATTAGGTCACAAAGTTGAACTAGGAAAATCGCTTGTTGAATTTCAGAAGGTGTATGCAGAACTAAAATGAAAAAAATATTAATCGCTGATGGTTTATCGCAACCAGGTTTAGATGTACTTAAAGTCGAACCGTGGGAAGTCGATGTGCATTCCAAAATGACTCCCGAAGAATTGCGTTCTGCAATCGGAACCGCTGATGCCTTGATTGTTCGCAGTGCAAGTAAAATTACAGCTGACATTCTGAAAAACGCATCGCAATTAAAAATCATCGGCCGTGCTGGTTCGGGCGTTGACAATATCGATCTTGCTGAAGCGACGCGCCGCGGAATTCTGGTAACCAATGCACCGGAAGCGAACACGATTTCGGTTGCCGATCACACTGTCGCAATGTTGCTTGCGCTTTGCCGGCATCTTCCATTTGCCCATAACGATTTGAAACAAGGCAAATGGGAAAAGAAGAAATATGAAGGAATTGAACTCGAAGATAAGATCGTTGGCATTTTAGGATTGGGGCGCATCGGCAAAGCAGTTGTTAAGCGATTGCATGCATTTGATACACGCATTCTTATTTACGATCCATACGTTTCAGAAAAAGCAGCAAAAGAATTGGATGTTGAACTGCTAACACTTGATGATGTCCTGGCCACCGCAGATTTCATCAGCCTTCATATGCCGTTACTTCCTGAAACCCATCATTTTTTAAATCGCGAACGTTTTGCAAAAATGAAACCTGGAATTCAAGTAATCAATTGTGCGCGCGGGGAATTAATTGATGAGGAAGCACTTTACGAAGCGCTGGAAAAAGGAATTGTGGCAGGAGCCGCGCTGGATGTTTTCAGCGAAGAGCCGCCGCGCAGTGAAATCTTGACGCGCATCATACAACATCCGCATGTAATTCTGACTCCACATCTTGCTGCATCAACTCTGGAAGCACAAGAAAAAGTTGGCTATCAAATGGCCGTTCAAATCAGAGATTATTTGAAAGAAGGTACGGTACGAAATCCGGTGAATTTTTACAGCATGACACGCGATGAATTTGCGCGGAATGAGCCATATTTGAATTTAGCTGAAAAGCTAGGATCGTGTGTCGCACAAATTAGTGACGGCGGTTACAATCGAATTCGTATCGAATTTCGCGGTTCAATTGCGCATCTTTCAAAAGAAGCAATGATCCATTCCGTTCTTAAAGGTGTGCTTCAGCACGTATCAGGAAAAGTAAATATTGTTAATTCACTGAGCCTTGCGCGTGAACGCGGAATTGAAGTCGTTTCTACTGTCAGTGAACAGGATCCAACATTTTCCAGCCTTCTTGCGGTTTCACTTGAGACCGATCGTTCGCAACATTGGGTAACAGGAACAGTATTTGAGAAAAGTCTTATCCGATTGCTTACGATCGATAATGTGTATCTGGATTTTCGTCCGCAAGGAAATTTGTTGTTCTTCAAAAACCAAGATACTCCGGGAGTCGTTGGCAAAATCGGTACACTGCTTGGATCCGGTGGAATCAATATCGCTTCAATGAAACTCGGCCGAGTTCAAGAAGCGCCTGTTGCTTATGGTGTTGTAAGCGTTGATGGAGAATTACCGGACGAGGTAATCCAATCGATGAAAAAAATTCCGGAAATTGTTGAAGCTAGAGCACTTCGCCTCAATTAATCACTCTCAAATTAAAAACACTAAATTTCATAAAAATATTTCTTAGTCTTCGTGTATTAGATGAATGTGTGATCTAATATTCGACGCTTCGCTGCAATGTCTGGGCTCGGAGTGTGAATGAGGAGATGATATGAAATTCAAAACGATTCAATTGACGGTGTTGCTTATTCTCGGAATTACAATTGGTACTGCTCATGCGCAGCTGTCTGCCAGTCACATAGTCGGAGATCAAGGGCTTTTATCAGGATCACAGGCGCCACCAGGATATTATGCGATTTACTTTCTTTATAACTACGATACCTCTACGATAGTGGGGCAGAATAATAACGAATTTAATTTTCGTGAAGGCGATATCAGTATATGGGGCCATGCTTTCGGATTTTCAGTAGTGACAAACAAGGAATTTCTTGGCGCACATTATGGAGCTTCGATGTTCTTCTTACCGCTTCTGAATTTGAGCATCGAAGCACCAAGAGTAGATCTCGATAATGGTACAGGGTTCGGAGTAACTGATCTTTGGATTCAGCCTATTCAATTAGGATGGCACAAGAAGCAAGCAGATTTTACAACATGGTATGCCTTCTATGCACCCACCGGTAAGTACGAACCAGGCACTCAGGGAAATAGAGGATACGGACAATGGTCACATGAATTTTCGCTGGGCAGCACAGTGTACTTTGATGAAGATCACAGATTTCATGCTGCAACCGTAGGTTCTTTCGAATTCCATTCCAAGAAAAAAGATTCCGATGCTAAAACCGGTAGCGTTCTAACGATGGAAGGCGGTGTTGGATCAACATATAAAAAATTCCTGACTTTCGGTGCTGCTTATTACAGCCAATGGAAATTGAGCGACGATTCAGGCCTCGATGTTGGCCCGATTGTTCAAAATCGAATTGGTAAGAATCGCAATTTTGCTATTGGCCCTGAAGTTGATTTGATCCTTCCACTAAGCAAAGACTTGCACAAACTGATGATTCTGAACTTTCGTTATGAATTTGAAACAAGTGCACGATTGGATACTGAAGGAAACATCGTTTCATTTACGGCAATCTTCAAGTTAGGTTAAGGAGAATTAATGATAGCCAGGCGTTTTATATATTTTCTCGCGCTTCCATTATTTTTGATTTGCACTATTTCTGTGCAAGCTGCTAACCAAAAACCAAACATCATTTATATCGTTGCGGATGATCTTGGTTGGAAGGATGTTGGATTTCATGGCTCAGATATCAAAACACCAAACATTGATAGACTTGCCGAAACCGGCGCGCGATTAGAACAGTTTTATACGCAACCGATGTGCACGCCAACGCGCGCTGCATTCCTTACCGGCCGCTATCCGTTCCGTTATGGATTGCAAACCGCAGTCATTCTATCGGCACATACTTATGGAGTTCCCACTGATGAATGGTTGTTGCCGCAAGCGTTGAAGGAAGCAGGTTATCAAACGGCGATCATTGGTAAATGGCATCTTGGACATGCCGACCAAAAATATTGGCCGCGCCAACGTGGCTTTGATTATCAATATGGTCCGCTGATCGGTGAATTGGATTACTTCACACATGAACAACATGGAGTTGTGGATTGGTATCGCGACAATAAGAAAGTGGTTGAAAAAGGTTACACCACAACATTGCTTGGCAATGATGCGGTAAAACTGATTCAAAATCACAATCCCGAAACGCCGCTGTTTCTTTATTTAACTTTCAATGCGCCGCATACTCCATACCAGGCGCCGGAAGAATATTTGAATCGCTATAAAAATATTGAAGATCCGAGCCGGCGCGCGTATGCGGGAAGTATTACTGCAATGGATGATCAGATTGGAGCTGTAATCGGAGCGCTGGAAAAAAAGAACATGCGCGACAACACCTTAATCGTTTTTCATAGCGATAACGGCGGAACACGCAACGCGATGTTTGCTGGCGAAGCTGATGTGACAAAGATTAAACTTCCGTGCGATAACGGCTCTTATCGCGATGGTAAAGGATCTTTATATGAAGGCGGAACTCGCGTGCCGGCGTTGGCGAATTGGCCCGGTCATGTGAAGGCCGGAACAATTGATGGAATGTTGCACATTGTGGATATGTATCCAACCCTTGTAGGATTGGCAGGCGGATCAACTTCAAAATCGAAACCTCTTGATGGATCCGATGTCTGGCCAACGATCAGCGAAGGAAAACCATCACCACGCACAGAAGTGATCTACAACATTGAGAGTTTTCGCGCAGGCGTTCGACAAGGTGATTGGAAGCTGATCCTGCGCGCACCGCTTCCATCGAGTGCTGAATTATACAACATCGCACAGGATCCATATGAGAAAAATAATGTGGCTGAGCAAAATCCGGAAAAAGTTCAAGTATTAACGAAGCGTGCTAATGAGCTTGCATCCACGATGGTGAAATCTTTCTTGCTGGAAACTGAATTCAAAGCAGTTCTGGAACGGCTTCATTTGCCGCCTGCACTTCCCGGTGAAGAATTTGAGTTCAACGAAGAAAATTAAATTACTGCCGTAGTGCCGAAAATAAAATTCGTTTGAATCCAAAGAAAATTGGTGTGGTTGTGAAGCGCTCGGACAGCACTTCTTTGTAGCGTGATAAGAATTGCTGCTTCATTGGTTCGTTGAGTCTTTCCAGATAAGGAAGCATTGCGGTTGCAGAAGTCCATTCAGCAAGTGCATCAACATCCGGAAGAACATGCGGGTAAACTTTTTCGAAAATTGTAATTTCTTTGCCGCCTTCGTTGTACAGAATATCGGCATATTGATCGAGTGCTAAAACGTGAAGTGGTTGATGCCAGCCATGAAGTTCCGTTACAAATGGCTCTTCCGCTGCAACGTAACGTATCGCTGACATTGCAGGATGATTTGAATTTGAAGGAAGTTGCACTGCGAGTTGTCCGCCCGGTTTCAACATTGTAAAAAATCGATGTAACAATGAAGCATGATCCGCAACCCAATGAATTGCAGCATGCGAAAAAATTAAATCGAATGAGCCGCTAAAATCTTCAATCCTGCTTTGTTGAAAGTGCAATCCATCGGTCTCAAATTCGCGTGCATGTTCCAGCATTTGGGGAGACGAATCGACTCCTATAACAACGCTATCAGGCAAATATTTTTTGAGGCGTGCAGTAAGTTCGCCAGTTCCGCAGCCCAGATCCACCGCAGAGATGCCTTTTCGCGGTTGCACCATCCTGATTAAATCCTCGAAAGGCGCAAATCTCTCCTTTTTAAAGCGCAAGAACAATTCAGGGTCCCAGGGCATAGATTTATTGTACTGTATGGACGCTTTGTCGCCTGTATGTTAAATTTACGTCTCATATGCCTATTTATGAATATGAATGCCCGAATGGGCATCGCTTTGAAGTAATTCAAAAATTCGATGATGCATCGGTAGATGTTTGTACGCAATGCGGTGCACCGGTCCAACGCTTGATCTCATCCCCTGCAATTCAATTTAAAGGGAGTGGGTGGTACATTACCGATTATGCCCGCAAAGGAGATTCTTCATCTGAATCGAGTTCAAAATCGGATTCGACTGATTCTTCAAAATCTTCAGATGCAAAATCAGATACACCTAAACCAGCCGCTTCCTCAGAGAAAAAAGATTCATAATTTGTGATTCAACGCACCATCATTACATTATTTTTTCTAGCGTTGATTCTTTCACCTCAAAACCCAAGTTCTGCACAGGAAACTCAAAGTCAGTACACCGAAAGTGTCGAAGTTGAACTCATTGATGTTTATCTTTCCGCAACAGATTCCAAAGGCAAAATTATTGATGATTTGAAGAAAGAAGATTTGATCTTGAAAGAAGATGGAATTCCTCAAGAGATAAAAGAATTTTCTGTTTTAGGCACGCGCGAAACGGATATTGATCTTGTTGTTGCGTTAGTGATTGATGTCAGCAACAGCATGCATGAAGGCTCGAAAGAAGTTCGGAAGATGGACATTGCAAAGGCTGCTGCACGTGAAATCATGCAATTATTGAAGCCTCAAGATCAACTTATGCTGGTAACTTTTGATACGCGAGTTGCTGTCATAACTGAACTCACTTCAGATCTGTCTAAAGTTGAAAGCGCAATAACGGCTCTTCAGCCGAGTTACGGCCGAACCGCAATGTGGGATGCGATTCATGCTGCAGCAGAAACCATGAATGCAGTTGAGGGCAGGAAAGTCATGTATGTTTGTTCTGATGGTCTTGATAATGCAAGCAAGATGAAGGTGGAAGAAGTGGTATCAAAAGATCTGGGTGCATCAGAAATTGCGGTGATTTCCTTAGGCACAATTGAGTTTGAGCGCGGTGGTCATTATTACGGTCAGGAGAACGATTATCGAGATGGGAAGCAAACTATGCAAACGCTGGCTGATAAAACCGGCGGTTATGCATTCTTTCCTGAAAAAGCGAAAGATCTTCCGCAAATGCTGCAAAAAGTTCGCTCTGGAGTGCAAAGTTTGTATTCCGTTGCTTATGAATCCTCGAATCTCGAGAAAGATGGAAGCTGGCGTAAGATTGAAATTGAAACGAAACGCAAAGGCATCAAACTTAAATATAGGGATGGGTATTATGCTACTCCCTGAAACGTATTGAATCAGAATCCCATACTTGTAATACTGAAAGTATCCAGAAAGAAGTTATGAAATACGCTTTCCATTATCTGCTTCTGGTTTTTTTGACTATTCCGGTTTTTGCTCAAGATTATGAAGTCGCAGTAACCACAGTAAATGTCTGGATCAAAGCTGTTGATGCTTCCGGCAACCCGGTAACTGGTCTGAATCAAGCTGATTTTGAAGTTTATGAAGATGGCAAGAAGATGAATCCTTCTTGTTTTGAAGAAATAAATTTTTCGATGCCCGTGCTGAAAGAGAATGCTGCTGCTGATGAGGAATCTGATGACAAAGCCCTCACCACAGAATCAAAGGTAAGTTCTCCCAAACGTTTTGTTCTTTACCTCGATTTATTCAACACATCCCAGGGCGAAATGGAACGGTTGCGGCCGGAAATCGATACTTTTCTGCAGCGTGTTCATCTGAAAGATTGGGAAATGATGATGGTGGCGTATCTTCCATCAGGAAAATTAGGTGTGGTTGTACCTTTTACTCGGAGCATTAGCTCCTTGCGTAAAGCTTTAGATCAGGCCAAGGGAAGTACTAACAGAGATCAACAATTGAAAAAGAATGAAGATGAAATACTGGAGATTCTTGCACCATTGCAGCTTCATAGGCAGGACGCTCAGGATCAGCCTGAAGGAAGCGGAGGTGGTGGCGGCGGATCTAATGGGCAATTCGGGGGGCAGGGTAATGCAGCGTTAATTGAAGATCAAGTATTCCAAATGGCTATGAGCAGCGCATATCGTCAGGCTGCAGTTTTTGCAAGACAGGATAAACAAGCAACTGAACATGCGTTTGCCGGATTGGAATCGTTCGGAGAATATTACGGGAAAAATCTTTCAAATGGTGAACACACTGTGGTGGCGTTTGTATCGGGTGGACTCAACTCTGATCCTGGCCGTCGTTATTTTGATTTGGTAAATAACTATTTGAATCGCACTGCCGCCGCTATCGATCCTGCAGATTTCATTATAAAAAGCGGAAGTCCGGTAAAGGAAAATAATTTTGATCTCCAACGATTAGTAGCCGACAGTATTGGCAAATTGAATCGCTATAATCTAACGTTATATACCATCAATACACGTGGTCTCGATTCGTCAGGTCCGGATGTTACCAAGGCAGATAGCCACTACGCCGCGCTTGATACTAACTTGATTAAAGATTATCAGGATTCGTTATCGCAAATGGCAGAAGAGACCGGCGGGCTTTCATTCCAAAATTCACAGAATTTCAAAAATGGATTTGATAGCGTTCTTGATGATATCAGTCATCAGTACCTTGTTTGTTATCGATCGCCCGATCATAAAAAAGGGGAGAAGTATCATACGATAAAAGTTGTTGGCAAAAAACCCGGGTTGAAATTGCGATACCGGCAGGGATATGTAGATTAAAGCTTTGCGGATGAAACGTCCGCATCACCAACTGCGAGCTTCTTCCTTGCTGCGATTTTTTCACGCAGAGTGTTGCGCGAAATTCCAAGAATACGGGCGGCAGTTGCCTGATTGTTGTTTACTTTCGGAAGGATCAACTCAATCAACATTTGTTTCATCTGTTCCATGAATTCTTCGTAAAGCGATCCTTTCTTCCAACGGATTTCGCATTCTTTCAAAACATCTTCAATCAGATTGTTGAACTGATTGGCGCGATCAAGATTCAATGGAACATTGAATCCCTGGCAAATTCTCCATGAATCAGGAGTGAGAATTTCAGATGGTTCGATCAGCATCATCCGTTCAATCACATTGGATAATTCCTGAAGATTCCCTGGCCACGAATATTCCTGCATGAGCCTTAGAATTTCAGTAGAGATCGATTTAACCGGCATCTTCATCGCGCTCGCTTGTTTTTGAATGAAATGTTCTGCGATTAAATGAATGTCGGATGAATGCTCCCTGAGAGCGGGGATCCGTAGAGTAACAGGTTGACTCGAACTTGCTTCCTCAAATTGGCTCAGTGCAGGCTCCTGATATGATGCGATCATCCTGATTGATGAATGAGTTCCGCGATCCAGAATTTCATTTTGTTGATCACGATTTAATTGCTCAACGTGACTCAAAAACAAAATCCCATGATTGTGCCGCTTTTTTACCTCTTGTAATCCCATGATGATTAATCCTGGAACTGGAATGCCATCGTAACGGGAAATTTGTTGCAACAGCCGGCAGTCGTAAGTCAGAAATGGAGAATCTTTTCCGCAAGAGAGCTGATACATTCCATAAGCAAGATGTTCTTTACCAGTGCCGGTTTCCCCGCAAAGTACAACCGGTTTATTTTCACGAGCGAGCATCCGCGCTTGCTTATTAATTTCTACAATCCGCGAATCTTTTCCTAACAATAAATCAGCACGGATCGGTCCAGGACGTTTTGCCGGGCGGGCATTCATCCATGAAACTGCCTCCCGAATCCTTTTTGCAATGCGGCTGATGTTTTGGGCTGCGGAAAAATAATCAAATACTCCATATTGAAGTACATGAATTGCTGTTTCAATCGTTCCATTCTGTGAGATCACAATAATTGGAACTGATCCATCATGGTGTGAAAGCCATTCTTGATGATTTAAATCAAAATCATTTTTGATCTTTAACAGCAATACGCTGGCTTTGCGGGATTTTGCAAATTTCTGAGGAGAGCCGGTGAAGTTTATAGATTTCGCTTCTAGAATAAAACCGTCGCTATGGTTATCAAGCTTTTTAAAAAATGAATCTTCAGAGCCGCAGTAAACGACACGGGGGACGTTCGTTCTACTCATCTTAGATTCCCTGGAATTTTTTTTAAGAACCCTAGCGAAGCTTAAGCGATATAAGATATTCGCGGAAAGCTTCTCCCAAATCTTTTCGCTTCAAGGCAAACTCAACGGTCGCTTTCAAGAAACCAAGTTTGTTTCCTGCATCGTACCGGGTGCCCTTAAATTTATACCCAAAAATGGGCCTCTCTTTCAACAAGATTTTCAGCCCATTCGTTAATTGAATTTCTGATTTATTGTCCGGCGATACTTGCGACAACGCATCAAACAAATCCGGTGTTAATACATAACGACCAATAATTGCCAGATTGGATGGTGCATCATTGCGTGATGGCTTTTCAATCATATCAGTGATTTCATATAAATTCTCACCGATTTGTTTCCCGGCAATAATTCCATAAGAGCTAACACTATCCAAGGAAACTTCTTCGATTGCTACCACCGGATGATTCTTTTCATAGAAGACATTTAATAATTGCTTCATACACGGGACTTCCGAATCGATGATATCGTCACCTAGTAAACATCCAAAAGGTTCATTGCCGATCAATTCGCGAGCTGTTAATAAGGCATGACCGAGGCCCAGCGCTTCTTTTTGTCTGACATAACTCACGTTGATCATGTCGGAAATTTTTTGCACGATTTTTAATAATTCTGTGTCGCCGCGTTGCTCCAAAATTTTTTCCAGTTCAAATGAAATATCGAAATGATCTTCAATGGCATTTTTACCCCGGCCGGTAATGACAATAATGTTATCGATTCCGGAAGCGAGAGCTTCTTCGATGCCGTATTGAATTAAAGGTTTGTCGACGAGCGGAAGCATCTCCTTGGGTTGAGCCTTGGTTGCCGGAAGAAACCTTGTACCTAATCCAGCGGCAGGAAAGGCCGCTTTGCGCACTTTAGCCATTTGTTTGTATCTCTGTGGTTAAAAATTGTTGTGTTCGTATTGTAGTATTGCGGCTAAAACAAGTCCAGCCGTTTCTGATCGCAAAATACGCGATCCGATATGTACCTTCTGAAATCCGGCCTGTTCTATCATTTCAGTCTCTTGCTTTGTCCAGCCACCTTCCGGACCTACTATAAATATAATATTACCATTATAGTAATTTCTGTCGGCAAGCAATTGTTTCAATGATGCCGGCCCTTCACGTTCATGAAGAAATATTTTCAAGCCGTCCGGCGCATTCTTCAAAAATATATTTAACTGCGCAGGCGGCAAGATTATAGAAGGCTGATCGCTTTCGCTTTGTTCGGCAGCGGCAGCGGCAATTTCATTCCAGCGTTGCACTTTTTTGGTTGAATTTTCTGGCCGGACAATGGTGCGTTCAGTAATTAGCGGATGGATTTCGGTGATCCCGAGCTCTGTTGCTTTTTGAATTAACCATTCGAAACGATCTCCTTTTGGGATTGCCTGACCTAAAATCAATTTGATGCGATTCGAAGGGTGTGAAGGAAGATTGGAAAGTTTTTTAATGATGATGCCATCGGGAAGTATTTGGTGAAGCTCGCATTCCCAACGTTGCAGTGGTGTGGCGACTTCCAATCGATCGCCCGGACGCATCCGCATAACCCGCACTAATCGCTTCTTAATATCGCGATCCAGGGCTAAAGTATCATTCTGCCAATTAACTTCGCGCAAAAATAATCGCATTTTCACCACAAGGACACAAAGACACGAAGATCACAAGTATTTTATTAAAAATTCGTGAAACTTAGTGTGTTAGTGACTTCGTGTTGAAAACGGGGTTAATCCAGGAGATCTTTGACGCGGTCTATGACGCCGCGTTCCTGAGGCGAAACATTCTCTTTGCGGGATTTGGCGAGGTCTTTTAACATTTTGCGTTCAGCATTTGACCAATTTGCCGGAATTTTAACATTCAACTGCACATGTAGATCGCCGCGACCATAAGAATTCAAATAAGGAACACCTTTTCCGCGAATGGTAAGAACTGTACCTGGCTGAGTTCCTTCCAGAATTTTCATTTTTTCTTCACCATCCGGAGTTTTCACTGTAATCATGTCACCTAATGCCGCTTGCAGCATGGTCACTTCTTTTTCGCAATAAAGATCTGCATTGCGCCGTTTGAAGTAATCATGCTCTTTCACTTCAATCAACACGTACAGATCACCAGTACCACCAGCCCTGATTCCACCTTCACCTTCGCCTTTAACCTTTAACCTGTTTCCGGTATCAACTCCTGGCGGAACTTTAACGCTGATCATCTTTTCATTTTCAGATCTGCCGGATCCGTTACACTTGGTGCAAGCATCTTTCAGAATTTGACCTGTGCCTGAACAATGTGGACACGTGCGTGCGATGGTTACAAAGCCCTGGTTGTATCTAACCTGGCCATAACCATTACAAGTCGGGCAGGTGATTCGCCCTTCATTTGATTTCGATCCAGTTCCATTACAAGCACCGCATGAATCCAATCTTGAAAACGTGAGCTGCTTTTCAATTCCTGCAATCGCTTCTTCCAACGTGATTTCAAGATGATATTGCAGATCAGCACCGCGAACCGGACCACTTCGGCGTCTTCTGCCAGTTGAACTGCCGAAGAAATCACCAAAGAAAAAGTTACCCAGGATATCGCTGAAATCAGCAAACAGATCCGGATTAAAACCAGCGTTTCCACTTGCCGCGCTTCCAACACCGGAATGTCCATAGCGATCGTACATAGATCGCTTTTCACGATCTCCTAAAATGGAATATGCTTCAGCGGCCTCTTTGAAATGCTCTTCTGCGACCTTATCTCCCGGATTGCGATCGGGATGATATTTCATCGCCAGCTTGCGATAAGCGCTTTTAATTTCCTGGTCGCTGGCATCGCGAGACACACCAAGCACTTCATAGCAATCGCGTTTCAGTGTTGGCATTGTGTGGATTCCCTTATGCTAAATAGAAAAATCGCTTCGAAGCATCGCTTGTGCAAGTAACGTTGAAGCTCTTTGCATCGCTTCCAGCGAATCTTTCATCCGTTGAGTATCATTTTCCTTCGCTGCTTCTTCTGCATCTTTGAATACAGATTCGAGCGTTGCTTGCTCATGTTCATCTAATTTTGTGGCAAATTGTTGATAGACTTTGCGGTTTGATGCTAACAATTGGTCCAGCTGATTTTTCACCTCATCCAGTTCTCTACGATCAGAAGCTTCCTTTTGTTCGGCGATAGTATCATTTGCGAGTCGTGTGACTTCTTCGCGCGACAGACCGCTGGATGGCGAAATCAAGATTGCTTGCTTCAATCCAGTGTTTGAATCTCGCGCCGATACTTGAACGATTCCGTTTGCATCAATATCAAAAGTAACTTCGATTTGCGGAGTTCCTCT
>AR_comb_assmDRAFT_10491997_pt1 | contig 15065 bp, 9 predicted proteins | sample ArasoioldDNA_FD_10543 | JGI IMG/M metagenome (IMG submission 10543) | reverse complement strand
TCACATAGGGATCTATGTGTTTCTATGTGCCTATGTTCCTATGTGGTGAAAAAAAAAGCTAATATCGATCCGAACCCCGCGTTGCTGCGCAGCAGGACAGGCGTGCGCGGCTGTTCACATAGGCTATGTGCTTGTATCTTCCTATGTGGTGAAAAAAAGGCTAATATCGATCCGAACCCTGCGCTGCTGCGCAGCAGGAGAGGCGTACACGGCTGGTAAAAATAACCACATAGGCACATAGAAACATAGGTTCACATAGGCATCTATGTGTTTCTATGTGCCTATGTTCCTATGTGGTGAAAAAAAGGCTCGATCCGAACTCCGCTTTGCTGTGCAGCGGGACAGGCGTGCAAGTGAGTCCCGATGATAAATGTCGGGATGCCGACCGCAAGCGTCGGTCATTTCACAACGAGAAATTCTGAAGCTGGTACCATAAACAAACTTTTTCAAAATCCGGCGAATTCTATTTTAATGGCACTTCGGGCGCTGAAACATTCCACCCTGAAGTGACCAATACCGGATGACCATTTCCTATTTTGTCCGCTGGACAACTTACACTTACCGTAACACTCTCATGTGGCATCAGTGAAAAATAGTTTCTGTCCCAGAAGCAAGGTCTTAATTCTTCTCCATTGAGTGTTAATTGTGGATTGATAAAAAACGCAAACTCATTTGACAGATTGTTGAACTCGAGCCGATACGAGTAACTGCCTTTTACTTTAGACAGTCCCACTAATTTCACCTGCACCTCTGTTCGTTTCATTTGAGACAAGGAAGTGTAGTTATGTTTGGGATGCATCCAATAAACATTTTGTGATCTCACCTTCCCGTGGGAATCTTTTAAATGCAGAACGACAAAAACCACTCCTCCCTCGCTGGCGAGCGATGAGGCGACAGAAAAAACTTCTGTTGCGGTCGTTGGTTTAGAACTTATTGTTGCTATTTGATGCAAACGCGACTTCCCACTTATGTCGAGCACATCCGCGATGACAGTCAAATTGGATTGTGCTTGATAACCGCGATTAATCACGGCAACCATAGAATCGTCCAGGTTGAGTTGTACGTGCAAGGGTTCACAAGCCCGTTGCATAAAATAATATCCGGAATTAGGTTGAAGATACCAATCATATACCTGCCAGGCGACGCTCGGGAAGGCCGCATTCAGTTTCCAAAGCATCACCCCTCCGGTTTCATTTAGCTTGTGTGCTGCCGCTTCAAAAATGCCGCGGTATCCATCGGCATTCACCAATTGCATTTTGTCACAAAAATCCTTCATACTGGTGGGTTCGCCGAAGCGATCTTTCATTGCCTTGTAATAGGTTTCGTAATGACCATTGCCTGAGCAGGCGTCATGATAGCCCCACGTATTGTTAAGCGGGTAAGGCAATGATGTATCCGGAACAAGATTGGAGATGATTTTTGAAAGCGATGAGTATGGTGGTTGAGACGGAATCCCCGTTTCATCCTTAAACACCCAATCTTTTCCGGCGTTTGCCAACTTATAATATTGTGCCGCGTCTTGCCATGAATAAGGACCGCCACTATAAACGCCGGACTGCTGATCATCGGGCCAAGATCCTTTCCATCCAGCAGGCAGCTTTGCGAAACCCGAGGAGCTCGGAATAAATGGTCGTGTACCATCGAGTTCAGCGACGTTATCACGCATCGCATTGTATAATTCTTGTCGAGCGTGTCCTTCGTTACCTCCGGTCCACAATAGCAAACTTGGATGATTACGAATACGAAGAATAGTGCTTATAATATTGCGTACATAAATATCGCCCCGAGGTGGGTAATCTTTTGAGCCATTAAACTCCCCGTGGGTGTCACCCGTGACCCAAAAGTCCTGCCACACCAGCAATCCATAACGGTCCGCCGATTCGTAGAAATCATCCGTTTCTCCAATACCTCCTCCCCAAATACGTACGAGGTTTACGTTTGCATTTCGGCATAATCGCAATTCGTAGTCATTCCTGATCGAGTCGCGATTCAACATCATGTCCGGCACCCACGCGCCACCAACCAGATGAACACGTTTCCCATTCACATAAAAATCGCGACGTAACCATCCATTCACGTTACTGGTTTGTGAACTCACAGTGCGAATACCAAATAAGAAGGAGGTGTCGTCGGAAATGCCATTCGTTGTCACATACTCAATTCGCATTCGATAAAGGTCTGGACTGCCATACCCATTTGGCCACCATAGATGAGGTCTTCTGAATACAAATTTTGTTACTTCGTCGGCCGAAAGCGCGATATTTTTCGAACCGTTCGGAACGATTGAAACGCTGTTTTCAACTGTTACAGAAGGACCCTGAAATGTTTCGGGTGTAATTGTAATTCTCAGTTTTCCATTTGCGGGTTGATTGGAGTTATTACTTAACGACAGAGTTAACTTAAGCTTTGCCATCATTGTATCGGGCGACTTTGGCAAATCCGTAATTAAATGCGGCTCTTGTATGACCACCTGGCCGGAGGTACGCAGGTAAACAGGTTGCCAAATACCAATGTTTCGGTCATGCACCTCGGGTATCCAGTCCCATCCCGCAGAACACAGCATCGTGATATTTTTCCCGATGTCTCCATTGGCGCCGCCGTTTCCGTAAAAATCACCGAGTGCAGTAAGCTGGGGGTGCGCCGGTAAGCCAGGAACATCGAGTGGATAAATCTTTACGGCAAGTGCGTTCTGTTGGCCTGTTTTGATCATAGTGCTGACATTGAAACTGTATTGTGCAAACATCCCCGCCATTTGGGATGAATCCGCCACTTGTTTGCCGTTTAACCAAACATCGGCTCTGTAGTTGATGCCCTTAAAAATGAGTTGAAAAAATTTTCCGTTATCGGAGGACGGCACGCTAAATGTTGTCCTGTACCAATATGGTTTTTTCCACGGATTGGGTTCATTCGGTAGGTAGCTATATTGTTCTAAATGATATTGATGATTAAAAGAGTCTGACGCATCTGGTATTAACATGTTATTCATTCCAACATACGGATCGGGATACACGTCATTGGCGACCAGGCCAGTCAGAACAGTGCATGGAACTTTTACCGGAAACCAGTAATTGGATGAGGAATAGCCTGGGCTGGAAATGGTAGAACCATCGTCTTTAATTACTGCCGATGATTGCAAGTCAAAATTTATGAGTTGAGTTTGCCGGACTGGGCTTTGACAAAGTGCAATTGAGTTAGCAAGACACAAGGCAGTGGTCACGCAAAAAGAGCTGTTCATGCGGGGAAGTTTTTACATATAAATGTAACAATAGATTTAAAGTAGGTACATGATGTGGCACAGCACAAAAAAACTATTTTTGCGCAAACTTTTACCGGTGATCGTAATCGATAATATATTGGTGAGTGATGAAGTTGTTGCGAAGCAATTTGTATGCGATCTAGCAAAGTGCAAAGGGGGGTGCTGTGAGGACGGCGATGCTGGCGCACCCCTCGACGAAAAGGAGCTTGACATCATTCTCGAGATGTATGAAAAAGTAAAGCCTTATTTATCCCAGGCTGCAATTGCGGAAATTGAAAAAAAGGGTAAGTATGTTTATCACAGGGAATTTGGCTGGGTTACGCCAACGCTGGGCAATGATTCAGAAATATGTGTCTACGGCGTCCGCGGAAAGGACGGCGTAATCAAGTGCGCATTTGAACAAGCCTACAACGACGGGATCATCGCCTGGAAGAAACCGGTGAGCTGTCATTTGTTTCCAATCATCGCTAAGAAAGGTAAGGGTGGCAATTATGATAAGATGAACTATGAACCAAGAGAAAAACTTTGCAACCCAGCCTGTGCACTTGGACGGAAGCTGCAAGTACCTACGTACCAGTTTTTGAAGGAGGCGGTGATTAGGAAATATGGCGAAAACTTTTACAACGCACTTGAGGCAGTTGCGCAAAAAAAACGGAGACCTACTAATAAGATCGCCGGATAAAGGAACGCATAGCATATCAAGATTAGTGGCTATTGGGGCAAGGAATGTTTTTGCCGATATATAAAATTCACCCGCTTGAAAGAAATCGCATCAGACTTCATTGAAAAAAGCACGAAAAAGGCAGCCGATCGCGACCATCGGCAAAAAATCAATTTTAATATTGGACGTTATAATGCCGTAGTGCCAACAGGCAAGCAACAATTCTCGGACGTAAACCTCGCCAGGGAAAAAGCAAAAAATTTAAAATGGAAGGCCATAGAGTCGCTTGACGTCCAGCTCGAAAAATTTGAAGCGGCAATTACTAAGCGTGGCACAAAGGTAATTTGGGCCGAGAATGCTGAGCAGGCGCGTGATGAAATTTTGAAAATTTGCCAGGAGAAGAATTGCCGAACTCTCGTCAAAAGTAAGAGCATGGTTACCGAAGAAATAGGGTTAAATGAATTCCTAGAAAAAAATCACATCGTAAGTGTAGAAACGGATCTGGGAGAATATATTCAACAGTTGGATGATGAGCCGCCGTATCATATTGTTACACCAGCCATGCACAAGAGCAAGGAAGACGTTGCCAAACTATTTGCCGAAAAATTAGGGACGGATCCCCTCCTCACACCCGAACAGCTCACTCTCGTTGCAAGGAAGACACTTCGCGAAAAATACATGCAAGCGGAAGTAGGAATTACGGGAGCCAATTTTGTGATTGCCGATCTTGGCGCCATTGCGGTTACCGAAAATGAAGGAAATGGGAGATTGAGCTGTGCCTGGCCAAAGACCCATATAGTCGTTACGGGTATTGAAAAAGTGATCCCTTCCCTGACGGATCTTGGATTGTTTTGGCCGCTCCTCGCAACTTACGGCACAGGACAAAAAATAACGGTGTACAACACCATTGTAACCGGCCCACGACAACCGGGGGAAACAGACGGGCCTGAAGACATGTACGTCATTCTTCTTGACAACGGGCGGACTAACATCCTGGCCAACGAAAAGACAAGGGAGAGTTTGTATTGCATTCGCTGTGGCGCATGCCTCAATGCGTGCCCGGTTTATAAAAACATCGGCGGACATAGTTACGCAACTGCTTACAGCGGACCTATTGGTTCAGTTATTACTCCTCATCTAAAAAACATGGATGAATGGAAGCACTTGAGTTACGCTTCCTCTCTTTGCGGAAACTGCACGGAAGTGTGTGCTGTAAAGATCAATCTTCACGAGCTACTATTGGAAAATCGGCACGAATCTGTGGAAGAAGGCGACAGTCCATTTGCTGAGCGTATGGGCTGGAAGATGTGGAAACAAGCGATGCTGCATCGTAGTTACATGAACATGGGAGGCAGTAAAATGAAAAATTGGGTAATCAATAAATTCTTGACAGATTGGAAAAAAAATCGTGGGGAGATTGATTTTCCGAAGAAATCATTCAACCAGATTTGGAAAGAAAAATATGGAAACCGTTGAAACTATTGGTGACCCATCTTTTCCTCTGTGACTAACTTGTGACTATGCCGGACCAGGTCGAATATTATAATCGTTTCGGTGAATTTTACAGAGAGGATATCCTGACATGCCCTGAGCCGGAATTTTGGACCACTGATTATAGGACTCGCGGACGAGTGTACGCAGAAATGGTGCAACGAGTAAGGGAACAAACAACTCTTGTCGAAGAATTTTTTATTAAGACAGTTCCCGTCCTCGATATTGGCTGCGGTTTCGGCCGACAGGCTATTGTCCTGGCTAAAAATAAATTCAGTGTAATCGGCTTTGACACCAGCAAAATTTTCATTGACATTGCAAAGGAGCTCTTCAAAAGAAATCATTTGGCGGGCGAATTTTCAAACAGCAGTCTTGACGATCTTCCAGCGAGTAAATTTTCACAGATCATTTTATTCGATGTAATCGAGCACATAAGGCCATCGGCTCGCAGCACGTTTTTGCATAAGGTGCACTCCATGACGCTGCCAACTGCTCTGGTAATCGTTTCTCTGCCTCACCTGAAAAAGAAGCTTACGTCGAGACTAAATAACGATTTGCGTAAGCGCATAACGCAACACTTCTCCTATTTTATGTCAAGAGAAGAACATCCTTATCCGATTCCAACAAGTGAACACTTAAAAAAATTTATAGCCGGTTTGTTTACGATTGTAAGACTTAGACAAACATCATTTACGGATTATTATGTCCTAAGAAAAATCTGAAATGCTTTTCTACAGTCATACCATTACGCCTCGTCTAAAGTACATTACTGATTTTATAGGAGTGCAGGTTTTAGGTGAGCCATTTCAACTAACCAGTGATAAAGCATTTTTTGATCACCAAGAAGTAGAAAAAATTAAGTATGATAAGGGCTCAAGTAAAGGCTCCGAATTTCACGTCGAGCCCTGCGGGTTGCTCTTTGAGAACGGGATCGCGGAACAACAGATAAAATGTTTCGAGGTAAACGGCTCTCTTAACGAAAAAAGCTACAAGGCCTTTTTCAAAACCAGTGGCGACCACCCTTTCGACATTTTTGCCGCCAGCTTTTATTTGTTGAGTCGCTATGAGGAATACGGCCCGCATCAAAAAGATATTTATGGCCGCTACGCCCACCAGAACGCGCTTTCATTTAGAGAGAACTTTTTGCACTTACCACTAATCAACATATGGATTCAGCATTTTAAACAAGCATTGCAAAATAAATTTCCGACGTTGCATACCAGTCGCGCAACCTTCGCATTTTTGCCAACATATGATATTGACGAGGCCTTTTCGTATAAGCACAAACAGTTCTGGAGAAAAAGTGGAGGAATGGCACGATCATTAATCAGGGGCGAGTGGTCCTCGTTAGGCGAAAGAATAAGAGTTTTGTTTGGTAACACCAACGATCCATTCAACAGTTTTGAATGGCTGGACCGGCTAAACCAACAGTTTCACCTTAACCCAATATACTTTTTTCTTGTTGCTGGCAAGACCGCGAAATATGATAAGAATATTCTCCCATCGAGGAAGGCAATGCAGGAACTGATTCAACGGCACAGCAATCAGTATTCAATCGGCATTCACCCTTCATGGCAAAGCGGTGATGACACCGAAAAATTGAAATACGAAATTTTGCGACTCGGCCATATCAGCGGCAAAGCGATCACGGCTTCTCGCCAACATTTCATTCGGTTCACACTTCCCGACAGTTATCGCCGTCTCATCGCCCTTGGAATTGAATCTGATTTTTCCATGGGTTACGGAACTATAAACGGTTTTCGCGCCTCTATCGCTTCTCCGTTCCCTTGGTACGACCTGCAAAAAGAACAACAGACTAAATTGTTGCTGTATCCTTTTTGTTTTATGGACGCAAATTCATTCTTCGAGCAAAAGTTTTCTCCTGCACAGGCATTTGAGGAGTTACGACATTATTATGACGTCATAAAGTCGGTGCAAGGAACGTTAGTCACCATTTGGCACAATACCTTTCTCGGCACAAGTGCGTTGTTTAAAGGTTGGAAGGAAGTTTATGAAAATTTTGTAAGACACGCATCCGGCCAACAAACGAAATAGCTTGACCTTTTCAAACCCCTTCTGTCTCCGGCATTCCCATCGCAGGTGTCTTGTATGCTTTATTGACGAGATAAACCCCAAATAAAGTAACTAGCCCACCTATGGCAATAAAAACGGTAAGTTTTTCAGAAAATAGCAACCATCCCAGTAACACCGCAACGATAGGATTTACGTAAGCATACAAGGAAGTTTGTTCTGCAGAAAGATTTTGCAACGCGTACAAATAAGCGATAAAAGAAATTACCGAACCAAAAACCGCCAGGTATCCAATCGCCGCCCATGATTGCCATGGAATCGCGGAAAATGTGATGGCCTGGCCTGTAAGCCTGGTAAACAATAGTAGAGAAAGGCCTGAAATGAACATCTGCAGACCCAGGCTGAAATAAGGATTAAAAGCTGCAGCTTGTTTTTTAGTGTACAAAGTGCCAAAAGCCCAACTCCAGGTGGCGAGCAATGACAGGATAATTCCAAATTGAAACTCTTTATTTAAAAAATCATGTAAGTGCTCGTAAAAGATTATACATACTCCGCCGAAGCCAATAGCAAGTCCCGTGACGGGCTTCCAGGAAAACGTCGACTTCGAGCCAAATAAACTAATTACAACTAGCCACAACGGAAAGATAGCAGCAATGATCGCCGCAAGTCCGGCCGAAATATATTTAACGCTCCATGTGGTTAACCCATTACTCAATAAAAAGTTCAACCCGCCAAGCACGAGAATCGGTATCCATTCTTTCCCTTTTGGCAAAGGAAATTTCTTTATCAAAAAGAAGACGACATAGCATGATCCTCCGAGAAATTGCCGGATGCCTGCCATTTGAAGTGCGGGCATATATTTAACCCCTTGCTTGGATGCGATCCAGGTAGTGCCCCACAAAAAACAAACAAGTGACAAAGCGAATACTGCCTTCGCTCGTGTTCCCTTCTTGTGGATCGTCAAAGGATTGAGAACAGACAATTGCCTAAACGAATCCCCTGTCTGCGTTAATGTCTTATTTATGTCTATGAGAGCCATTTGACGTGACTTCTATGTTGATGTAAGCCATAATCGTGAATCGTGAATCGTGAATCGCCTGCACCCTACTTTGAGCACTCACACTGATTACTCATTACTCATTACTCATTACTGATTACTCACACCAACCATCGACTAATGCCTAAAATGCCTCATTCCGGTCATCACCATTGCAAGATTATTTTCTTTGCAATAATCTATTGAATCTTTATCCCGGATGGAGCCACCGGGTTGGATGAATGCCTTGATACCAGCCTGGTGTCCCATCTTCACACAATCACTAAACGGGAAAAAAGCATCGCTCGCAAGCACCGCACCATTTAAGTCAAAATTGAATTGCTTTGCTTTTTCGATGGATTGCCTTAAAGCATCGATTCGACTTGTTTGACCGCAACCCTTCCCCAGAAGTTGTTTGTTTTTGACAAGAGCAATGGCGTTGCTCTTTAAATGTTTGCAGACGAGGTTGGCGAATACCAAGTCTTCGCGTTCGTCAGCAGTTGTTTCTCTCCCACCTTGTTCTTTCCATTCCAGGAAATTCCCTTCATCCATCGTTTGTATCAGTTCCCCATTGAGCAATGACTTATGCATTTCCATGACGACATCCTCCGGGATCGGATCTTCTTCTTTGGGCTGCATCTGCCCCAGGATGCGGTTCTTCTTCGATTTTAGGATTTCCAGTGCTCCTTTTTCGAACACCGGCGCCAGTAACACTTCAAAGAATATTTCGTTGATAGCGGATGCAGTTTCCCGATCTATAAGGCTGTTTGTTATCAGCACTCCTCCAAATGCACTTTCCGGATCCCCGGCAAGCGCGTTCTTCCACGCATCCGCGGTAGTCCTTCTTGAAGAAATGCCGCAGACATTCGTATGTTTTATGATAGCGAACGTCCGCAATGAATTTTCCGATGCAACGGGAAATTCGCGAATCAATTGAATTGCAGCGTCAATATCGACCAGGTTATTATAAGAAATCTCTTTACCGTGTAGTTGAGTAAATATTTCGTCCAGATTTCCCCTGAATGAAGCTTGCTGATGCGGATTCTCGCCATAGCGCAACGCTTTTATTCGACCTTGCTCGGCGACATTGTTTTCCCTGTGAAAATAATCGCTGATTGCCATGTCATATCGCTTCACGATGTCAAAAGCCTTTGCGGCAAATTTTTTTCTTTGCAGCAAATTTGTCTCACCGTTTTGCGCCTCTAATATTTTCTCTAGCTCCGAGTAATCCCCTTTTGATGCAATGACAGTTACATCTTTGAAATTCTTCGCGGCACCTCGAATCATCGATGGGCCACCGATATCAATTTTTTCAATGATCAACTTTTCGTCGTTGGTCGACGCGACGGTTTCTTCAAAAGGATAAAGATCAACAATCACCAAGTCGATTTCAGGAATGTGGAATTCCGCCATTTCCTTCACATCCGTTTCGTTATCTCTTCTCCCAAGTATTCCACCGAACACAGATGGATGCAGCGTCTTCACCCGTCCGCCAAGAATAGACGGATAAGAGGTGAGCTTTTCAACAGGCGTAACTGGGATGCCGAGGTCTTCAATATATTTTTGCGTGCCACCTGTGGAGTAAATGGTGACACCCAGCTCTGAAAGTAATTTCACGATGGGTTCAAGTCCATCCTTATAAAAAACAGATACGAGCGCAGCGCGGATTTTTTTATTCATCTCATTCGATTTGAAAAACCATGCCACGGGACTACCGTGGCATGTCGTTAGGCGGGCAAATCTACTTTAATTCAACCTCATCACAAAAGCACCTTTTTCACTTACGTTGTGATAAGGTATGCGAAGCGAGTCGCAATCTTTTATCCAGTACCTGATTTTTCCGGATGAAGCAGATCCGTCAAAAACCACCTGTCGAATCGCAAAAGTCTTCGAGAGCTTCGGCAAGTAGATCTTTGAATTCCTGGAGAGCACCAATACATCAACAATGAGTTTTTTATCGCAACTATCTAGTGCCAACTCATGATCGACCAATAAGATCTTTTTTGAACATAACTCAATAAAATGTTTGCCACGGAAAAAGTCGTGCAATGAATCACCTGTTGTGACACGATACAAAGTATGTGTTGGTTTAAAGTGAAAATTGCCGGCAAGATCGTTGGCAAGCAATTCGCTGTCCCCAATATAAAAATATTTTCTCCCATTGATTACCTCAATAGCTTCGTGTTTTGGGATATAGTAAACGATAAATGTTCGTTGCCGGTTGGATCGGCAGAATGACACTGTTCGAAGGATAGCAAATACTAACAAGGCAATCATTGCGGGCCAAATCCAAAACTTTTCTTTTTTAAGCAACCATGATGCGACTGCCGCGATGATTACAATGATCATTGCCGCCTGAATGAAGTTGATCTGTAGTCCTTCCCATAATGAATAGGGAAGCGATTCGATTCGTTCAATGTAACCATTCATGAGCGAAATCAGCCAGGATAAGATTTTCCCCGAGACAAAACCAATGAAAGGAACAATTGATGCGGCGCAAAGAAAAATTTCCCCAAGCACTATGATGCTTGATAAAGGAACTGCTATCAAATTGCTCAGCAAAAAATAAGCAGGGAATTGGTGAAAGTGGTAGATGCTAAAAGGAGTCGTGAGTAGTTGTGCGGCAACACTAACGGCGTTCACCTTCCATAAAGAATCGAGAATTTTATTTTTTATATAAACCCAGTTGTAAACAGGTTTCATAAAGACAACAATGCTTAACACTGCCGAGTAAGAAAGTTGAAATCCAACGTCCCAGAGCCAAAAAGGATTTACACACAGCAAAACAAAAGCAGAAAAGGCCAGCGAATTGTAAACAGATGTTTTTCGCGAAAAGCCGTCGGCAAGGACCATGCAGGTAAACATCACCGCGGAACGCAATACGGAAGGTTGGGCGCCCGCAATGAAAGTGAATAGCCACAGCCCGGCGATTACCATTATTGGACTAAGCCATTTGAAAATTTTCCTTTTTCGTATAGGAGCAAACAGTCGTACAAGCAACCAATAGACCAAGCCAAGATGCAAGCCCGAAATGGCAATCACATGTACGACGCCGGTGCTGGTGTAAGATTGCACCAGGTTTTTGTCGAGATCGTCCTTATACCCAATCAATAGTGCTTCCGCAAGTCCTTGCTCTTTTGCGCCATGAATATACTTGCGCAGAACAAACAAAACTTTTCGTCGAATTGGGAATAAAATGCTTGCAAGTATTGTTGGTTGTCTATCTCTGAAAATAACGATCTCTTTCTTTCTTAAAAATACCTGGTGAGTAACTCCCTGGAAGAGACAAAAACGTTGATAATCGAAGCCGCCGGGGTTGCTTGCGCTTGGTATCTCCTGCATCCATTTCGAGAAAGCTATTGCTGCGCCAAAGTCTAATTTTCCACAGGCTGAGTCTTTTTCAAAATAGACTATTACGCTTCCGGAAGCGGAATAATATCGCGGGCCCCTGCAATAACCTTTGACTGTTGCAAGTGCCTTATAAGAATTCGCTTTCTCAACGAGCGGTTCTTGTAATACGACGATTAGAGTTTCGCCCGGACAATAATGATTCCCTATCCAGCGGGGGTCATGTCGAATGTCGTTATACCATGTAAGTAAGCTTCCCAGGGAGATGAAAACTATCGTAATAGCGATTCCATGCAGTATAGAGAATTGAAACCGCCGAAAATGAGATAGGAAAAACGATAGGAGTAAGAAAGCTGTTGAGAATGCGAGTGCGAACCAGGCAAGTCGCATATCAAACTGCAAGTACCATTGTAGCAAGATGCCCGCAATCAATGGTGACAAGAATCTTAGGAAGGGCGCTTTTCTCCAAATCGCAACCCTGTTAATGGACATAGATAAAAGCTATGTGTTTTGGTTTATCGATCGGTACGTTTTTATACTGATTATTTTACTATTAAAACGGCAGAGACGATGTAAAAAGACTGTCTCACCCCGTATCTTTAATTTCTAATAACACAAATGAGAAAAATTTTTGCACTGTGGGCAGCGGTTTGCTTGGTTATTACTTCAAAGTCGCAAACGCTGCAGCAGTTAGAGTCAAAGAGGGTGCATCTGCCTAATGGTTGGAGTCTCACTCCCGTGGGTAAGAGCTTACAACTTGGCGATCTGCCTTTGAATATTGCAGTCTCGCCGTCTAAGAAATATTTGGCCGTTACCAACAATGGTCAAAGCACGCAGTCGCTGCAGTTAATTGATGTGAAAAGTGAAAAAGTGCGCAGTACAGTTGTCATTCCCAAATCCTGGTATGGTTTAAAGTTCAGCGCTGATGAAAAATTTCTGTATGCTTCTGGTGGAAATGACAACTGGATTCTAAAATATGCTGTGCAGAACAACAGGCTACTACTAAAGGACAGTATTAAACTCGGCGATCCGTGGCCAAACAAAATTTCCCCAACGGGAATTGATATTGATGACGCCAGAAATCTGCTGTACGTCGTAACCCAGGAAAATGATTCGCTCTATGTGATCGATCTCAGGACAAAAAAGACTATTCGTGGTAAGCAGCTGGCCGGAGAAGGATATGCGTGCGTGTTATCTCCGGACAAAAAGTTATTGTACATCAGTTGCTGGGGATGCGACAGAGTTTATATCTACAACACGCAGGTTGGAGAATTTTCGGGAGAAATCTCCGTGGGTGATAATCCGAACGAAATCTGTCTCTCAAAAAATGGGACGTACTTATTTGTTGCGAACGCCAATGATAATTCGGTGTCGATTATCAACACCGGCCAACGGAAAGTAATTGAAACATTGAATGCGGCTCTTTATCCCAGTTCTCCGAGCGGTTCAACTTCGAATGGAGTTTCCTTAAGTGAAGATGAAAAAACTTTGTATATCGCGAATGCCGACAATAACTGTCTTGCAGTATTTGACGTTAGTTCACCCGGTAACAGCAAGAGCAAAGGATTTATTCCGACTGGATGGTATCCAACAAACGTGAAAGTAATCGGCAGTAAAATTTACGTCGCCAACGGTAAGGGTTTTTCATCGATGGCCAATCCCTTCGGACCAAACCCGGTCCGCCGCGAGGGCGATGTCGTGTGGCACGGGTCAGATACAAGTATGAGCGAACAATATATCGGTGGGTTATTCAAAGGAAAGCTCAGTATCATCAACACGCCGTCTGAAAAGCAGCTCAGCATTTACTCGCAGACTGTGTATAACAACACGCCCTACTCTAAGCAAAGGGAAAGCACAAGCAAGGGCGAACCGGGTAATCCTATTCCAATGAAGGTGGGCGACAAATCACCGATCAAGTATGTGTTCTATATAATTAAAGAAAACAGAACCTACGACCAGGTTTTGGGTGACTTAAAAATAGGTAATGGCGACGCTTCACTCGTCTTGTTTGGCGAAAAAACTACACCCAACCAGCACAAGTTGGCCAGGGAATTTGTACTGCTTGATAATTTTTACTGTGATGGTGAAGTAAGTGCCGATGGGCATAATTGGAGCATGGGCGGGTATGCCACAGATTATTTAGAAAAACATTGGCCCACAAGTTATGGTGATCGTGGTGGCAACTATGATGCCGAGGGCACGCGAGAGATCGCCAACAACAAAAATGGTTTTATCTGGGATCATTGCAACAGAAATAAAGTGAGCTACAGAACCTATGGTGAATTTGCCGATGATTATAAAGCAAATATTCCGGTGCTTGAGCATCACTTTTGTCCGTATTATACGAGTTGGGATCAACGAGTGAGGGATACTACCCGCTTTTATCAGTGGAGAAGAGAGTTTGATTCTTTGCTTGCCGCCAATGCGGTTCCTCAATTCAACTCATTACGTTTTATTAATGATCACACGGAAGGGCTGGCACATGATCGGCCAACGCCATTCTCTCACGTGGCGGACAATGATTGGGCAGTTGGATTGTTTATTGAACACTTAAGTAAGTCGAAAATTTGGAAGGAGTCGGCAGTTTTCATTGTCGAGGATGACGCGCAGAATGGACCGGATCATGTGGATGCACATCGCACTACGGCGTATGTTGCGGGTGGTTTTGTAAAAAGAGGATATGTTGATCACACGATGTACGCGACATCATCGATCCTGCGCACCATTGAGCTAATTTTGGGTATGCCGCCCATGACTCAGTATGACGCGGCGGCCGAACCCATGTGGAGATGTTTTAGTTCAACACTAAATTTAAATCCATTTACATCTGTTCCGGCGCAAATTGACATCACCCTACGAAATACAGCAATGAATGAGTGGCAACGCCGGTCAGAGAAATTTAATTTCACAAAGGAAGACGCGGTGCCTGACATGGAATTCAATCTTGTTCTGTGGCATGGGATCAAGGGAGATGATGTTCCCCTGCCGGCGCCAAAACGAGCAGCCTTTGTGAGAACGAGAGAGGAGCAGTCGGAGCGGTGAAATCGGTCAGACCGCCCCTCGCTACACTTGGAAAGCGTTCAGACCGATACCCCCTTTGCCTAACGGTCTGGACGCTCTAAGCGGCGTGGCCGTTTTGCCAACAAACACTTCCTGATTAGACAACTGACTTTCAAGAAAATGAAAATCGGTCAGACCGCCCCTCGCTGCGCTCGGGAAGCGTTCAGACCGATGCGCTTCGA
>AR_comb_assmDRAFT_10070871_pt1 | contig 15076 bp, 12 predicted proteins | sample ArasoioldDNA_FD_10543 | JGI IMG/M metagenome (IMG submission 10543) | reverse complement strand
CCGGCGGAGTTACCGCTCTAACTCGGCTAGGACGGGCGGGAGCCCATCCCCGAGTAAAAGCCAACGACTTTCTGCTTTTTAATCAACAGTTGGCGGCGCTGGTGCGCGCGGGTATTCCGATCTTGCAGGCGATCACCATGCTCAGAAAGCGTGCTGCTTCGGCGCGATTGCGCGCTGTGCTTGGGGATGTAGAAGAACAGATTAAAGGCGGAGCAGCCCTGTCGCAGGCTTTTGCCGCCCAGGGAGGAATCTTCCCGAGAATCTACACGGCGTCGATTCTCGCGGGTGAGCGTTCCGGTGCGTTAGACGAAGTGCTAAGCCGCTACGTTACCTATATGCGCAGGAATGTGGCTCTGCGCAGAAAAATTCGCGGTGCGCTTGCATATCCAATGTTCCTGCTCTTTGCGTCGGCAGGTATGGTGGTATTTCTCTCAATTTATGTCGTGCCCAAGATGTCAGAACTCTTCACAGGGTTTGGGAATGAGCTACCAACGGTTACGCAGATAGTTGTGGGACTGTCGCGCTGGTTGTCAGCCAATGTAATTTGGTTTGGTCCGGTGTTGATAGGGGGAGCAATTCTGCTCTACCTGTGGTCGCGCACACCGATGGGCCGGCTGCAATTGAGCGCCTTAATATTGAAAATTCCTTTGGCCGGAGGTTTGGCCGTTCAGTTATCGGTGGCCCAGGCCACTCGATCACTGGCGACACTCTTAGCCGGCGGCATCACGCTCGTTGAGTCGTGGGAAATCGCCTCAGAGTCGATTACCAATCTCGAGTTGCGACGCCGGAGCTCATCGATCTTGCCCATGATTCGCGAGGGCAGATCCTTTACTGAAAGTTTGGAAGAAGCCGGATGGATGCCGGCGCTGGCGATCGACATGATCGGTATCGGTGAGCGCTCGGGGAGTTTGCATGAAATGTTGGACGAGGTTGCGGTCTTTTACGACGCTGAGTCCGAGGTCAGGCTGGAACAGTTGACGACCACGCTGGAGCCTGCGATTCTAATCGTAATGGGTGGCGTCGTAGTCACGATTCTACTAGCCATCTACCTCCCAATCATTCAGTCGATCTCCAATGGAGCCGGAGTTACCGGTCATCGACATTAAGTTTTAGCTTTAAGTTCATGAGTCAATCCACAGAAAACGACAATCCGACTTTACAGCCTACCGTGCCTCTCCCGGGTTCTGTCCCGTCGGTAGACGATGATCACCAACCGCCGGAGATGAAGGCGGCTCGCGAGTTGGCCCGTCGCTATCGTTTGCCGTTTGTCGATTTGCTGCCACGAGATAAGGAGTCGCCCATCGATTACAACCTCTTTGCAGAGGTGCCAGTAGATTTGATGGTGCGCCACCAGTTCGTGCCGTTGCGCCGCGATCCAAAGGGTCTGCACATTGCAATGGCTGATCCGACTGATCTGGAACGTCTTGATGAGTTGGCCCATACGTTGCGAACGAGAATCGTTCCCTATGTGGCGACAGCAGGCGCCGTAGAAGTGGTCCTACGTAAGGGCGATACGACTCAGCGGGTCTTGCAAGAGGCTGCGTCCGGTTTTCGTATCTCACTAGTTCGCGAAACTGAAGCCGGCGAAGAGGTATTGGACCTCGATAGATTGGCGACTGATTCTGAAATGTCGCCCATCATCAAGTTGGTCGATACGATTATCTACAATGCGATGGAATCGCGTGCTTCCGACATACACATTGAGACGCGCGATACCGAAGTACAAGTGAAGTATCGAATAGACGGTGCACTCTATGCGAAGGTCGATCCCATTGACCTCGCATATCACCAGACGCTGATATCGCGTATCAAGGTCATGTCAGAGTTGGACATCGCTGAACGCAGAGTGCCGCAGGACGGACGTTTTCGTGTTCGTTATAAAGGACGAAACGTCGACTTTCGCGTCTCAATAATGCCGACGATTCACGGTGAAGATGCGGTGATTCGTATTCTCGACAAAGAGCAAATCAACGAGGAGTTCAAAAATCTAAATCTGAACGTCGTCGGTTTTGCCGAAGAGGATTTGCGAAAGTTTCGCCGCTACATCGCCGAGCCTTACGGAATGGTGCTTGTAACTGGGCCAACGGGTTCGGGGAAAACGACGACGCTCTATGCCGCGCTCAACGAAATCAGAAACGAAGAAGATAAGATCGTAACGATTGAGGATCCGGTTGAGTATCAACTTCATGGGATCACGCAAATCCCGGTGAATGAGAAAAAGGGGTTGACCTTTGATCGTGGCCTGCGATCGATACTACGACATGATCCTGACAAGATCATGGTCGGAGAAATTCGCGACACTGAGACAGCTCAAATTGCCATCCAGTCAGCGCTCACTGGGCACCTGGTTTTCACGACTGTCCACGCGAACAATGTGATCGACGTGATTGGCCGCTTTTTGAACATGGGGGTGGAGCCGTATAACTTCGTTTCCTCGCTCAACTGTGTGCTGGCGCAAAGGCTCATCCGAATGCTTTGTCCTTATTGCAAACGGTTGTATCATCCCAACGACACAGAATTAACGGAATCCGGACTCAGCCCAGAGGCATACGGAACCCACCCGTTTTATCTGAATGTTGGGTGTGATGCGTGTAACCACACGGGCTACCGAGGTCGAACAGCTATTCACGAATTGCTCGATTTATCGGATAATATTCGCGAAATGATTGTTGAGCGACGCCCAGGCTCGGAAGTACGTCGCGCGGCGGAAGCCGAGGGCCTAACCAGTCTAAGGGAATCAGCATTACAGAAGGTTTTCACCGGAATTTCCACTTTACACGAAATTAACCGGGTAACCTTCGTCGAAGAACTCAGTTCCAAAAAATAGGTGCCGGACCGCACTCAGACCGTTTTAAACCCCGGCATCTAGAACGCCACGATAGAACGCCACGAAAATCGAACTCGACGAATTGCTCTTTAAAGGGAACTTGAATTTGTAAGCTGCGTGTAAAGACTTGCCACCAGACGTTGCATCTTTTTTGATGGCAAGGCATTATTTACGCACGTCGTCAAAACTGTCCACCTCCCGAGCAGAAAGCCATGAAAATCAAAATGAGAAGTAGATCCGTAATCTCCTTTCTTCTAGCCGTTAGCTTGTTGGTAGTGCCGCTAACTGCGTTCGGTAAAAAGGGCGACAAAAACTTCAGACGCGGGATGCAGTATGAGAGTGCCCAGCAGTGGGACAAGGCAGCACAGGAGTTCACTCTTGCCGTTGCCGCTGACCCGGCGAACATGGAGTATCAACTGCACTTCCGAAGGGCCAGCTTCAACGCGTCACAGAGTTACATGCAGCAAGGACGGTCACTGGCGGAGCAGGGAGACTTCGTGGGTGCGTACAATGCGTTTCGCCAGGCATATGGCTATGACCCCGTCAACGAACTGGCAGTTTCAGAGATGGAACGTGTTCTTCGCTTACAGGCGGTCAAAGAGGGCAGAACGAGACCGGCTCCTACTAACAGCGACGGCCAGGATAGCACCTTCACCCCGGCCAGTTCTCAAGGACAGGCTCAAGAGCTCACCAGTCCGCGCGAACAACAGGTCACCGTTATCAATTACACGGGCGACTTGAAGTCTTTTATCAGGAGCCTGGCTGAACGTCTCAACTTGAACGTCATTTTCGATCGGCAGTCGTTTGCGCAAAGTCGTTCGATTGATATCAACCTTCGCGATGTGACCACTGCCCAGGCTTTGGACTACATCTTTCTTCAGGAAGGCCTCTTCTTCCAAAAGTTAAGTCGTAGAACGATTCTCGTTGCGGACCAGGCGCGACGACCACAATATCAGCAACTGGTCCTAAGAACATTCTTCCTGTCCAACATGAAGCCCAGCGACGCGAGAACGCTGGTGCAACAAGCGATTCCACCATCAGTGGGAAGACCGCAAACGATCGTGGTTCCTGATGATGCGACCAACAGCTTAACGGTTCGAGACACCGCCGAGAATGTCCGCTTGATCGGAGACTTACTCCAAAGCATCGACAAGGATCGTGCTGAAGTCGTAATGGATGTCAACATTTACGAAATCACGAGGACGGACTTCTTGCAATGGGGTAATCAGGTTGGTTCCGGTAACTTTACCATCGGCGGTTCACCTGGTTTCTCATTGCTCACCGATAACGGTATTGTTAATAGCACCTTTGGTCGTGGCGTAAATTTGGCGCCCTTCGTTGGTGGAGTTCCTACCGCACTCGCCGCCGCTCTTGTTATTCCACCGTCAGCGCTAACAGCTTTTGCGAATAAGCAGAACACCAAACTCATTGCCTCGACACAAGTCCATGCTTTCAACGGTGAAGAGTCGACCGCGCGAATTGGTCAGCGAGTTCCAGTGCAGACGGCGCAGGCCTATCCATTTGGTATTCAAACCGGTACACCCAGTCCCAGTACAGGTAACGTTTTCCCGAGTGGTGGCTTTCCAGTAATTAATTACGAGCCGACTGGACTGACCCTCAAATTTACTCCTCAGGTATTTCCAAATCTGGATGTTCAGGTGAAGATGAACATCGAGTCAAAGGATGTTTTCGGTGCGACTACGCTGACACCGACTTTCACTGAACGCACCATCACCGGCACGGCTCGAATCCAGAATAATCGGACCATGATGCTGGCGAGTGTATCGTCTGAAGCAGAGTCAGTTGGTCGCCAGGGGTTGCCAATTCTGGGCGGCTTGCCAATCCTGGGTAGATTTTTTACCGCTCCTACCCGTGACAATAAACAGATCGACATCGTCATTTCAGTAACACCGCGAGTCCTGCGAGCGCCAACCGTAACACCGCGTGACGAAGAGATGAGGCCGAGCGGAACTCTATCGTCGCCAACTACCGGTTCTCTTGCAGAGATGGTCAGAGAAGCTGATCGCGACGACCAAATCGCCGCTGCTCGTAGTATTCCTCGCGAAGTGGCCCTGCAGCTTCCGGATAGACCAGTTGAAGTGGCCGTTCCAAAACAGCCACCTTCATCCGGAGCAGTAGCTCAGTCGACCGCGCCTCAAAGCGCGCCTGCAGCATTAACTGCGCAACCAAATCCTTTACCTCAGACCACGACGGGGACCGGTCCAACGGTCAATCCACCCGCGAGTATCGTGGCCCAGGCAAACACTTCTACCCCGGTGGTCCAGAATCTGCATCCGGTGACTACGTCGCAAGCAATTGCGAAGGAGAAATCAGTTGTACCTGACGAGATCCCGTCGTTTATTCCGGCGCCCAAGTCGCTGGTGAGCGATCGGGACGCCGCTGAAGTCGCTACGGTTAACTCAAGTAAGGCGGGAACGCAGAATGCTGTTCTGACCAGCATGCCTAAAGCGGTTCCAACTTCGCTCGATACCGGCCCAGTAGATAAGCGGGTCGCTCAGCTTAAGTTCTTACCAACACAAGATGTAATGAAGTTGGGAGAGAAGCGTCGCTATGCGATCCAACTGGACTCGGACGTCGGTTTAAGTGTGGCCATGCTGGCACTGAAGTTCGATCCGAAAGTAATAAAGGTTAATAGCATCTCGGCGGGGAGCTTGATTGTTTTAGCTGGAGATGACGCTCCAACCTTTACGCAGTTCAAATCAAATCAATCAGGAATTTGTATGGTGTCGATCTCAACTCCGGAAGGGAAATCAGCGATCCGCGGAACCGGTTCATTGATTCTGATCGACGTCGAAGCCATCGGAATAGGTGACGCTTCGTTCATGTTTGACAAAGACACTTTACGTCTGGTTGCAACTGACGCTCGAGATGTGGCGTCGGCAATAACCCAGGGTGTCGCAACAGTACAGCGATAGTAGATGTTGTTGAAAGCGACAGTTGTTATGAGACGCGGTGACCTGCTGAATCGAACTAAATCCGCTGGTCGCCGCGTTCCTCTGTCAGGCCACGGCGAGCAAGGCTTTTCTCTGATTGAACTGGTCATCACCGTTACAGTGTTGACCGTCCTGACTCTTGGCGTTTTGCCCCTGGTGAAAGTGGCTGTGAGACGGCAAAAAGAACAGCAGCTCAGGGAAACATTGCGCGGGATAAGATTTGCGATAGACGAGTTTCATCGTGACACTGCCGGCCTTAACTGTTCGACTGCCGGTGTCCAGGGTGGTGGAGCCCCTCCGGTAGCGCCAATCGATCCGCGTAGTCGAGTGATGATAAGCGACTGCACCATTTTTGGGGTTGATAATCCAGATCGCTATCCGCCGACTCTCCAGACGCTGATAGAGGGCGTGAATGTGATTCCGCGCGGCGTCGGCCAGGGCGGTGCCGGAGGCAGAGGGCTACAGAGCACGGGCACCCGTTCCACCGATACGAGTTCGCAGCTCGACTCGCAACTCGCGACGAAGACGAAGATCTACTTGCGAGCGCTGCCTATTGATCCCATGACCGGCAAAGCTGATTGGGATATTCGCTCCTGTTACGATGCCTCGGATTCAACGTCATGGGGTGGTGAGAATGTTTTTGATGTGCGGTCCAAATCACGCGAAACTGCACTGAATGGAGAGAAGTACAGTGATTGGTAATTTGTTGTTCGGAAAAATACCAGCGTCAAGAACCGGGATGAAGGGATTCACGTTGCTGGAGTTGATGATCGTTATTTCGATTATCATCATTCTCGCGTCCATCACCCTTCCGCAATATCAAAAGACGATTACTCAAACTCGAGAAGCAGTCCTGCGTGATGATCTGTTTAAAATGCGTTCGCTGATCGATCAGTTTGCTGCCGACAAAGGTCGATTGCCGCAGTCCCTCGAAGAATTGGCCAGTGAAGGATATATGAGAGACGTTCCGGTCGATCCGATGACGGGTCAAAAGGATTGGACCATCACTACCGGAGACGATCCTAACTCGACTGAGGGTCAAACAGGAATGGTGGATATCCATAGCGCCTCTGCTGATGCTTCATCTGAAGGCACACCATATAGTGAGTGGTAAACGAGGCTCAGGCCTGGCTCTCATCAATTGAACATGCCCACACTCGTATCACGTATTGTTGAACCCAGATTTCCCGCCACCGCGATTGGCCTCGAAAAAGGCATAGCAGCCGTGGTCCACCTCGAGCGAGCTGGCGGAAAAACGTGCACGATCAGGCGTGCAGCGACGTTTAGTCTTTCGGACTCAATCGTTCGGCCGAGTTTTGATGAACCGAACATTTTAGCGCCGCAACAGCTGGCAGAGATCTTAAAAGAACTGGCCACGAGTGCTGGATTGCTTCGTCAAAAACGCTGGTCGTTAAGCTTGCCCGCAGACACAGCGCGTACACTCGTTTTTACACTCGACAGCCAGGCTCAATCAGGCTCCGAACTCCAGGATATTCTGAAATGGAAGATGGAGCGCGGCTTCGGTACATCGCTTGATGAGCTATCGATCTCAAGGGAAAAATTACAGAAGGATCCTCAGGGTCGTGACCGCTATCTCGCGGTCGGTGTTAATCGGGCGGTGCTGGCTGAATACGAAGCAGTTATTAACTCACTCAATTGGCGCGTCGGCCTCGTTTTACCCCGCCAACTAGGCGAGTCTCGTTGGTTGATGCGAAATGGCGATGAAGGCGACTCACTCCTGGTAAGCTCATCGGACCATGGCTTCACGGCTGTTGTTCTCCGCCATAAACACCCTCTGATTGTGCGCACGGTCAACTGTAACGACGACGAATGTGAGGATGAATTCTATCGGCTCTTGTTATTTTACCGCGACCGAAATCCGGCTGGCGCTAATGAAGTTTCGTCGCTGTCCAGGATGATGGTGATCGGGAACAGCCTATCACGCGACCGAGCCGAGATGATTGTTCGAGAGACAATGGGAATTGATCTTACCCCGCTGGAGGCGGAGGATCTGGGTTTAACTCTCCCCGGCCGTGACCTCAGTTTTGACGTCGTCGCGGCGCCGGCTGGGCTGGCCACACTATCCCTGTAAACCTTCGGAGCAATCAGTACGGTACGCGTGCGAACGGACCGGATGGTACACTGAACTCAGCGTCTAGATCCCCCATGATCCTTTGAGTGAGTGCACCATCCGGTCGCTTCGCTTGCGGTACTGCCAGTTTTTTGCAAAGCCAGTGTCAGGTGAAACAAAAACCCGATTGGGCGCGTAAAACCAGAACATCATGAATATTGTTGCGTCTTCTCAGTCCAAGTCCCTATCAGCCGATTTCAGTTTCGTAAATGACTGTGAACTCGTCGCGACTGCTATTACAGGTGGTGAAGGTAGCTTTGAAGAGTTGGTACGACGTTACCAGCGCCCGATTTCCGCTTACGTCTACCGGATGGTAGGCGACTACGAATCCGCCCTTGATCTCACCCAGGAAATCTTTATTAAGGTTTACGGCTCGCTCAGGCGTTATCGCGCCGAATTCAAGTTTTCAACCTGGATCTACAAAATTGCTCATAACTGTGCAGTTGACCATCTGAGACGAAGTTCAACTCGCGAGCAGTCGTTGATTAGCGGCACCGAGAGCGATAATTTTGAGCTGCCAATTGAGAGTTCACGCTTGAGTCCTGAACAAGAAAGTGAACGCAAAGAGCGTCGTATAGAAATTGAAAGTGTAATCCGAGCCCTTCCTGCCAACTATCGAGAACTCATAATTCTCAGACACTCGCAAGATCTAACTTACGAAGAAATTGTCGAGGTTACCGGTCTTCCTTTGGGAACGGTAAAGAATCGCCTGTTCCGGGCGCGAGAGATGATGCGCCAACTATTCGTCGACAAGGGGATCACCTCCATTTAATGGTTGCAGCGCTAAAAATTCAGAGTGAAGTCTGTCGACCAACAGAAATTGCCGCCTACGTTGACGGCGAGTTGGATAGTCTTGCGCAACTGTCTCTGGAAAATCATCTTGAAGAATGCGAGCAGTGTCGCGACGAATTGCGAAACCATCGCAGTTTGATTTGTCAGCTTGATGCGGCGCTTTTTCAAGGCTCGGAAATTGAGATGCCTGACGGATTCTCGAAATTTGTAGCTGCCCGAGCTTCAAGCGACATGAGTGGTGTTCGCTCGGCGGTTGAGAATCGAAGAGCCCTGGTGATCTCGTTGCTTCTTGGAGTGGCAGGTTTTGCTCTGGTTGGTGCGACTCTTCCACGCGCGGGATTGGCTAGATTGCGACATCTCGGTGAAAGTGTGAAGGCGCTGCTCAATTTTTTAGGGAATACCGTCTACGACTTGCTGGTAAGCCTTTCAGTTGTTGCAAGAGTTATTGGTCGAAAGTTTCTTTTTGAAAGTAGAGCCACCGCAGTAGCTCTCGTCGTTGTTGGGGTGGCAGTTTTTGTCCTTTCTCGTTTGATCGTGAGTTACCATCGCTCGAGCGCTGCCGAGTAAAGCTCGCCGGGTTGGCAAATGATTACTTGTCGCGCAAACTTCCCACTTTATCCCAGCCTTCCCACATTCAGGTCTGCTAAATCGCATCGACTAGGTGCTCTGTTAGTTTGTCTCTTGATTCTTACCGGGGTGGCCTATGCGCAGGACGCCCACCATCAGGAAGATGGTTCTGAGGCAGTGGTCGTCAATGGTGTGCTTGATACCGATGCCTATGGCCTGGGCCAGACCGTACGCGTTTCAGGGACCGTCAAACAAGGAGCAATGTCTTTCGGCGGCGATGTGATTGTCGAGGGAGTGGTCGAGGGAGATGTCGCGACCATCGGTGGGTCAGTAATTCAGTTGCCCGGTGCGCGAATTGGGGGCGACGTGATTGTCATTGGGGGTACCTATTACCCGAGTGATGCCAAACCGCTAAGGAAACCGGGAGCCGTAACCATAATGTACGCCGGCTATCAGCATGAATTACGCGAGCTGATGCGGAATCCTCTGGGCATTATTCGACCACGCTGGACACCTGGCTATCTGGGCACTCGCTTCCTCGTTATTCTGTTTTGGTTCGTAGTCTCCTTAGCTTTTACTGCCGCGATGCCGCAAACGATCAGTCGTGGCATTGCGCGTCTAAAACTTACGAGCCTTCGCGTAGCGCTAATCGGTCTGATCGGCGTGATAGTTTTTGGCGCCGGTCCAATTCTGTGTCTCTACGTTTTGCCGCAGCCCATTAGCATACTGATTGGACTTATTTCCCTCCTGCTATGGTTGGTCTCCGGTCTGTTTGGCCGCGTCATTTTGTACGCGGCGACGGGACGTTGGCTCCAGCATAAATACTTTCCCATTGCGCGCCACTCCGAGGCTGTGGCTCTGCTACTCGGGACAAGTTTCTGGGTCTTGTTGACATCTTTACCGTACGTCTGGCCATTTATTGCTGCTGTGATTTTGGTCCTGAGTTTGGGCCTCACGTTAACGTCACGTTATCGCACTTCGTGGCAGCGGAGCCCGCAGAACAGTCCTGTATTCTAGTTTTACTCGTCCTCAAGCTGGTTTGGTTCATCACTATTACAGCGCTTACAATTTGGGCTTGTAGTGAAGGGAAGTTTTTCGCAAAACCCTTGCCACGTTAAAACCGTATCAGGTTGGCCTTCTGCGGACTAACGGACCCTTTTTGGCCGAATTTTATAAAGCCGCCATTGGCGGTGTTCACCTTAATGGATGGAAAGGACAGCTAATGAAGGCGCTCTTTTTAGCAGTTGTCGTTTTAATTACCGCCGCTCAGCTTTCGGCGAATGACTTAGTTTTTCAGGGTACGACGCAAGCCAACGATCCGGGGATTCTGGCCAAGGGAGCAATCGGCGAAGTTAAAGCTATCGATTCCGCGGCGCAGCAGATCACACTTAAAACGGATGCCGGATCAATCGTGATGGTCGCGTTTACCGACAAGACCACTTACAAGCGTCTGGCGCCGGGTGAAAAGTCACTGACGAATGCTACCGACATTACTCTTGCCGATGTTGCCGAAGGTGACCGGATCTGGGCTCGCGGAAATGTCGCAGAGGACCGAAAGTCAGTGCCGGCTACGATGGTCATCCTGATGACCAAGGGCGACATTGCAAAGAAGCAGGAAGCGGAACGTTTGGAATGGCGACGACGGGGAATACTCGGTGTCATCACGGCAATCAAACCAGATGCTCACGAGATTGTTATTGCCAATCGCACCTTGGCCGGAACTCAGTCTGTCACGCTTCCAGTTGGCGATAAGACGGAGATTAGACGGTACGCCCCCGACTCAATCAAATTTAGCGATGCCAAGCCAAGCACATTTAATGACATTAAAGTGGGCGACCAATTACGTGCACTTGGCGATCGCGGTGATGACCCGTTGAAGTTTACGCCGCAAAAGATTGTGACCGGGAGCTTTCGCACCGTTGGAGGCGTAGTTACTGCAGTTAACCCCGAGACCGGTGAGATCAAGATCAACGAGTTAGAGAAGAAGCTACCGCTGACGATCGTGATCAAACAAGACGCGGTACTAAGGAAGTTTCCTTCAGAGATGGGAATGATGGGCGGCTTCAATCGCGGAGCGGGTGGTCAAGGTGGAGCAGCGTCAGCGGGACAGAGTGCGGCACCGGCGGGTCAAGCACGACCGCAAGGTGGGCCAACAGGTCCCAGACCTGGCTTCAATGTCAATGAAATGCTCGAGCGGTTGCCAACTATTTCAATCGCGGATGTTAAGGTTGGCGAAACTATCATCGTTTCCAGTACCCAGGGAGTTGACCCGAGCCGTTTGACGGCGATTTCGCTCGTCTCAGGAGCAGAGCGTCTCCTTGCAATGTTAGCGCCCAGGCCGCAACCCGGTCAGGCCGCGCCAAACCCCGCAGCCGGTTTGGGTGGCAGCGGTATTTCCTTCGGTATTGGTTTGCCTTAGTCGTTCGATCTCAGAGTCAGCGAACGTCTTCTGATAGGTTCTCGAAGTTCCAATATTGATCGCGTTGTGTTTCAAAAAATGGGCCAGTGGCTTATCAAGGATTGGATCCGGTTCGCACAGTCAGGAGTGCGTAAATCCACAGAAACAAGGTCGTCAATGCCGTCAGTGGCACTAGGGCCAGCCCGAAAACAAACAGGGATCGTTTGATTAAAGATCCCCATGGGACCATGGTGATCAGTTGATGTAACAACGTTCCTGGCGTCAGTTCGCGTTTGTTTCCGGGGTCGGTAACAGACATCACTTTGACCAATAACTCAGGGTCACAGTCCGAACTCGCTGCTAAACGTTTGTCAGCTCCTGCTCTTTTGCCTTCACGAGTTCATCAATCTTCGTGATGTAGGCATTTGTAAGTTTCTGAATTTCGTCGAGACCATCGCGCTCAGCATCCTCTGAAATCAGCTTATCCTTTAACATCTTTTTCAGGCGCTCGTTTCCATCGCGGCGCATGTTACGGACTGCGGTGCGATGATCTTCCGCGATGTCATGAACTTGCTTAGCCAGTTGTTTGCGCCGTTCTTCAGTCAAAGGAGGAATAGGAATGCGCACCAGCTTGCCGTCATTTGATGGATTGAGACCAAGATCCGACGAACGAATCGCTTTCTCCACAGCACCTATTTGACTCTGGTCCCAGGGCTGTACGGTCAACATCTGAGGCTCAGGTGCATGAACTGAAGCCATCTGGCTAAGCGGAGTCATTGTTCCGTAGTAATCAACCATGATGGTATCGAGGAGGCTGACTGCAGCACGACCGGTCCGAACGGTCGCGAGCTTTCGCCGAAAGTCGTCAATGACCGTGTCCATCCGTGGTTTGGTGTCCTTGATTACGTCCTTTTCGCTCATCTCCACAAACTCCAATTTGTCTCGCTTAAAACGCGTGCGATATGCCCAACTTTATTTTCCCGACCAGACCTTAGTGCCGACGCCCGATTCACCAGAAACTACCCGTCGAATATTGCCGGGTTGCGTCATATTGAAAACCTGGATTGGCAGGCTATTGTCCATGCAGAGAGAGATAGCTGAAGCATCCATAACTTTCAACTGACGCTCCAAAACACTCTGATAGGTTATCTCACTAAAGAACTCCGCTTTAGCATCGGTCATTGGATCGGCCGAATAGACGCCGTCAACTTTTGTGGCTTTCAAAATTATGTCAGCCTTGATTTCGAGTGCCCGAAGAGCAGCAGCAGAGTCTGTTGTGAAGTAAGGATTGCCGGTGCCGGCCGCAAAGATTACCATGCGACCTTTTTCAAGATGACGCACCGCTCGCCGGCGAATAAATGACTCAGCCAACTGCGGTATGTTCACAGCGGATAGAACACGCGTGTCGACAGAGATCTTTTCGAGAGCATCCTGAAGCACGACGGCATTCATGACTGTCGCGAGCATGCCGATGTAATCAGCAGAGGATCGGTCCATATTTCCGGCGCTCTTTGAAACGCCCCGGAAAATGTTTCCGCCACCTACGACTACGGCCACTTGTACACCTAATTCATGAACGGCCTTCAGCTCTTCGGCGACGCTGCGAGCAACATTCACATCGATGCCGTAGCTTTGCTCACCCATCAGGGCTTCGCCCGAGATCTTGAGCAAAACCCGGTGATAAGTCAGTTCAGCTTTTGGAGCTTGAGGAGTAGTCATGTTTCAACTTGATTAGCTTAAGAGAGAAGCGACCTCACCACCGAAGTCCTCACTGCGACGGTCGAGACCTTCGCCCATCTTGTAACGAGTGAAGCGTCGTACGGTGATTCGTTCTCCGGTTTTCGAAACCTTTTCCGTAACAAGCTCGGCAACGGTTTTGGCCGGATCCTTCACGAAGGGCTGATCGTTGAGCACCGTCTCTTCATAAAACTTATTGAGACGGCCTTCGACGATTTTCTCGATTACCTGGTCCGGTTTGTTGGCGTTCTTGGGATCGTTCTTAGCTTGAGCACGGGCGATTTCACGCTCCTTTTCAAGCATCTGTTCGGGAACTTCTTCGCGAGACACATAGCGGGGCTCGGCCGCGGCGATGTGCATTGCGATGTCCTTGACGAGTTGTAGGAATTCGTCCCCCCTGGCTACGAAGTCGGTTTCACAGTTTAGCTCGACGAGCACACCGACTTTTCCACCCATGTGAATATAGGAGCCGACAATACCTTCTGCGGCAATTCTTCCCTCGCGCTTTTTGGCCGAAGCAAGACCACGTTCACGCAGAATGTCTACTGCCTTTTCTTCATTTCCCTGAGCTTCGACGAGGGCATTTTTGCACTCCATCATTCCTGCGCCGGTTTTTTCGCGAAGCTGTTTGACTGCTGCTGCTGTTATGTCCGCCATAATTCGAAATCTCTCCGAAAAATTATTTTATTTGAATCGCTCAATGAAAAACGCAGCCCGGCGGATTTGTCCGCCTTAAAGGCTGCGCTCGCCGAGAGTAAGAATATCGCTTAGCTAGCCGCTACTACGGATTCGGTGCTTTCGTCGGTCACCGTTTCATCCTCTGCGGTTTCGCCGACCTGGGAAGTCGTTGGTTCGGTTTGCGCGTCGTCGCTGCTCTTATCGCCGTTTTCCTGGGTGGTTTCCACTGGGGCAGGAGCTGGCGTTTCTGGTGCTGCGCTTCCCTCGGAAGTTTCGCCTGCTTCAGCTGCGACGCCGCCCTCAGTTGCAATCTGGTGTCCCTCGAGGATTGCATCCGAAATACGCGAGGCGAAGAGCCGTACTGCTCGCAAAGCGTCATCGTTACCAGGGATAACGTAATCGATGCCTTCGGGTGAACAATTAGTGTCAACGACCGCGACGATTGGAATGCCCAGGCGATTAGCTTCGGCCACCGCAATCTCTTCTTTTTTGACGTCGATGATGAAGATGGCATCGGGCAATCTTGTCATCGACTTGATACCGGAAAGGTTCTTATTAAGACTTTCCCGTTCACGATCGAGTTTGATGCGTTCCTTCTTGGTCAACTTTTCGTACCGACCATCGGTCTGCATCGCCTCTAGATCCTTGAGACGTTTAATCGACTTCTGAACTGTTTGGAAGTTCGTAAGCAAACCTCCGAGCCAGCGTTGGTTTACGTAGTACTGGCTGCACTTTTCAGACTCTTCTCGGATAGCGTCCTGTGCTTGTCTTTTCGTGCCTACGAACAGCACCGTCTTGCCTTTATCTTCGGCGATCAGGTTTGTTACAAAGCCGATTGCCTCGCGAAACATTCGCTGCGTTTTTTGCAGGTCAATAATGTAAATGCCATTGCGTTCACCAAAGATGTATTCCTTCATCTTTGGATTCCAACGTCTTACCTGGTGACCGAAGTGAACACCGGCCTCCAGCAATTCTTTCATCGTTACCGAAAC
>AR_comb_assmDRAFT_10029074_pt1 | contig 15082 bp, 12 predicted proteins | sample ArasoioldDNA_FD_10543 | JGI IMG/M metagenome (IMG submission 10543) | reverse complement strand
TCACGATAATACAGAGTTCAGTCCCTCAGCAATGAGGGACTTTGTTGAAAGACAACGGTGATTTACGTTTTTTCGTCCGCCAGGGTGGGCATTTTTTTTAGAGGTTTTTTCTAATTCAGTTAATAGCTTTCTCATTGTGGATAGTTACCATGCGCACCCAAAATAAAACTGATTGCGAATGCTATGATCGAAGCTATTAATCCATACATAAATATTCTATACCCTATATTGAGGTAACGGTACTTCAATGCTAATACCTTTCCAAGGAAATAAATATCCTTTGTCATGCTTTTATACAAATATTCCTTGTCGTACATCATTTCCTGCACTGCCCATTCATATTTGTCTAATTCCATCCGGTGGAAATTTCCAAAAAACAAAAGGTTCACCTCCCTGTTTGTTATTTGATCTACTGTAAAAATTCCCTTTGACACTTTCGGCTTTGTTGTCAACACGGCAAATACGATGGAGGCTGCTGACATAGAGACCAGCAGAACGGTGGGAATGATCAAGTACATTGCGTCAATTATTTTTTTTGCCAACACCGACAAGACAATTGAAATAATAATAGAATTAATGCTGAGAAGAATATGAGCTTTATTATCTGCCATACCGCTTAGCCTCATATGATTACTGGAAGCCGTCCTAAAAAGTGTCTCCACTCCTCTTTCAAGACGTTCTTTATTTTTCTTTTGCTTATTAAAAAGGACGGGTGTCGCTTCGTTGTTGCCTATTTGATTTCTCGTGATTTCTTTCAATTTTGAAGAAAGACGTTTGATGTTTTTGTTTTTACGACTCTCAAAATTCTTAACTCCAAAGGAAGTGTGATATTGATGAGTTAAAATGAACTCCATATTTAAGAGATACCATTCGTCGTCGGTATATTTTCTATTCTTAGTGACTTCCCATTCCTTTCTTAATAGCATTGACGCGTCAATAAATGTTTTGTCTGAAAGATGCATCATGTCTGCATCACATAAAATTTCTTGCAATCTTCCCATTGGCTTTTGAGGACAATGCGTCGATAAGATACAGGCAGTAACTTCACTTATATCCTCTTTATCAACACCCTTTTCAGCAAGGAATTTTTCGGCGATAGATGCCCCTGCCATTTCATGATTGTCGATTTGTTGGGTGTATCCCGAGTCATGAAACCATGCCGCGACCAGAAGTATTTTTTTATCATGATTGCTGACTGCGAGGGCTGAGGACAACATTTCCACAGCCTTGACTACATATATAGTATGCGAAAGATTATGGTAGCTAAATTTTGAATCTAAGCCCGTGGAAAGGTAATCACAAATATACCTGGCGGATTCCTCGACGATCTGATTGTTTATTTTCATGTTGCTTTATTTAACTCTTAAAACCAGTTTTTAGAAGAAGGTTATATCCGGATTGTCTTAAAGCAGCTTATGCCACTTTGTGAAGAATATAAGGTTCTTCAAAACCTTTTAAATTTATTTTCCCTAAAAGTTGTGTGTTAATAACCATACCAGGTTCTGCGTGATTGAAGACTTCGTCTGTAATTAATATCTGTGAATTGAATTCTTTGTTAAGCTGCTCAACCCGTGCAGCAATGATCACACATTTCCCCGTTACCGAATATTGTTGGCGACTATCGGTCCCTATGTTCCCAGTGACCGCATCCCCTGCATGTATTCCGATTCCTATTGTGGTTTCAGCAATGTTGCCTGCCTTGATTTCGTCTTTTAGTTTTTGATTTATTCCAATCGCGGCTTCCAGGGCGTTCAACGCCGGGTTATTTAAAGCTACAGGCGCTCCGAAAGTTACCATGCAGCCATCTCCCAGGAATTGATTCACAATACCCCCATGTTTGGCGACAGCATTACTAACCAGGGAAAAAAAAGCATTCTGAAACTGCACAACTTCTTCAGGACTCCGCATAGTAGCAAAATTTGTGAAATTGCGAATATCAATGAACATAACTGCGACTCGCATTCTCTTGCTTTCAATTTCTCCATTGTTCTCCAGGATTTTTTCTGCAACCTCTATCGAAATTTGTTGACCAAAAAGATTTTCCACTCTGTGTCTTTTTTCTGTTTCTTTTACAGACTTATTGATTCCTATCCTAATTTGATTCGCGACAAGTCCGGCAGCAATTCCGCCGATTAGAAGAATAATGGCTCTTCCTGCATCATTGAAATCAAAATGATGATAAACAAAAAAATATAAAATAAAATAAGAAACAGCTGAAAGAAGTCCACAAAAAAAGGAGAGAAAGAAATCTAAACGGAGAGTGGAAAGTATGATAAAAATAAAGTAGACGGACAGCGCGGGAGATTTTAGGATATTGTACGTCGGGAATTGTTTCGCCACGATTAGCATGATGAAGGCGGGGATGCAGATCTCGAACGCGGTGTTCAAATATTGTCCAACCAGGGGAATTTTCTTTCTTTTTGACTTTATCCGTTTATTAATATAGCATAGAGAAAGAAATTCAAACAGAATAATTACAAAAGGAAATACCGATACACTGGAAAAAGAGTGAATGCGTTGCGTGTCATTATCTATGGCAAAGAAGTTCCCCGCCAGTAAGCGGTAACATAACATAAACAGAGCGATAGAAATAACAATGATTATTCTGCGTTTCTCGCTCCGAAGCAATTCCTCATTAAGCTGTTGCTGAAAATGAATTTTCATGATTTACAATTCTCCGTTTGTTTGAATCGATAAAAAGATGATCAAATAGTTCGTGATTTTCAACCGGTCGTAATTCTGTAGCTCTTCGTGATCTGTCCGGCAAGCAAAGCAGGATGATGTTTGCAATGAATGGCAGAACGAGTCCCACAAAAAACCATGGCCAGAATTTCCTTCCAAAATTTTTCGCCATCAAGCCTGTAATAACAGGCATCAGTACCGGCGTAAAGACCAGTGGCAACGCAAAAACAACTTCCATGTAAATAAATTTGTAGTTACCGAATAAGGTTTAATAATGTTGTGCCATTTTAAAAGAGAAACCCTGTTTTGATGGTAATCAATTGATCTTCCTTTGACGCACCATAAGTGGCAGTGAAAGCCATCTTGTTAAAGGGGAGGAACCAGATTCCGCCACCGTAACCAAAGTGCCAGTTGTTTGAATTCTCGCCTGGCATCCACACTCTTCCGTTGTCGAAAAATCCAAGTACGCCCCATGAGCCCTTCGTCACGTAGGCATTGAACGAGCCAAGGCCGTATCTGAGTTCTGTATTCTGATAAAAACTTGTCTTGCCTGCAAACCTGTCTTTGCGAAATCCCCGAAGGTTATTCAGGCCACCCAAAACATTTGCATGAAAAAATTCATAGTCGCCGCCAATATTCGTTGATACACCTGTTCTGCTGGCCAATGTGAACCGTCCCACAGAAGCATAAAAAGCTGCCTCGGAAAACATTTGAGAAAAGTTCTCTTGGGCCGCGTCTATCTTCCGGATGTAGGAACCGCCTGCATTGAATTTTATTCCTTTCTTCGGATACAATGGATTATCAAGCGTGTTGAAGGTATAAGCCAAACCAAGGCTGCCATAATTCTTCCTTTCATAATCTGAAGAATCAAGTTTAGCATTACCTGTGGTAATAAATCTTCCATCATTGTCCCTTAGCCTGATGGATTGAAACCCGGTGCCGATAGCGATTGTGTGTTTTTTATTCAGTGTTCTGGTCAAAGAAGATGAGAAATTGAATTCGCTCATCCTTACCCTGTAGTAATCCTTACCTGCGTTTTCGTCAACCGTTGTCTCATTCCCGAGGCCGAAATAATTTCGTGTATAAGTTGGTGAATAATATTTTGCGCTCAGGTGCAAATCAGACTTCCCGATAAACTCACGAAATATTCCCTTATACCAAATCGAATAGGCGCCAGTCGCAAAGGCATAATTGCCGCCAATTGTTTGCATGTATCCGTAAGGAGCTTTACCAAATTGCTGTTTTTTGAAGACGACCGCTGCGCCCACAAAAAAACCGTCATCCGCATTATAACCGGGCGCCTGCAATGGTGCCAGCCAGTTTAAAACAAATGACTTCCTGTTATATCCATTTTTCAAACTGTCATTTGAAATGTATTTTCTTGTTTCTCCATATGTGTTGAAAATATTATTGTTGTCATCGTACAGTTTTGTTTGTGCTCCCATTTGTTTTACCCGCGATTGATCATCAACCGTATCCACACCTTTACCACCAATAATTCTCACCAGGAGCCCTTTGCTCACATTTCCATTTAAATGAAATAGATCTTTTCCTCCAAGTCCATAAAGCCTGATTTCCTTTGTTTCTGATCGAAGAAAGGTTCTTTCAAAAATTTTTGTGTCCGAAGGATTGCCTTCTCCCTGTTTGTAGACAATCACCCTGGTTGAATTATTGTTTAACCGCGAGACCTCAAACATCTCCTTTTCATTTGTTCCCACGACATTGACCTGCTCCGATAAAAATTTATAGTATCTGCTCGCATATTTTACCAGGTCATCACGCCTTTGTTTGAGTTTAGCAACGGTTTCTATACCTGAAATAGCATATATAGGTTCCGGCATTTCGCGAAATGCCGCATCGATGGCATCGTTCGTTATTGCATCCTGTAACTGCTTTGCAACATCCGTCCATTCGTTTAATGTTAGCCTCGTTGTAAAACTCCGGTCTAATTGGCCACCATTTACATTCAGTCCTTTGATGTCATGAATTATAAAATCAAAATCCTGCACCTGGCGAAGGGCCCATTTACTTGTTGCTAACTGTGGTATAATGCCATCCATATTTGCAAATGCCTGGTCCCTGTCTCTGGGTATCGGCCGGTAAATTGTTTTATCACCTTCTTTGTATGATGCCCACAGCCACTGGTCTTCATGCCTATCCCAATCACCAATCAGCATGTCAAACAATCTTGCCTTCAGAAATGATTTTTCATCAACCTGGTGATTACTATTTGTGAAGATCTTTTCAAAGAGTTTTTCGGAATTCACCACGTTTTTCGAATTTCCGAACTCCCCGGAGGGGCGTTCTTCGAGCAAGCATAAACTTTCTCCGAATGTATTTTCAAATTCACCGAGTCTTGCTGTTTTTGGTACAAAGACAAGGCGGGGTTTGCTGTGTAAAATTCCCGCGGTCTCGGCCAAAGAAGCGACAACCATTGGTGCAAATGGATTTGCAGACGAGATCTGATCCTGCACCACGTCTTCAGCAAATGTGCCCTTTAACTCTGCGACGATTGCTTTGGAAGGATCCTTATTTACGGAACGTAAAACATATTCTTTCCCATCGGCTCCTTCCAGGCGCAGGGACTTGGTCTGAAGTCCTCCTCCCATTTTCACGGGAGTTAACCCGCCGGCAAAGGCATTCATGTCAAGAATCTCAACATCGACTGGTGTTGCCCATTCTTTTCTGTAGTGTTCCCCGAACATAATTCGCTTAACCTTGCTGACTTTATCATATTCAGGATTGGCAGCAATCGTAATCGCACCTCTTTCACCGTCGCTTTGTCGATCGCCCTGCGCAAGAATGGGTGAGTTAAGAAAAACACAGACCATAATCACTGACCCTGCATAGCGGAAGAATGTCATTTTCATTTTCGTTGATTTAATAATCGTGTCCTTGAATTGATTCTTGTTTAGTTTATGGATATAATTTTCCAATCATCCCCTTCGGTCGATTCTAAAATGACCACATTATCCGCGTTCTGCAGGGTCATGTAATGTCCGAACCCTCTTTCGCCAGACATTTCGTAGAGATCAGTGATCCAGTAATTGGCTAACCTTTTTTTAAGGCCGGCTTGCAGAAAATAGGGCAACTGGCTTGAAGTGATATTCCTGGCTATTCCCATTAAGCTGGCATCGTCGGAATAAATTGCAAATAACTTCACGTTATTGTAAGTAAAACTGGCTTTGTAATAATTGGGACCTGATTGCCATTCTACTTCCGTTGCTCCCGGAAATCTGCTTTTAAAATTGTTTTCGACAGTCGGGTTAACTTTTTCGTCGCTGGCAAATACCGCAGTCAGCTGCGTAACTATTATTGCCATCAGTAAAAGAGTCTTTTTCATGTTTTTTTGATTTTGATTTGAAAAAATAGGTTTGTTGGTTAAGAAAGACAGATAGTGATCGTTTCCCTTAGAGACGCCAGGTAAAAACTTTCGGAAAGTATTTTCTGGGTGCTTGCAGGAGCCAGCATTAACGTGATCGCATTGATTATGGCTGCTGAGGCTGTGATTGTGATGACCTTCTTTTCCATTTGATTAATTTTTGTTTTAATTTTTTGGTTTTGATTTCTGTGCGTTGATTTTTTAAAATTTCAATCGCAACACAAAAATGGGGGTTCAAAAAGCCGGTACTGTTCCGTTTGGCGAATCCGAACCTGTGGGAGGGGCTATTTGTGGTTCGGATCTTCTATTTTTTTATTCGAACCAATCAAACTGTTGAAAGTCAACAGCCGATAACATTCGACTTCTAGCAGGAATCTTGGATTGGAACTCGGCACAGCGAGGATAATTCCGTGGTTCTGGTGAGAAGGAAGGAATAACCGCTGAGAGGCCAGAAAAATTCAAACAGCTGTTAGCGCAAGAATGCTAGGCGGCCCTGGAGTCGTCCATCGGAAGAATTTTATTCGTTCCTGGAGAAAAAGTTCTTTGAAGCTCTTCCAGGATCCTCCTTCTTTCGGCTAAAGTTTCCAACAGTTGAACGTGTATATCTTTTTCTTTGGGCGATAACCAGGACGTAAACAGCTTAGGCCATTGTTGTAGTATCCTTTTTCGCTCAGCGATTGTTTCTTTTAATTGAGCGTGAATGTCTTTTTGCTTCACCTTATTGTGCGATAAGCAAGCGAGCAAAATCTGAGTAGTTACATATTTTCCTTTCATTTGAAATAGTTTTAAAGATTGCATAGCAATCCGTTTTTAATTGTGTTCAAAATCTTTCATATGTAGGCAGGTTAAAATGGCGGTTAATGGTTAGAAATAGGTTATGGCAATGCAGCCGCATATTGCCTTAACCAACATAAGACCATCAACGATGCACAGGTAATACAGCAGAGAGCGCTGTTTTCGCAAAGTCCAAACGACATGAATTAATAAGACAAACGGTATGACATTTAGCAGCACCCTGGCGTGAGAGAAGTCGTGCACCGAGGCATACCAAACAAATGAAACAAGACCGATTAATGACAGGGGAATTAGGATATAAACTATAGTTTTTCGTAACCCGAATCTCACGGCAAAAGTTCTGAGCCTGGCAATATAGTCGGCAGCATAATCCTTTAAGTCAAACATGATGCAGAGCACAGAGACAAACATGAAATTCTTAACGAATAATAGACCGGCCACCCAGGTAATTTCATACTCCTGCTGATGAATAATATCATAAAATAGCACAGGATAAACAGTAACAAGACCGGCCCATGTAAAGCCAATAATAAATGGTTTTAACCAGCCTATTTTTCTCAGGCTATATTTTGTAAACATGAAGTTGACGCCATAATAAAATGCCGCAACAAGGGGAAAAATGAAAACCAGGACCCATTTGTTTATTGGCATGCGCCATATCATGTCCTGATGTTGACAGAAGAAGAAAAAAGCGGCGGCCACTAAGATAATGGCGATAGCAACCTGGTTCCAGCGCATCAGGTTATAGTTTTTGCTATACCAGTTTGTCCTCGGATTACTGGTTTGGCCCAAACTCTTCCTGACATAAGGATAAGCATAGTAAAGAACCGTGATTAAGAAGATCAAAGCGAAATAGAAAAAGCTGTTGACAGGAAAACATTGTTGCAGAGTAGCCTCAATTGACAGAGCAACCGCGCAAATACCATAGAAATAATTACTGAAAAAGAAATATTCAGAAAACGTATTTATCTTTTTTATGGTTTGCCGGTTGCTCATTTATTTTCCAATTGATGTTTAGGCACTAGCGTCTTAAGCTCTCGACCAATGATCTTTTGGACTATTGAGCGTTAATGGTTGCCGGTATAAGTTTTGGGGAAATATTCTTTGTTTTCTTTCTGCTAAACCAGGTTTGAATCTTATCAATTATTACATACACAACGGGCACAACTACCAGTGTAAGTAACATTGAACTGGTCAGTCCTCCGATCAACGCCCAGGCCATACCATTTTTCCATTCTGCGCCGGCACCGCTTGCTAATGCCAACGGCAGCATTCCGATCACCATGGCGATGGTTGTCATCAAAATGGGACGTAATCTTGTACGACCTGATTCTATTAGTGCGTCGATAGTATTTTTTCCATGTTCCTTAAGATGATTCGTATAGTCAACAAGAAGAATGGCATTCTTAGCAACCAGCCCGATCAACATGATGATTCCCAGTAAAGAGAAAATATTGAGTGATTGAAGATTCAATGCTAAAGCAAGCAGCGCTCCAACCATCGCCACGGGAATTGAGAACAGTACCACAAAAGGATAGATATAAGAATTATACAAGGCCACCATGATCAGGTAAACGAAAATGATAGAAGCGATCAATGCCATGCCCAGGCTTCCAAACGCCTCTGCCTGCTGTTTCATGTTGCCCTCATATGAAATTGTCATGCCGGCGGGTAACCGATCCTTTTCAACCAGTGCTTGTATCTCCGCACCTACCGTGCCTTGTGGACGACCCACTACTTCACAGGAAACCGTTACGGAACTCATCCTGTCTTTGCGTTCCAATTTGGCGGGTCCGATCGTTCTTTCAATAATCGCAAATTGATCTAAGCGGACTGTTTGTCCTGCTGCATTCACGAAGGCTAACTGCTTCAACTCATCAACTGATTGCCTGTTGAAGGCATCAAGTTGTACAGTAATGTCATAGTCATATTGTCCATCTGTAAGTTTTACGTCACTGTTGCCACTGAAAGCAAGATTTATTACATTTCCAACCTGGTCCATACGGAGACCCAATGCCATCATCTTTTCCTTATCGACCTTAACACTTACCTCGGGCTTATTATTTTCAATGGATACTTTCTGGTCAGACGTGCCGGGTACGGTTTTCATTTTTGCAAGAATCGTATCAGCATAACTAAGCAACTCATCGACATTGCTTCCATTTAATACGAGCTGTATCGGCGCCTCGCTGGTGCTGCCCATGATATCTACCTGGCTGGCCGTCACCTTGGCACCTTCTATTTTTTCCTCTAATTCTTTTTTAAGAATAGCAGAGAATTTTTCGGTACTGAAAGGACGTTTACTTTTATCGACCAGCTTGATGCTTATTTCGGATTTGTGTCGCTCGCCTTGTTGTGCGAATTGGTTATCGCTTTTTCCCATGGAAGAAAATACATTCACCACTTCCGGCTTAGACAGAATGTATTGTTCTACTTCCTGTGTTTTCAGGTTTGTTTGCTGAATGTTGGCATCCTTTGGCAATTCGACATTTACCACCAGCTCTCCCCTGTCACCCATATTCACGAATTCGTTTCCAATAAAGCCCGCGCCAACGAGTGCAAAAGATCCAAACAATAAAGCCATTGTGGTGATCAACACCCAACGCTTATGGCCCAGACTCCATTTCAGTAAGGAAGAATAGCTTTCCGTAAGCCTTTCGATCTTTTTTTCTACCGATAAAATAATACGCCCACCTATCTTTTTGCGATTAGGGTGAGTCAGCTTGCCAAAACGTGAAACAAGCAGCGGGGTTAAAGTGAAGCATACGAACAGACTCATAAGGGTTGAGGTAACAACTACCAATGAAAACTGCCGGAGGATATCTGCAATTAATCCATCTACCATCGTAATAGGAAGAAACACTACTACATCAACCAGCGTGATCGACATTGCTGTGAACCCGATTTCCTGTCTTCCTTCCAATGCTGCCTTTCGTCTTTCCTTTCCCATTTCCATGTGCCTTTGAATATTTTCCAGCACAACGATGCTATCGTCAACAAGAATACCAATGACGAGAGACAGAGCCAGTAGCGTCATGAGGTTGAAAGTAAAACCAAAGGCGTATATGGCTATGTACGTACTGACCAACGACGCAGGAATAGCAATCATGACAATGATTGCATTGCGCATACTGTGCAAGAAAACAAGCATAACAAGTGCAACAAGTATGATGGCAAGAATTAGATCATGATTCACTGCCTCGGCCGCTTTTAAAGTAAACTCTGAAGAGTCCTGGGCTATTGCAAATGTTAATCCTGCTGCAGCATATTCTTTTTCCAGTTTCTTTATTTCACGCTGCACCTGCTCACTGACCTGTACTGCATTAGCGTCGGTCTGTTTGTACATCAACAGGCCTATGGCCGTATTCGAATTGTAGCGACTAATCGATTCCGTCTCCTTTGTTCCGTCAATAACCACTGCAACATCTTTGAGATAAATGGCACGACCGTCACGATTAGTTATTATTACATCTTCAATATCTTTTGTGCTTTTGAATTTCCCCGCAAGACGAATGGTTGTTTCATTTGACTGATCCTTTACCGAACCGGCGGGAAAATCCAGGTTTGAACTTTCAATCGCCTTTAATACCTGTTGCGCATCCAAACCAAATGACTCAATTTTTCTTCTGTCGATATTTACTCGAATCTGCCTCTCTTCACCTCCCATCAGTCCTACATTCGCAACTCCCTCCAGCTTTGATAAGAGGGGAACAATGCGCTGTTTAACTATGTCATACAATTGGCGGCTTTCTATTTTTGCAGTAACCGACATCTTCATGATCGGGGCTTCATCCACGGAAAATTTAGAGATCACGGGGTCTTTTGCATCTTCGGGCAAATCGGCGGCAATGGCGTTGATCTTCCTTTGTGCATCTTCCATTGACTGGTTTATGTCGGCACTGGCCTTGAATTCAACGATCACTTTAGATTTACCTTCGAATGATTGAGATTTGATATTATCCAGCTTTTCGAGAGATGACACTGCATCCTCTACTTTTTTAGTAACCGAATTTTCTACTTCCGTAGGAGCAGCTCCGGGATATGACGTGCTGATCGTAATCACCTGCTTCGACATTTTGGGCAGCAACTCGTAGCCAATCGAAAAATAGCTGGCTACTCCCAACAGGCCGAGCACTGAAAAAATTACTACAATAAGCGTAGGCCTTTTTATTGATAATGCTGTAAGAGACATGATTTAGATTTTATTTTTTATTTATTAATTATCCGGCTGTGAGTAATACTGAAAGCTTCTATCCATTACTCGCAACCGGCCATTCGTTACTCATTTGTTTACTGAAATAGCAGTACCATTTTCCAGATTCAATTGACCGGAAATAACCACCTGCTCACCGGTTTGTAATCCCTCAAGCACTTCAACCTTGCTGGCTGTCACTATACCCGTTTTGATACTGCGTTGTTCTACTTTATTTCCCTGGGCGACAAAAACTTTTGCTTCTTTAGCACTTGCAAGCAATGCGCTTACAGGAATTGACAAGCCTGTTTCAACAGCATCAATCGAAAAATGCACGTCTGCAAGTATCCCCGCCTTAAGTTTTTCCTTATCATCATTGGCAAAACTTATTTCTGCCAGAAACTTTCCCGACGCATCGGCCTTGTCACTAATCATCGTGATCTTTGCCATTTTTGGCTGTGAAAGGACAACACTGCTGATAGTCACGGGCTGACCAGTTTTTACTTTGAATGCTTCCTGCTCGGAGAGATACACATTTATTTTCAAAGAGGAATTATCGATCAACTGACTTAATACTGTCCCGTAAGAAACAAATGAACCAAGTTCTACAGCTACGCTTTCTATTTTGCCGCTAAAGGGAGCCCTTATTTGCATGTGCGATATTTGCTCCAGCACCTGTTGTTTTTCAGCTACCAATGAATTGATCTGGAGTTGCACGCTTTCTGCCTGCATAGGCGTAGCGCCTCCCATTTCGATGAGTTTTGTGTAACGGGTCAAATCCAATTTTGCTTTTGCAATAGATGCCTCAATGCTTTTTAACTGAACACCATAAACTGATGCATCTAATACAGCTATTACCTGCCCGGCCCGGACAACATCACCGTTCTTAATGTATAAACTCACCAACTTGCCCTGCACTTCTGATGCGATCTTCACTTCTTTTGCCGGGATAGTTGTTCCATTGATAGTAAACGATGTATTAAAAGAATCTTCTTTTACTTCGTAAACTTTTACAGGAATTATTGTTTGCTCCTTTACAGGATGAGCAGCTTTGTCAATTTTCGCCTTGTTGCTGGCAAGTACCAAACCTATGCTACCAGCGATCAACAAGCAGATTACAATTGTTAATAGTTTCTTTTTCATTTTTTAAATTGATTTTGATTTTTATTATGAAGTTCAGTTCAGACAAAAAGTTGCGGTTTCGCTAAAGAGCTTCAGAAAAAATTTTTCTGAAATAACTCCCACCGGGTCAACGGCAATCAGCGTGAAACCAAGAGCATTAATTATCAAACCAGTGGGAGTTATTATTATAATTATTTTTTTCATTTTGTTAAAGGATTGTAGGAGTGATTTTATTCTTTGCTGTTTTGAATTGATTTTAAAAATTCAGTTAATAATGTGCCTTTGGCCTTGTAAACATCTACCATGCTGGTTTGCACATTGATGATGGACTGGATATGAAGATTGCGTGACTCGCTAAGCTCACTTTCGGCATCGAGTAGTTCTATCAAACTTGATACTCCTTCCGCATAGAGAGCCTTACGGGAGGTGAAAACCTTTTCAGCCAGGAGGAGGTTCTTCGAAGTAATTTGGTATTGCTGCTGATCCTTGCGAAGGTTTTCCGTTGCTGTCAGCCATTCAGTATTGGCAAGCTGCCTGGTTTGTTCATTTTGAAATTTCAGTTGTAATAATTGCGACTGCGCCGCATTGATACGATTCTTTCGGCGATAACCATCGAATAATGAAATGCTGGCAGAAATTCCGACAGTTGAGCTTTTGTACCAGTAATCATTATTAAATACTTTACTAGCTTCATTAATTTGAGACTGATAGTTGAACCGGAAATAACTGTTGATTACCGGCTTACTTTCGGCCCGGATACTTTTTATTTCTACTTCTTTAGATTCGATGAGTTGATCAGATAAGTGAATATCTTCTCGTTGCAACATCAGGTTACCTTCACCAATATTCCCTTTAACCAGGGAAATGCTATCATCTATAATTGTCTTGGTATCGGAAGGAATGCCAAGCAAATAGTTGAAGTTTGCGAGCTGATCATTGTAATCTGTTTGCAGCTGGTTTAGATAGGATTGCTTGTTAGCAGTATTGATTTCGAGCGATTCGTAATCGATTCTTTTTAACGTTCCGTTTTCAAATTGCGCTTTCGCGATCGACAATATTTCTTTTAGGTTGTTATAATCCCGAGTGGTGGTCCGAATAAGTTCGGCATTTGCCTGTAAGGCGTAAAATGCAAGAGCTACCTGGTACACCAGTTCTTCCTTCGTAAGCTTATGCTTCGACTGCGCAATATTGTTGTTGAGTCCCGATGCATTTATTTTGATTCTTGTGCTTTGGCGAAGAAGCGTTTGTGTTACTTCAATGCCGTTGCCCATAGTGTACCGGGAGCCAAACGGAACGGACACATAATCCTTCCCTGGTTGACCAACGATATAGCCAGGAAGCGTCTGGGAAGCGATAGCAGGGTTATACTCCGCTTTTGATGAGAAATTTATCTGCGGCAAAAAATCAGCTTTCAACGTCTTATTTTGGTAGTCAGTCACCGCCAAATTCATGCTGTCCGCCTTTAACGAATAGTTGTTCGCCATGGCTATCCCGATCGCTTGATTCATACTTAGGCGTGATGACTGCGAGATAGCGCTCGTGGTGACAAGGCAGAAGGCCGTTATTGCAAGGAGCTTCAAAAACAGATCTTGTGTTTTTTTCATACAATTTTATTTTTTAGTTGATTGTGATTTCAATGCGTCGCCAGGGATGGAGGGGTAAAGCCGGTATTCGCCAACCGTAAAGCTGATCGGCATGTTTTGAATACCGGCAGGGAGAAAATATTGATGAGACCATCCTGAAGCGAGTTTTAAATATTTTGTTTCGGGATATTTTTTCGTCGTTGTCATTTCAAATTTTTTGACAGGGCAAAAATGCGACGCGAAAAAGGCGGGACGGTTCGGATTGAGGAGTCCGAACCGGTGAAAGGATGACTTAGTGGTTCGATCTTTGAAATCCGAACGTCCGAACTTTATAAGAAGGTGAAAATGAAATAAAAAAGAAAAACCGGAACGATAGGTAAAAATGAAGTTCCGGTTGATAAACTCGTACGGTCGCAATGATTTTTAATACGATCCGCTTTCTGGATGTTTCTTAGTTTGCTCTGGTCATACAATTCTATGATGGACTATCCATTTTATGAGTTTTTATTTTGCAAACGATGTGTCTTTGTCAAACGATAAATGGCGTAAATACCCGGTATCATTGGTAAAACAGCCGTCCACATTCCAGGAAAATAATAATTCCCTGTAGTTTTATAATAATAGTTGGGCATATTGCCTACCTCGGTTCCATTAATCTGTTGAGTAATGCTGTTCAGGTTTCCTGGTTCGAGGTGGGGTTGGAGAATGGGGAAAATAAAATGCGTAAATTCTGCCACTCCCGGGCCAATAAAAATAAACCATGCTATAAAACCTGCTATCGGAACTTTGTAATATAAACCCAGGGTAGTAAGTGTGTAAATAGTTGGGCCTACGAGCGCAAAAACCATGAGAAAACTTTTTTCTGTCCAGGGAATATTGAAAAGCCGACTCATAGCTGGCCCAAACCCCGTTTGATATTCTTCCACAATATGAATTTGCAGGGCTGCGACTGTCAAAACAAATAGTGGCAGGATGATTTTGGGATCAGCTGGTTTTTTTAAATAAGTAAAATACCAGAAGAAAAAACCGACTATAGCCGAACCGCCTATGATCACAACAGGCGGAAGCCCGATCTTAACATATCCTACGGTAGGTGCAATGATGCAAAAAAGTATCGCCATGACCAGGCTGATTTTTTGAATTGGTTTTAAATTTTTCATTTTAAATTTTTGTAGTTATTAAATCAAATTGGTTTTTCCATGTCCCAAATAATGAGGCAAAGGTGATTGATACGAATAGCAATCCGGTTCGGATTGATTTTTCCGGACAAACTAACCAGGCATTTAGTAGTTCGAGCTTATAAATGCGGATAAGCTTACTTGAATA
>AR_comb_assmDRAFT_10277282_pt1 | contig 15083 bp, 13 predicted proteins | sample ArasoioldDNA_FD_10543 | JGI IMG/M metagenome (IMG submission 10543) | reverse complement strand
CCAGATCGGATAATCGGGATCGCCGTGTTCGTATTCGATCCAAACGGCGGAACCGATGATCGGCACGGTAAAAACGCCGTTTTGAATTCCCGCGACCTGAAAACAAGGCATGCACCAGCTCGACGGAATCAGGCCGGTGACATCTGGCACAATGGCCTGTATGCGACCCATCAACATGGGATCGATGTTGTTCAGGACCGTGCCCCGATATTTGCCAAAGAATTTTTTGTCGCTCATGCCGGGACTTTAGAAAAGGTGGAGATGAGACCGTTGCGTGTGAGGGTGAAATTCTGTTTGAACTCGCCGCGCTTAATCGTGCTGGTGACGCTCTTCACGTAGTAGAGGCCATCGAAAGCTTCCCCTACTCCGCGCAAGCCAACCAGACGCCGCGCCTTCAAGACCTGCCCATAGCGCACGACATTGAGAGTTCCGGTCGCTGTAACCGCTTCTGCCGAACGCGCTGCTTTCGTCAAGCCAATGACTGCTGCGCGAATCGGAGAGTAGTTCGCGGATTCGTTAATCGGCTCGATGTTCAGCGGAATCGGCGGAATCAATCCGAGCGGTGGATTGAGCGGCGTGATGTCCGGAATCGGAATCGGGATCGGAACGTGAGTTTGTTGATTCTGGATGTAAACGATCGGCAGAACTTTGCCCTGTGACTTAAAACTACACGAGACACTCTCAATATTTGTCGCCGCATCCATGTTGATGCTGAGCGCTTTTTGTGGCTCGCCTACTTTGATCTCCGGGCCCCAATACGCCACGCTCATCCCTGGCTCCGGGCCGGGATCCAGGTAAAAGACGTAGCCGACCTCGTCCGCAAGCGAACGGATATACGCGAGATCTTTCCCGTTCTGTACCGGTATTCGATCTGTCGGGATCGGGATATCGATGAGGATGCTCGGTATAACCAACGGGATGATGCCGAGAAAAGCGTATTTCAGCAGAATGAGCCCCACCCGTGCTTCTGGTGGCATGCAGGGAAATGGGAACCCGCTGAAGTCAATGTAGTCCATCACCCGGCTCAAATCTTCGCCGGTGACGGTAAGAACAGAATGCGACGCGTCGGCGCCGGGGCGAATCTCGTGATTGGTCATTACTCCGTCCATCAGCACGTCGGCTTTGCCGTTGACCGTGACGATGATCAGCACCCTAACGAGTGGAATCGGGAAGCCCCCGGAAAGAAGAAAAATTGTCTGGAGTGGCGAGCGATTGCTTAGTGTAAATTCGAGCTGGAACGCGCTCGCGCTATCGCTGTTCACAGTCACACTTACCGAAGTGAGGGCGTCGAGCACTTCCTGCGAAACCGGCACCGGAACGACCGGCCCAATCATCAATGTAAGATGAAATCCACTATTCATTTTTTGGACCGGGAATGTTCTCAGGCAGGGTGATCCGAATTCGGCGGCCAACCGGCTCCATCAGCTCGTTAGGTCGAATCGCGCCGTTTGCGTCACACAGGCGCCAGAATTGTTCGGGATCGCCGAGGTATTTCGCGGCGATGTGATCGAGCCGTTCACCTTCGGTCACCGTGTGCTCCTGCAGCAACGCGAAATTCTCCGGTGGCGGCGCGAACCGGCGACGCAGACAGGCTACCTCGGTTCCATTCGGCATTGTGAGACTGGCCAGCGGCGTTTTGTTGTAACGGCTATTGGCCGGAAACGCCGGAGTAGCGGCGCCGGTTTGCTGAAGAAGGGCTTGCAGTTGGTCGCTCATGAAATCTGTAGTTGTAGCCGGGGGCGGTGACCCCGGCTTTTCGGCAATCGCACTTGCAATGGCTGGCTCATGAAATCCCCTTGATCCCGAGGTTTGCGAACGAACCAGCCGGCGCGAGACTGGCGAGCCGCTCCTTTTGCCGCTGGTAAGTCATGTAAAGGCTGCCCGCTTTCACATCGAACCCGACGTCGTTCACGCTGAGCACGCGCATGCCGAGGCTCACCTTGGCGCGGATCGGATTCAGATTTGGATCGAATGCTTCCTCTGTGATGCTGAAGTCTGTGAGCCGAACCGGAATGATTCGGTTCTTGCTCCAGATAAAAAGCGTGAGCGCCGACTCCATCGGGATGATCTCGAGCGTGCCCGATTTCGCCAGCGCGTTGTTGGACTGCAGTTGGTCGGTGCTCGGATAAACAATGGCTTCGAGCGCGGCCAGCTGTGGATGAATCCCGACCTCAACGGCATTCGTATTCTGGTCCGGAAACTCGAGTTGATCCGTCGCATCAATCTCTGCTTCGAGCTTGATCGTCTCAACAGGCGGGCCTTTCAGTCGCAAAATCTCAGAGCGATCGCCGCCCGCCGCGCCGTCCGCGCTCACTCCCTGAATTTGCAGAGTGCGCGTAAGCGTATCGGGATTGTACTGCAGCGAAATAATCCGCTGCACCGCTGCGGTGTCTGGATCGACCAGGACAATGCCGCCTTTCAGAAGGCGCGGAGAACCAGGAAAAGAACTCATAAAATGTTACGACCCTTAGGCCATCATTGTTTCACCTTTATCGACGGGAAAATCCCCGGGCTGATGCATGACGTCGCGCTCGGGTACGAGCGTTCCCTTGACCTCGGCGATGAACGGCTCGTACGCCGAAACATCCTGTTTCGCTTTGCGCTTGACGTAATAGTCCTTGCAAATGTCGCCTTGTTGTTCGGTTTCAAAGTCTCGAAAATGTTTTTTCTGCTGCGTCGCGCGCCGCAGACCATCTTCACCGCCATAGTCGTACGCGCCTGCGCCGTGCAGCGCCCAAAACAGTTTTTCAAAAACGGAATAACCGTGCTGTGTCTGCCAGACATGCGTTAGTTCATGGATCATAAGAGGCATGCGGTCGGCAAGCGGTACGGACAAGGTTTTGGGAGGGAAATACGCGGTATCAAATGGTGTGCGCGCGTATCCGCCGATAGACATGATGGCAGATTCCGCCACGCGAACTTTGCCCCAATTCATATTCGTTCCGAAGACCATTCGCGCTTCAGTTTCTTCTTCGGGATTGAGCGGGCGGGCGTCCGCCGTCTCGGTTTCTCCGGCGATGAGACCAGCAATGCCGCCGATCAATCCGCCAACGACCGCGCCGATCGGACCAAGCAAAGAACCAAACGCTGCCCCTATCCCTGCACCCGCGAGCGCGCCGCCAACGGCACCAAGTGCAGAACGTCGGACTCGCCGTTCGCCCGTAACTCTTGAGAGATGCGGCCGGGATTGCCCAAACAACAGAGCATTGGCCGCGGCGGATGCTTCGTGTTCTGCGCTACTGTTGATCGGTTCCAGTGACAGCGGCTGCAACACGTTTGCTGTCTCACTTTGTTGAACGACGTGCGCTAATTCGTGCGCGATCAAGTACTGTCCCTGCGCTGTCTTTGGCGAATATTGTCCGCGGCCAAACACGACGTCATTTCCAACTGTGTATGCCAGCGCGTTGACCGCTTCTGCTGATTCCGCGGCGCGTTCGTCAGTGTGCACGCGCACTTTGCTGAAGTTATGTCCGGCGCGCGACTCCATAAACGCGCGCGTCTGTGAATCAAGCGGCTTCCCCGGAGAACGGACTACTTCATCGACGATTGTCGGGACCGAGGGATCCTTTCGTGTCCTACTGCGCATCGGCGGAGCAGCGGTACTACTCGGTTCCGTTTGGCTCGTTGCGCGTGTGTTCATTAAGCGGATACTTGCTTCACTCTCTTTCCGTCCAGAGGCTTGGGGCTTGCGGTCATGGGTCTATTCACGGCGTTAGAGCGCATTGATTGCGCTGTCAGCTCGGCCCGCGGGGTCCCCTCCTGCTTCTTTCGAGTCCATCCAGTACATGAATTGCTCGAGGCGCGATCCAAGTTTCTTTTCGACCGCGGAACGGTCACCGCGAAAATACCACTGGGCTAGGGCTTCCAAACCGCTGATCCCTTGGAGGCGCAGCATCGCTCTTTTCTGGTCCTCGTACACGTTTCGGTCGATCTTTCCGCCGGCGTACGCGATGACGACGCGGGTGAAGAGCTCCGTCGTCCCTTCGTTGATGTTGTTGCCAACTTTGGTGCGGAAACCGGGGCTCGCGCGTTGATGCATCGCCTCATGGATCACAGTGCCGATGCCCGCGCTCGCGCGGACGAAGCCGGTTTCGCCATCGGGGTGCGTGTCATCGACGAACCCCGTGAGTTCGCCTCCCATGGAGGCGCCGGGATTGCCCTTGCGGTCAACGTAGTCCTGCCACGCACGCGTGAACTCCGCATCGTTCCGAATGGCCAGTCGAATTTTCTTGGTGCCGCTCACCAACTTCTCATCGATCTGCGCAAGTCCGCGATCGATGATTGAGGTCACCTCGGCAGCGGTCACTGCCTCCTTTACTCCGGTTCTCGCCTTTTTCACTTCTTCCCGCTGAAGCGTCGGGCGCGTCATATCGGTCATCTTGAAACCGCTCGAAGTAGTCCCCTCGAGAATATCTTTGACCGGCTCGCCGGCCACGACGCGCGAAGCCACGGCGTCAGCACGTTGCTCATAGCGATCACCAGTCTTCCCCACGCCATCCGGCAGTTGCACTGCAGAGCGCTGTTGCACGACGTGTGTCAACTCGTGCGCGATTAACTTTCGTCCTTCGTACGAATGCGGCGCGAACTGTCCCGCTCCGAATACGACGTCGCGCCCGACCGTGTACGCCAATGCGTTCACTGCGCGCGCCGATTCCGCGGCCTCCGAATCGATGTGCACCCGTACTCCGCCAAAGTCGTGGCCAAAGCGAGGTTCAAAAAGAGCGCGTGTGCCCGTGTCCAGCGGCTGCCCGGACGAATCCAGCGCCTCATGCACGATGGGTGGAATATCGCTGCGTTGGTCGCACTCTTCCGTCGCAGTAGATCGCTGCAACGTGACCTGGCTTGCGCTGGCCGCTGGTTTTTTCTGCCCCTTTCGCCACTGCTCTAGATATTTCCTGGCCTGAACGTTCTCTTTCTTTTTGAGCGCTTCTATGGCGGCCGGGTTTTTGTTTTCCGCTTCGTTCAACAGAACTCCGTAGATCTTGTCGTAGGCGCTGGACTTGGTGGCGAGTGCTTCGACCTGTGCCTTTTGCGTCTGCACATCGCCCGCCACCCAACCGCTTGGAGCATCACCCCCGGCCCATTTCATTCCGGGTGACGCCCATCCCACCGTCACATCCGCTTTCCTTTTCTTCATGTGCGCCGCCGAAACCAGGAAAGTAAAATCTGGATTGGCGGCTTGCTGGGGATCCGCTTTGACAGCTACGCGGGCGCGATGCGCCAGGTCGGCAAATTCTTTCGCGTCTTTTTCCTTGTTGCCCGGGCCCTTATAGTACTCCTCAGTCTTTTCGAGGAGGGCAAGCATCTCGACGTAGTTGAATTGGCCGGTAACCTGCACCGGCCCGCGCCCGATGAATTCAAATTTCCCATGGGGATTAACGTCCCGCTTGCGCTCTACGTCGGCTTTTGTGTCCTCTTTATTTTTCACGTAGGTGCGTTTGAGATAGTCTTCTTCGAGTTTGAGATTCTCGGGTTTGTCTTCCCACTTTTGGGAACCTTTTTTCGCCACGTCCATCCAGCCCTGCGTCTCGGTGAATTGACGGAACTGGTCGGACTCGACAAATGCGTGCGCCAAATAATTCGACTGAGCCTCGACAGTGTCGATCTTCAGGATTTTAAATGCCTGGTTGAGGCTCTTTAAGTATTTTGCGGCTTTCTCTTCCTTCGTCTTGTCGGCGGCGACATCCGCGGCCAGGCCGGGATAAATCTCCTTGAGAATATCGAATGTGATTTCGGGCGCGGCGGGAATGCCGCGCCCGCCACTCTCACTCGTCGCCTTGAGCTCGCCCAAGCCCCCTTTGAACGTCTCATAGGATTTGGTGCGTGCGCGGTGCTCATCGTAGACCTTGTTCCACTCATCATCGGCCCGCTGAATGATTGCGCCCGGTGCGATCCGCGCGGATGGTGCAAAGTCCATCCCGTGGATGATCGCGTCTGCGCCGCGACTCGCTTCCTGCTCCGCGCGATCGCTGGGCTGGCTCAAGGTGAATGCCGCATTGGCGAGGCGGCGCGACGGCGCGTCTTTTGCGTCGCCTTGTTGAACGACATGCGTGAGTTCATGCGCCAGGAGTCGCTTGCCCGCTTGCGTGTGCGGCTCGTACGCGCCCGCGCCAAAAACAATGTCGTTGCCCAGCGTATAGGCCCGTGCGTTAACCGCACGCGCGGCGTCCGCGGCAGTCGCATCCCAATGGACGCGCACATTTGCGAAATCATGAGCAAAGCGCGATTCCATCTCTACGCGTATTGACACATCGAGCGATTGCCCTGGCGAATCCAATGCCTCATCCACCCCAGCGGTCGCTAACGCTTCTCTTTTTTCAACGCAGCGAGCATCATTCTTGCGCTGCAAAACCAAGTGGGGCGCGCGCGTGGTAGCGCGCGTTGGCGCGCGTGTTTTGGTTTGTCGTAGAGCTTTCATTTAGTTCGTAGACATGGCTTCATGCGGCGAAATAGGACTGAGCTAAAGCGATGACTTGCTTCTTGTGCATATCGTTGCGGCCAGTGCCGTACAGCATGAAATTGTTTACCGCGTCACCCGGGCGGACCGGCACGTCCACGTCTCCGGTCACCTTCGCGGCGTGGCCCATTTCGTGGAGCAACGTCACGCCGTCTGGACTTTCTTCTTCGGAATTGATCACCACGAAGGGCAGCCAATCGGTATTTGAAAAAGTCTGGCCCGTGCTATGCGTCGAGTAATGCATGGGCGCAAAAAAAACCGGCAAACGTGGGCGCGTATCTTGATAAGCTTGGTGTCCCAACATGCGCAGGTCCGTGACCTGATCGATGGTCTGCAACGGGATGGTCCACTTGAGCGCCGTCGAATGGATATAGGCATCCAGGCGCAATCCATGTTCGTTTAACATGTTTTTCGCGACCTCGATGTAACGCGCTACAAAATCTTTGCTCATGCCGGTGGTCTTGAACACTGCGAGTCCCAGCGTCACGCTGCCCGGATGCTTATAGTGGTGGATCTCGTCCCAGCCCGGCGGGTTGCGATCCGCGGCAAGCCGCAGTGTCGAAGAATGGGTAATGCGCGGCCTAACAACAGTAGACCCCTTGATCATCGTGCGACTGGCCGATACTGCTTCCTGCTCCTGGACGTCACTCGATTCAGAAATCCCTACACGTTGGGACCCTGCCTTTCCGAAATTTTGCTGCACTACGTGCGTCAATTCGTGCGCGAGCAGATCCTGCCCCGCAGTCGTTGAAGGTGCGTACTGTGCACTGCCGAATACCACATCTCGCCCGACGCTATAGGCGCGAGCGTTCACCGCGCGCGCCGAATCTGCAGAGCGCGCATCGGCATGAATCCGCACGGTCGAAAAGTCCTCACCGAACCGCGCTTCCATCGCCGCGCGCGCCTCTGCAGTCAGTGGAACACCAGGCGAATTCAACACTTCGCGGACAATCGGTGGTAAGGCTCCGGCCGCGGCGTAGATTGATCCGCGCAAACCATCGAGCACGGCGCGTGCAATTTGCCCCCCCGCCATCAGGCCGCGCCCGTTAAAGTTCAATCGAATGGCGTCCGTGTTTATTTGTTGCAGCGCCGCGTCATTCCTTATGGACAACCCTTGTTCAGTTAGCAGCCGCGCGAGTTCGGCCTGCATCGCGTCCGCGATGGGATACCGCTCGCTCGCTGGGAAACCATGCAGGACCAGTTCTTCAATCTGCACTTCGATCTCGCGCGGATTCATTTCCAATCTCCCAGTTCCGTTTGCGTCAGCGGTTTCTCGAGCTTCTCGTATTCGAGGCGGGCTGCGCCTAACAAATGCGGCATCCGGACCGGCTCCCCGGCGTCCGCGGCGGCGAACGCTGCATTCAACGCGATGCTTCGAATGTTGCCGCCGGAGATCGAGAGGCGCGCAAGGCGGTTGATGTCGAGCGAATCGGTCGGCGTTTTGCCGGGAAAAATCCTGCGCCAGATTTCCGACCGCTGCGCCTGATCGGGAAAAGGAAATTGCACCACGAACCGCAGGCGGCGCAGAAAGGCCGGATCGAGCGCTTCCTTCATGTTGGTCGCAAGGATCGCCAGGCCGCGATAGGCTTCCATCCGCTGAAGCAGGTAACTGATCTCGACGTTCGCGTAACGGTCGTGACTGTCTTTCACTTCGCTCCGTTTGCCGAAAAGCGCGTCAGCTTCATCGAAAAACAGAATCGCGCCGCCTTCCTCCGCCGCGTCGAACACCCGGCGCAGATTTTTTTCCGTCTCGCCGATGTATTTACTCACCACGGCACTGAGATCGATCCGGAACAGATCCAGCTCGAGTTCGTTTGCCAAAATTTCCGCCGCCAGTGTTTTGCCGGTGCCGCTCGGTCCGGCGAAAAGCACGCTCAGCCCGAGTCCGCGATTCGATTTTTCGGCGAAACCCCATTCGTCGCAGACTCGTGCGCGATAACGCACCTGCAATGCAACGGTTTGCAGGGTCTGCATCTGCGGCGCGGACAAAACGATGTCCGCCCACGTCGCGCCCGAGACGATGTGTTGCGCCAGGTCTTGCAAACGCGGACGCGCACGCAAGCGACATGCTTCCCAAAGACTATGATCGTCTTTTTTTCCTAACGACCTGGCAGTGGAAGAAATCGCAGCAGTACTGAAATCGAACTGTGAAACCAGGCGCTCAAGCTGGCCGTTCCAACCGCCGGCGTTGTCGCCCAATGCGCGCTGCCACTCTTCGCGCTGCTCGCGGCTGGTCGGCTTGCGCACCTCCAGATTCAGAAGTGGGCGTTCGATGTCAGGTCGAGGATCACGGACGGAGATGAGCAATGGAGTGCGCGTGAGCTCTATCCAGCGATCAATCGCGACCGCGTGCGAAGCCTCCGCTGTTTCGAAGCGGTCGCAGTCGAGCAGCAATGCAGCGTTGCGCAGGATTGCTTCGCGCTCCCAAATGCGATGCAGGTTTTCTAATTCGCCCAGATTCGTCGGCAAAAGCGCCGCTGAAAGTCGAAAAACCTCGATCTTCAGGCGTGGCGCCAGCGCGGTGGCCAGAGTGCGTTTCGCTCCCGCATCCAGACCACACAGCTGTAGCGCCGGAAGCACATGCCGGTTGGCAAGAGCGTATTTCCAGGCACTCTCCAGTCGATCGAGAACCACCCGCTGCGAGTCGGCGATCTCCGCGGTTTCCTGCAGCGGCTCGACCAGACTCGCCAGCCGCGCATCCAGCTGCGATACACCAGTGAGAAAGAAAAGAATCCGTTCGTCGATCCGCAGCCGGCTGTGGGTAAGCGGACCGTCGCCACAAATCTCGATTAACCGCCAGCGTCGCAACGGCGCGTTGTTTCCCAGCGCGTCCCAGTGCGCATCGGGAAAAGCTGCGAGCGCGAGCCCGAACGATGGCCACGGATTTCCTCCCGAACCCGACGCTGCAGCACAGGAACTGGCGAAATCACCGTCCAGTTCCATTCCGGCACAGACCAGAACGATTTGCCGTTCAAAAGTCGTTAGGCCAAAAAGAGCACAGAGCGCATCGAGAGCGGACGGAGAGGAAGTTGCAGGTGTCTCTTCGTTCGGCTCGCGTCGGAGCAGGCGCCCGAGCCGAACCAACTCGGCCATCAGGTCGCGCTGATTCGCCTTCGCCCAGTCTTCCGCCGTTTGCGTCTCGGCTTTCATGTAATCGTGACGGTCGGACCAACGAATTGTCCCGAGCCATCGACCTCTAGCGGACTCTCTGCGCCATCGATCTGGACCCGGAGCAATTGCGTTCCGGTCGTAAAATCATTCGGAATCGGAAAGTCGAGCGTCGCAGTGGTAGCGGGACCAGCCGCGGGGCGGGCTGGAATAAAAATGGTGCCGTTGCCGACGAGCAGTGCCGCGCGTTGGGCGCGACCGACAGGCGGATCGATCGTGAGTGTGAGGATGGTATTGCGGGCCGCGGCAATCGGAGCCGGCGTTGTGATTTGCGGAGTAAGAAGGAAGGCGGCAACGTTGGATTCCACGCCCCGATGCGGATCGGATGTCAGCCCGGTCTCGAAATCAACCGGGTGAGTAACCTGCACAGAGTGCAGACCGGGCTGCAACGTCGCCGGCAGAGCAATAACGATTCGCGTGATTGTGACGTCATCGTCGTTAGGCACTATCTCCAATGCGTCTATGAAGACCCGCGTCGTAACGCCGCGCAGGCGCTGGCCATCGATGACGAGGTTATAGCCGGCGAGAATCGGCTGATCCGGCACGATCGGCGCGGCGTTGTTCTCCTGCGATTGAAGCAGTTCGATTACCGGACGCTCGAATGGAATAACCTTCAGATTACGTACGCGCACCGGCAGGGTTGGCCTGACAGAGCGCTGATTTTCCACGAGGACAACGGAGGCTTTGTAAACGGCGGTTGGCCGATATTGCGATTGGAGTGCCGACCAAATCTTAGAAATTTCCTCAACTGACATTACCTGCGGGACGACCTTGATTTGCTCGATCTGATCAGCCAGTTGCGAAGCTTGAAGACCGGCGAGGAGGGGCGGTTGGGCCGGCGTTACCGTCACAGCACGAATCGCATCGCGGGTGAGCACCGGCATCTCGTGCAGGACAAACATGGCGAGCCCAAGCAGGGCCTCTGCATGCAGGGGACCCGATCCGTAGGCGGTAAGCAGATAACTCAGGTCGAGCGCCAGCGGTGGATTGCTAATTCGCTCGCCGTTGGCATTGCGCGAAGGAAAGGCAACGTTACGCCAGCCCTGGTTTTCGGTCGCTTGGAACAGGAACAAATTGATCCGGTCAGGCGAAGATGCGCCGTTGTCGATTCGGTCAGGCGGGTCCGCAGAAACTGTTATGTTGCCGCCGAGTGTGGCAGCCAGATCATGATCGGTGATGCTGTTGTTGATAAAATTTTGCAGAACAGCGGTGACAGTGGCGAGTGCAAGCGGAGTGCTCATCGCCCGCCCTCCTGTCGCGACTTGAGATAAGCTTCGAGGGTCAGTTTCGGTTCGGAACGCGCGGGCGATTTTCGTGGTGGCGCACTTGTCGCCGTCGCCCGCACATCGATTCGTCCGATCGTGACGCGGACAATCGGCGGCTCCTCTGAGGTTTCGTTAGGCCTTGAGCGGCGATCCTCGAAATACGGTAATCTTGTTGGGACCCGGGCTGCTGACCGCGGCCGCTTTGCCGGAGACGCTGTAAGCGATGTTTTGTCATTTCTACCCAAAGGCTCCGCTCGATTTGCCGTCTGCGCTGGCTTAACCATCAGCGTCGAGCGGTTTGCCATTGGGACCGTCTCCGGTTTACGGACCGCGACTGGGTTCTCGGGCCGTATCGGTGATTTCTCCGGTTCCCAAACTCTTTTCGCACCACGTTTCTCCGCAGCTAACGCCTGCCTTGCAATTGTCGGCTGCTGTTCTCTCCCCGGAGGCAAACCTTCCACTTCAGACCCGACCTCGAAGATCGGTGCTGGCGCAAAGCGCGGGGTAACCAGTGGTTCGACGCGCGGTGCAGTGCCGCGGGCGCGATCGACCAATCGAGCGAGAAAATGGCTCATGCCGCAAGCATCTCCAGGTAGGTCCGGCGGCGTGGCGCCGGCAGGCTCAAAATCTCGCGTTCTGTCCAGCCGTAGGCACGAGCAAGAGCGTCGATCTCGCATATGAGTCGCTGCGCTTGCGCCGCGATTTCGTTCCAAACGAAGTGCGCGGTATCAAAAAGCAGTTCCCATTTTTCCCCGCAATTAGGGCAGCCTAACGAGATCATGATCTCCGCCTGCGGATCGGCTTTCAGAATCGCCTGGCTGAGTGCTTCCAGAATTTCATCAGAAAGTTCTCCAGGGAGAAGGGGTTCTAAAACACAGCGGTCGATTAGCAGGTGAAGACCGCGCGACTGATCAGGCGCCACAACGACCTCCGCTAAATCTCGGCTGGTCGGCAAACGAAATCGCACACGGGTTCCGTTCACCTCGATTTCTCGCGCCGTTTCCAATACCTCCTCGGCATGCGCCAGCGTGCGGGGATCGAGCGGAAATTCAACGCGCTCTCCACATTCCGGACACTCAGAAATTCCACCCGCGCCTGCGCCGAAGACGGCTTCCCGAAGTTGCAGTAAGCGAGCGTCGCGTTCGCCGATCGTCAGGTCTGCCAGCTCATCCTGACTTGCTCCTGGATACGCCGCGCTCAACAGGGTCAACGCCCGATCGAGTTCATGCTGCTGCCGTCCTGCTTCCCACACTTCGAGGATTTTCTCTGGCGAGAGAGATCGCGTCGGCTGCTCCATGACCGAAGGCATCCACTTTTATGCCGGCTCGACAAAGGTTGGCTCGGCCGGCTCGGTCACGTCGTAATCACGCTCCCAGCCTTCGTTCTCCAGTTTGATGTGCTGGATCGCGACCGCGTTGGCATTAGCGTCCAGATCAGAGAGGGCTTGGAACTCCGAAACCCACGTCCTAAATACTTTGTACCTGATCACGAGCTGGCCAGCCTCGTTGTAAACATCGAGAATGACGTCTTTGCGGAAATCCTTCAGCGAAACTTCGGCGCCGAGCCCGGACCCGAAGTTCCAAACCTTGTTCGCCCATTTTTCAAACTCGGTATCGTGCGTGACGCCACGCTCGAGGGTGATTGCTTCAAACTCGGTCCGGCCAGGCGATTTTCGGCTGCTGCTGGGATCGCCTCCCTCCCGATGCTTCACGACTTCCGTAGTCCGCTTTAGCGCGCCGACTTTACTCACGCCGGCAACGTAACGTCCATCCCATTTCACGCGGAATTTGAAGTTCTTGTAGGGGTCGAATCGTTGTGGGTTAACACTGAATTGAGCCATGGGATTGTCCTCGGTTTAGGTTTCGATTTGCCCAGCGAGCTGCTGAATCTTGATGACGACAAATTCGGCCGGTTTGAGCGGCGCAAAACCGACAAGAATGTTCACAATACCGTGATCGATGTCGGTTTGCGTTGTGGTTTCGCTGTCGCACTTGACCAGATACGCTTCGCGCGGCGTTTTTCCCTGAAACGCGCCCTGGCGGAAGAGGCTCTGCATGAATGCGCCGATGTTGAGGCGGATCTGCGCCCATAGCGGCTCGTCGTTAGGCTCAAAGACGACCCACTGTGTTCCGCGAAAGAGCGACTCCTCAAGAAACAGCGCGGTCCTGCGTACAGGAATATATTTCCATTCAGACGCGAGGCGATCGCTCCCCTCCAGAGTGCGCGCACCCCACACGACGCGGCCCGCTGCCGGCATGGCGCGAAGGCAGTTAATTCCTAACGGATTCAGTTGGCCTGTATCGGCATCGTTAAGGGGCACGGTCAACGCCGGCACACCGACGAGTCGTGCTTCAAGACCGGCCGGTGCTTTCCAGACGCCGCGATCAGAATCGGTCCGCGCCATCACCCCGGCCACTGCACCGCAGGGAGCGAACTCTTCGAATTGATTATCGTGGAGCGAATTCGATTGCCACAATGTCGGGAAATAAAGCGCGGAATAATTCGTTGCGGTGAGACCGCTCTGGAAGGTCGCGATCGCGCTTCCTCCAGACAACGTGCTGCTGTAGGGTGGATCGACAATAAAAAAGGCGCGATGTGCTCGACAGAATGCCGCAGCTTCGTCGATCAATTGCGTTTCTACGTCAACGGGAGCCGTGGCATCGGGATCGGAACTGAGTTTATGCGGCGGAATGCAGAGGAGATTGAAAAGATCCGCATTGAGCAGCGCGTACATCCCGTGCTTGTCCGCTTCCAGCGCCGGATCGGAAATTTCATCACGTCGTAGCGGCAAGCCATCACTGCCTTCGTCTCCGCCGGCAACAACTGCGTAACGCGCCGGAAAATCATCACTGAACGGATCGGGATTTTCGCCGGCACCGATCGCCGCGTGCGGATTTGGCCTTGTGTTCGGAACAGTGGTCGCGCGTAGCAGCTGAGACTCGTTTTTCAAAACCGTGTCCACTCGGCGAGGGTGACCAGCCGTGATCGAGACGTTGCGGAAAATCTCAATTGTGCCGGTTCCCACATCTTTAACTGAAAGATTGAAAAGAGAGTTTGCCACTTCTGTGGGGAGCAGCGGCCGGGTATCATGATCGATACGAACTCGGAGCTGATTTCCCCAGGCTCCTGGTGACGCCGCCTCGAGATCGAGGCCGTTAATACTCATTGTCGCGCGGTCAGCGGCTGCGCCGTCCGGACGATAACAGCGCACAATGAGCGCCTGGCTCCCGCCGTTCAGAAAAAAGTCACGCACGGCAAAACCGAGCGAGCTGCCCAGCCAAAGGCCGCCAAAAGTCCGCTCGAAATCGCCGAAGCTGGTGATTGTAGTGAACGGGGAATCTTCGTCGGCATCAGTCGGCCCACGCAAAGCCCGACCGACAAACGCAGTGATTGAAGTCGCTACGCCGGTAATGGCGTGGACGCCGCTTGGGATTTCTTCGATGTAAACTCCGGGATATGTCAGTGTGGATGGCATGTGTTTCCTTTCTCCTTCGATTGGCTATGGAGTTGCGTCACGGCCAATCAGAATTTGTACCTTGGCGTCATCCGCTGTGTCGTTGCTAACGAACAGCTTCGTGGGCGCGCCGCTGTCCAGCATTGAAACGGCTCCGGCGCCGGCAAAGAGATGGGGTTGATCTAACGCACGTGCGTCGCCTGCTTTTTTGTTCACTTTATAAGACAAGTCGGCGTCGTACGGTTCCGCTACGATCATCAGGAGCTGGACTTGTCCGGCACCGCCGGGTTGCAATTCGATTTCCTGGTCTTTGGTTTTTGAGGCGATGATCAGGTCGATCTTGTCGATTGCCTCCACATCAAGCGCCCGTCGGAACCAGAGTTTGGGCCCGTTCGGCACCGCGACGTCAACGGTTAGGGAGATTTGAGCCATATTCTATTGTCTCGTCAGCGCGCGTCGTTATTTCCGAGCGTGCTGTTTAGTTGGTGGTTGGTGGTAATAGGTTTGATATGAAATTGTGCGCCTGACCCTCCGTTCCGACGGGGCGTGAATTGCAGACCGATGAATTCGTCAATTGCCGCGATCCGAAGCATGTCATTGTTAAGCGGTTGGGGATGCTCCGTGCTGAAGAGTGGAGAGATAATGCCGGGAAACGTGGTAAAACGTCTGCCCGTCTGGAGAAGGCTTTTCTTCGAGAAAACCTTGTTCGACGAGTTTCGCGACAGTCTCTGCAATTCTT
>AR_comb_assmDRAFT_10125134_pt1 | contig 15106 bp, 10 predicted proteins | sample ArasoioldDNA_FD_10543 | JGI IMG/M metagenome (IMG submission 10543) | reverse complement strand
GTCGGCGCGGCGATGACCGGGCTGCGCCCGATCGTCGAGATCATGTTCATGGACTTCGTCGGGGTCTGCATGGACCCGATCCTCAACCAGGCGGCGAAGCTGCGCTACATGACCGCCGGGGCGCTGGAGATCCCGGTCGTCTTCCGCATGCAGACGGGGGCCGGCAAATCGGCCGGGGCCCAGCACTCCCAGAGCCTCGAGGCCTGGTTCGCCCACGTGCCGGGGCTGAAGGTGGTGATGCCGGCGAGCGTCGCCGACGCGCGCGACCTGATGCTCGCCGCCGTGCGCGACCCCAACCCCGTGGTCTTCGTCGAGAACCGGCGCCTCTACGCGAGCCGGGGAGACGTCGAGGCCGATCCGCTGCCGCTGGGCAGGGCGCGGGTCGCGCGCGCGGGCGAGCAGGTCACGGTCCTCACCTGGGGACAGATGCTGCGCCGCTGCCTGGGGGCCGCCGAGGAGGGGCCGGCGTCGCTCGAGGTCGTCGACATGCGCTCGCTGGTTCCGCTCGACCTGGAGACGGTGACCGAGTCCGTGCGGCGCACCGGGCGCCTCCTGATCGTCCACGAGGCGGTCCAGGACTTCGGCGCCGGCGCGGAGATCGCCGCCCGCGTCGGCGAGCAGCTCTTCGACGAGCTGCGCACGCCGGTCAGGCGCCTGGGAGCGCCAGCGGTCCCGATGCCGTTCAGCCCCGAGCTGGAGGCGGCTTTGTTGCCGAGTTCAAAGGCGATCGCAACCGCCGCCCGAGACCTCGTGACCGAGGGATAGTGTTTTCCCATGCAGGCCGCAGGGAGAGGCACGAGCGACGGTCACCTCGTAGGGCCGATCAAGATCGCGAGAGCGTACGAGCAGCTCGCCGGGCTGCTGCGCGAGCGGATCACCTCCGGCGAGCTCGCGGTCGGCGACCGCCTGCCCTCTGAGACGGCCCTGGCGAAACAGGCGGGCGTCAGCCGCTCGACCGTGCGCGAGGCGCTGCGGATCCTCGAGCAGGGCGGCCTGGTCGAACGGGCGAGCCCACGGATCATGGTCGTCGCCGACCGCAGCGACGTCCCCGCCTTCCGCGAGCTGCGGCGCGAGCTGCGCCGCCACAACGTCACCTTCCACCACCTGCACGAGGCGCTCTCCATCATCGACCCCGAGCTGACCCGGCTGGCGGCGATCCGCGCTTCCCAGAGCGACCTGCAGACCCTGCACGACTTCCTCGACGAGCAGGAGCGCCACCTCGACCACCTGGCCGAGTGGAGCCGCCTCGACGTCGAGTTCCACGCCGCGATCGCCGAGATCAGCGCCAACCCGGCCCTGATCATCGCCCGCGAGCCGATCAACCAGCTGCTGCTGCCGGCGCTCTACCGGTTCATGGACACGCGCGAGATGGCCGAGTACGCGACCAACTACCACCGGCGCATCCTCGCCGAGATCGAGGTGCGCGACGCCGACACCGCGGCCTCGGTCATGCGCAGGCACATAAACGACTGGCGCACGAGCTGGGAGAAACGCGGTTTGGATCTCCACCAAGAGATCCTCGATCTCTCTTATTCCCGCCCTGCGCCAGGGAATACCGTGGTCTCACCCCACCAGGACAGCGAAGAGGAGAGACCATGGGCTTCGTCAGGAACGCCGAGGAAATCACCCGCATAGAGCACGCCCTCGCCTGCCCGCGGTTCGTCGGAGGGCAGATGCTGTCGGTCGAGTTCCTCACCGACGAGAGCGTCGTCGCCGCGGTGCTGCCGCCGCCGCTGGAGCCCGCCGAGGCGCCGGCCGTCCGCGCGATGGTGGGGCGCTGGCAGTCCAACTGCGTCGGGGACTTCCACGGCGGCTCGCTCTACGTCGCCGCGCGCCACGAGGGGATCGAGGGGGAGTACGTGCTGGCGATGTACATGGACGGCGACGTGCCGACGATCTACGGCCGCGACCTCTTCGGCGAGCCGAAGAAGATCGCGCAGAGCGCGCTGCTGCGCCGCGGCGACGCCTTCCGCGCCTGGATCGACCGCGGCGGGGTGCGGATCATGGAACTGCAGGGGGAGATGGGCAAGGACACCGGCGCCTTCGACGCCGAGGGCTACAACTTCAACTTCAAGGCGCGCCCGGCAGCCAACGGGATCGGCCTGGAGGAGGACGCGATCCTCACCCGCGCCCACTTCGACGTGCACGCGACCGCCTCCCTGGAAGGCGCCGGCAGCGTCGTCCTGCGCGGCACCGTGCACGACCCGCTGGACGAGATCCCGGTGCGCTCGGTGCGGCGCGCGACCTACACCGAGTGCGACCTGATCGGGGCCTGCGAGTCGGTGGCCACCACCCCGGCCGACGTCTTCCTCCCCTACCACTACGGCCGCCACGACGACTGGAGCGCGCTCGACACCGAGTCGGCCGCGGTCGTGCCGGTCGCCTGAGCCGGGGAGCGGGAAGCGGTGCGCCCCGGGTGAGCGGGGGCAACGTCCCTGTCCTCGCGGCGGGCATGCGACGCGATGAACCCAGGTGCCCGCGCGCCCGTAGACCCCCTCACGCCCATGTCCCGGCGCCTCACGATCAGTCTCAGCACGGTTCTCGTTCTTCTCAGCCTGCTCGGCGCGCTGGTCGGGGGCGCCGGCGCCCGCACCGTCTACGTCGCCGCCCGGGGCAACGGCGGCCAGCGTGCCGGTCTCGCCGCGATCGACTCGAAGACCAACCGCAAGCTCGACGTCCCCAGCGCGAACAACCAGATCGTCGCGGGCGCCAACGTGGAAGGCGTGGCCATAACCCCGGACGGCAGGTTTGCCTACGTCGCGGGCGGATTCGGACTCGGCGGGTCGGGCGTCGCCGTGATCGACACGGCGACCAACAAGCCGATCGAATTCCCCGACGAAACCAAGGTGATCGGGGCCGGCTCCACTCCGGCCGCGGTCGCGATCACCCACGACGGCAGGTTCGCCTACGTCGCCAACAGAGGGGGCGGCGTCTCGGTGATCGACACGGCTGCCCACAAAACGATCGACGTGCCGGACGGGAACAAGCTGATCACGGCCGGGGCCGCTCCCTGCGCGCTCGCGATCACCCCCGACGACAGGTTCGTCTACGTCGCCAACTGCAACGGCGGCGTATCGGTGATCGACACCGCCGCGAACCGGGCGATCGAAGTGCCGGACGGGGCCAAGCAAATCAAAGTGGGGATCGCCCCGCGCGCCGTCGCGATCACGCCGGACGGGCGCTTCGCCTACGTCGCTTCCCTTGCCGGCGTCTCGGTGATCGACACCGCCACCAACCAGGCGATCGAAGTGCCGGACGGGAACAAGCTGATCAAAGTTGGGGGACAGGCCGTCAAAGGGATCGCGATCTCCCCGAACGGCCGGTTCGCCTACGTCGCCTGCGAAGCCGGCGGCCCCGGAAACCTCGGCGGCGTCTCCGTGATCGACACCGCCACCAACCAGGCGATCGAAGTGCCGGACGGAAACAAGCTGATCGGCACGGGGAACGGGCCGCTCGGAATCGCGTTCACGCCCAACGGCAGGTTCGCCTACGTAGCCGACTTCGTCAGCGGCACCGGCGTCTCGGTGATCGACACCGCCACCAACCAGGCGATCGAAGTCCCCGACGGGGGCAAGCTGATCAGGACGAACAACGGGCCGTTCGCGATCGCCGTCACTCCCAGCGGCGGGTTCGCCTACGTGGCCGGCTCGAGGGGCGTCTCGGTCATCGCCACCTCGAGCAACCGGGCGATCGAAGTGCCGGACAGCGACAACCTGATCAGGGCCGGGGCGGCCCCCAACGCGGTCGCGATCACGCCCGACGGCAGGTTCGCCTACGTCGCCGACGAAGGCCTGGGCGGCCAGCCCGGCGGCGTCGCGGTCGTCGACACCGCCACCAACCGGACGATCGAAGTGCCGGACGGAGGGAAGCTGATCAAGGCGGGTCCAAGGCCCATCGCCGCCGCGGTCTCCCCGGACGGCAGGTTCGTCTACGTCGCCGATTTCGGCGACGCCACCTCCTCCGGCGGCGTATCGGTGATCGACACCGCCACGAACCAGGCGATCGAAGTGCCGGACGGGGGGAAGCTGATCAAAGTGGCGGGACTGAACCCCGGTGGAATCGCAATCACTCCGGACGGCAGGTTCGCCTACGTCACCTGCAGGACCGGCGGCGTCGCCGTGATCGACACCGCGACCAACCAGGCGGTCGAAGTGCCGGACGGGGGCAAGCTGATCAAAGTGGGGCAGAACCCGTTCGGGATCGCGATCACGCCGGACGGGCGGTTCGCCTACGTGGCCGACGAAGGAGTCGCGCTGACGGAAGTCGGTGCCGGCGTATCGGTGATCGACACGACCATCAACCAGGCGATCGAGGTGCCGGACGGCGAAAGGCGGATCAAGGCCGGTCGCATACCCAGGGCGGTCGCAATCACCCAGGATGGCCGCTTCGCCTACGTCACCGATGCCGGCAGCAACGCCGTCTCGGTGATCGACACCACCACCAACCAGCCGATCGAGGTGCCGGACGGGAACAAGCTGATCAAAGTCATGTTCAACCCGAGTGGGATCGCAATCGCTCCCGGCGGGGGGCCCGCGTACGTCTCCGCCTTCAACGTGGACGCCGTCTCCGTCCTCGACACGGCCGCCAACCAGGCGATCGAAGTGCCCGACGGCGAAAGGCGGATCAGGGTGCGAAGCGCACCCTTTGGGGTCGCGGTCAGCCCCGACCAGCCTCCGGCCGCGTCCTTCTCGACTCCCCGCGCCCGCCCGGGAGTCCCGGTGACCCTCGACGCCTCCGCCTCGAAGGACCCCGACAGCGCGATCGCCTCCTACGCCTGGACCTTCGAGGACGGCAGCGAAAGAAGCTCGGCGGCCCCCACCGCGGTCCACACCTTCCCCTTCGCCGGCACCTACGAGGTCACCTTGAAGGAGACCGACGTGGAGGGCTGCTCCACGCCGGACACCTTCACCTTCACCGGCCAGACCGCCTCCTGCGCCGGCAACCCCGGCGCCCGGATCACGAAGAGCGTCGTCGTCGCATATCCCGGCGTCCGCGTCCGCTGCCCGAAGAGCGCCGGCCGGCGCGGCTGCGCCTTCAAGCTCCAGGTCGTCGCCCGCAAGCCGCGCAAAGGCCGCCGGCCGACCTTCGAGAGCGCCCTCGCCCGCGCCAAGCTCAAGCCCCGCCACAGCGCGATCGTCACCCTGAAGCCGCGCAGGCGCTTCGCCCACCGCCTCGCCGTCGCCCACCGGGTCCTCGTCAAAGAGACGGCGAGGATCAAGGGCTCGACGCGGACCCGGTACGTGCGGCTCCGAATCGTTCAGTAGCGGCGTTGCGCGGAGAGGGGTGGGCACCCCTCTGCACTTAACTTTTTCGTGGATCGCCCACGCCCGTCCGAGATGGGTTGCGCCGAAAAAGTACAAGACGTTCCGAGGGGTGCCCACCCCTCTCCGTGGAGCTCAGCTCAGCTTCACGCAGCTTCTGGCGGCATGCGAAAAGCGTCTTGCGATCCAGGTGACGAAGCTCAGCGTCAGTTCCAACTTCCCGAGGGAGGGGTCGGGTGTCCCTCGGAACGTCTTGTACTTTTTCGGCGCTGCGCTTCTCGGACGGCTCTGCCCTAATCACGAAAAAGTTAAGTGCAGAGGGACACCCGACCCCTCCCCCCGCTCAGCCGGGCCTGGAGTTGCTCTGCTCCGCCGCCAACTCCGCATCCCCCTTGACCACATCCCCCCCCGAAGAAGTCAAGTAAGCCTGCTCGACCTCGCCGATCCGGTGGCGGGCCTGCTCGCCGGTGAGGTCGAGGGAGACGCGGCCGCGGCGGATCACGATCGCGTGGTCGGTGTACTTGAGCGCCTTGTGGGCGTGCTGCTCGACCATGATCACCGCCGTCTGCTGCTCGTCGGCCGCGTGGCGGACGGCCTGCAGGAGGCGGTCGACGACGAGCGGCGCGAGGCCGAGCGAGAGCTCGTCGGCGAGCAGCAGCCGTGGCTTGCGGCCGAGCGCGCGGGCGAGCGTGAGCATCTGCTGCTCGCCGCCGGAGAGCAGGCCGCCGCGGACCGACATCCGCCTGCCAAGCTCGGGGAAGAGGGCGACGGCCTCTTCGGCGTCGACGCCGCCGATCCGCAGGTTGTCCCTCAGCGTCATCCCCTTGAACACCGAGCGCTCCTCGGTCACGTAGGACATCCCGTTGCGGGCGCGCCGGTAGAGCGGCGCCTTCGCCTTCACGCCGTGGAAGGCGACCTCGCCAGAGATCAGCGGGAGTTCGCCCGCCAGCGCCAGCATCGTCGTCGTCTTCCCCGCCCCGTTGGGGCCGAGCAGGCAGAGGACTTCTCCCGGCGCCACCTCGAAGCTGAGGTCGTGGACGACGGGGTTGCCGGCGTAGCCGGTCGACATCTCGCGGACCGAGATCACCGGGTCCATCAGCCCTCCTCCCCCCTGGAGACCGTCGCGGCGCCGCCCGGGGGCGCGGCGCCGGGGCCCTCCTCCTCGGCCTCGCCGAGGTAGGCGGCGATCACCGCCGGGTCGTTGCGGACCTCCGACGGCTTGCCGGCGGCGATCTGACGGCCGAAGTCGAGCACGACCAGCTCGTCGCAGACCGACATCACGAAGTTCATGTCGTGCTCGACCAGGAGCACGGCGATGCCCCACTCCCGTGCCAGCCGCCCGACCAGGTGGGCAAGCTCGGCGGTCTCCGCGTCGCCGAGCCCGGCCGCCGGCTCGTCGAGCAGCAGCACGCTCGACTGGGTCGCGACGGCGCGCGCCAGCGCCAGCAGGCGGCGGCGCCCGTAGGGCAGGTCCTCGACCGTGCGGTCGAGGTCGGCCTCCAGTTCGAACTCGTGGATCGTGCTCAGCACCGTGTCCGGCAGCGGCACGTTGACGGGCCAGACGAGGTCGCGGACGTAGGAGCCCATGTCGCGCGGGTCCGAGGCGGCGCGCAGGTTGTCGAGCACGGTGGAGTCCTCGAACAGCTCCAGCGACTGGAAGGAGCGGCTCATCCCGGCGCGCGCCCGCCTGGTCGCCGACCAGCGGCTGATGTCGGTGCCGTCGAGCAGGAGCTGGGAGCCGGACGACATTTTGGTGAACCCGGTGACGGCGTCGATCAGCGAGGTCTTGCCGGCGCCGTTGGGCCCGATCAGCCCGATCACCTCGCCCGGCTTGACGGTGAGGGAGACGTCGTCGACGGCGGTCGTGCCGCCGTATTTCACGGTCAGGTTCTTGACCTCGAGCGCCATGCTCTGCACCTTCGCCCCGCCGTGCTCGGCGCTCGGCCGCGGCAGCTCGCGGGGCGCGGGCTCCCTCGGCGCGAGGAAGGGGAGCCACCTGCCGAGCAGGGAGCGCAGCATCCTCACCTGGGCGATCTGCTCCTTGACCACGCCGTTCTGGTTGACCAGCACGAGCACGACCAGGGAGACGCCGCCGATCAGCGGGATGTACTTGCCGATCCCGCTGTCGATCGAGTTGAGGAGTCGTTCGGAGAAGGCGCCGGGTGCCAGGGTCGCGCCGATCACCGGGCCGAACAGGTACCCGATGCCGCCGATCATCGCGTAGGCGACCATCGTGATCGAGTTGAACGAGGTGAATTCGGCGAAGTTGATCGAGGGGGTGCGGAAGGCGAAGAGGATGCCGCCGAGGCCGGCGATCGCCGCCGCCACGCCGAAGGCGTAGAGCTTCGCGCCCGGCACGCTGATCCCGAGCGCGGCCGCGGCGCGCTCGTTGGTGCGCACGGCGATCAGCCTGCGCCCGGATCGCCCGCGCCTGATGTTGCCGACGAGGAGGGTGGCGAGGATCAGGCAGCCGAGCGCGAGCAGCCCGTACCGGGTGGGGTGCGCGGCGGCGTTGACGTTGAGCCCGAAGAGGCTCGGTTCCCCGACCTGGGTGCCGCCGAACCCGCCGGTGAAGTCGGTGTTGCCGAACAGCACGAGCTCGATCGCGCTGCCCAGGCCGAGCGTCACGATCGCCAGGTTGATTCCGCGCGTTCGCACCGCCGGCAGGCCGAAGAGGACCCCGAGCGGGACCGTCGCGGCGATCCCGATCAGGCAGCCGAGCCAGAACGGGAGGTCGGTGGTGGCGAGCAGTCGCCCGCCGACCCAGGCGCCGAACCCGGCGAAGGCGAACTGGGCCAGGGAGAGCTGGCCGGTGTACCCGGTGAGGACGACGATCGAGAGCAGGATCACCGCGACGCAGAGCGTCACCGTGATCGCGTCGATCCAGATCGGGGTCATGACCGAGAGCAGGACGACGCCGACCAGGGCGCCGAAGGCGAGGCCGGGCTTGTGGATGCGGCCGCTGCCGATCGACGGCAGGCGCTGCAGCAGGTAGTCGCGCAGCGGCAGCGCCTGGCCGCGGATCACGAGCCAGATCACGATCAGGATGAAGGGCACGGCGGTGCCGACGCCGGTCTGTTCGACGTAGCGGGTCACCTCGGTCTGGGCTATGCCGACGACCAGCCCGGCGACCAGCGCGATCGGGAAGGAGCGGAACCCGGCCACCAGCGCCGCCGCGGTCGCGGCGAGCACGAGGTTGGTGAGGACCGCCGGCTGCAGGGTGACGATCGGGACGATCAGGATCGCGGCGAGGCCGGCAAGCCCGCAGCCGAAGCCCCAGTTGAGCGCGGCGATCGTGTCCGGCGAGAGGCCGAGCGCCGAGGCCGAGCGCTCGGACTCGGCGACGGCCGAGGTCGCCAGGCCGAACTTGGTGTAGCGGTACATCAGCCAGAGCACGACGGTGAGCGCGACCGCGATCCCGAGCAGGATCAGGCGGTCGGCGGAGATCGTGATCGCGTTGTGGATGTGGACGATGTCGGTCGGCAGGTCGCTGGCGACGAACTTCGAGGTCGCGGTGTAGCGCAGGATCGCGATCGACTGGATCGTGATCAGGATGCCGAGCGTGGCGATCACGCGGACCAGCGGCGCCGCGTGGCGCAGCGGTCGCATGATCAGGTAGTGGACGAGCGCGCCGAGGACCGCGGCGAAGGCGACGCCGGCGATCAGCCCCGGAAGGAAGGCCCAGCCCTGGTTGGCGGTCAGCTCCCACCAGACGTAGGCGCCCGCCATGCCGATCGCGCCGAGGGCGAAGTTGAGGACGCCCGAGCCCCGGTAGATGACGATCAGGCCCTGCGAGGCGAGCGCGTAGGTGGCCCCGATGCCAAGCCCGAGGAGCGCGAACCGGATGACTTCTTCCACTGATTCTCCCTTTCGGTGCCTAGTGGGCCACCGGCCCCGGGCGCGTGGCCCGGGGCCGGGGGTGGCTGCTACTTGCCGAACGGCGGCCCGCAATCCATCGGCTGGGTGCCGCCCGCGATTTCGGAGACGTCTTCGAATTCGGTGCTGGCCGGGACCAGCTTGCCGCCTTCGAATTCGCTGAACACGACGCACCGGTTGACCAGGCGTTCGAACCCTTCGGGGCCTCCGGTCTTGCCCCAGTTTTCCGCCATGTTGAGCGGTGGGACCATCCCCGGCAGGTCGATTTTCGCCGTCGCCGCCGCTTTCAGGAACGTTTCGTTGTCGACCGTTCCTTTGATCGATTCGACAACCTGTTTGAACCCTTCGTAAGCGGCCCACGTGCCCATTCCGCCGAGGCTGTTGTAGTCCTGAGCGGGATCGGCTTCGTACTTGTCGAGCGCTTCCCGGTATTCCGCCCACGCGGGGGTGGAGATGTCCGGGTACATGCCGGCGTCGATGTCACCTTCGACGACTTCCTCGAAGCCCTTGACGGCGTTTTCGTTGAAGTTGCCCTGAGGCCCGTACATCTTCGCTTCGGAGCCCGACTGTGCGAATGCGGGCATCCAGGCGATGTACGGCGTTTCGGAGACGATCATCACCAGGCAGTCGGCTCCGCCGGAGGTCGCTTCGGCCACCTGCGGGCTGTAGTCCTGGGCGGTCGCCGGCAGGGTGACGAACTTTTCGATTTTCGTCCCCAGCGATTTCGCCGCGTTTTCCATCAGCGGTTCGAAGGCTTCCGCGCCTTCGATGATCACGCCGTTGATGTGTTTGCATTCGTCTTCAACCGCTTTCTTCACCAGTCCGACCGAGTAGAGCGGTTGGTTGCCCATCGGGAAGCTGACTTCGGAGGTCAATTCCGTCGGGGCGATCGCACAGCAGTTGCCCCACTGGGCGGTTTTCGCCTTTTCCAGGATCGGGATCACGGCGTCACCCGTGAAGGTGAAGTTGCCGACCAGGGCAACGGCGCCACCGGCGGTCGCTTCGCGAGCACAGGCCGCGGCCCCCGTCGGGGTTCCGTGGGCGTCGCAGAAGTTGGCTTCAAGCGGTCGCCCGGCTATGCCGCCGTGCGAGTTGACCCATTCCTGGTAGACGCGTGCCGTTTCTTCGATGTTCTTGTACTGGGGGCCTTCGGTGTTGACGTCCGTGTAGGTCCAGGTGACGATCGGTTCGCCTTTGGCGGTTTCTTCTTCGCCACCGCCGGAGGATTCTTCCGTGGTGGGTTCGGATTCCGAGCTGGACGAACTGCCGCCGCCTCCACAGGCCGCGAACACCAGCGCGCAGGCAAGGAGCCCGAAGATGGCCAGGAGGGGCCATTTCGATCTCCCCGCGATGCCACGGGCGTGTTGCTTCATCGACTCTCCTCCTCGGGTAGCAAGCCGGACTTGTGGCTAGCGTACGAGCGTCCTTGCGAGGGAGGGTCAGCTCGCTCACGGCCGCTTGGAGAATCACCAATGGGCCCGCAAAGCGGGGTCAGAGCACGCGATGCACGCGGTATTCGACCACCGGCCCGGGGTGCAGTCGCCCCTCCCCCACGAACAGGGTCCGGTTCACCCACAGGTAGCGCTCGTCCCCGGTCTCAAGGCGCGGCGCGGTGCGGAAGTAGTGGTCGGCGTACTCGCTGGAGCGCTCGCCCGCATTGGCGGCGTGGGCGGCCTCGGTGTACTCGATCAGGCCGAGGTACTGGACGTAGATCGCGGCGCCGTCGTCGGTGAGGATCGTCAGCCGCACGTCGAGCCGGCCCCACCCGTCGGGGCCGATCAGCACCCAGTCCGAGCCGCCCGTGCCGACCGTCCCGTTGATCCGCTCGCCGCTCACCTCGCCGCCCAGGACCTCGCGGATGCGGCGGGTGCCGAACGGTCCCTCGCCCACCGCCACCGCGGGTGCGAGGCGGGCGTTGAAGGTGAACTCGTGGGCGAGCTCCATCTAGCGCCTCAGGGTGACGCTGACGGCGCCGTGGGTGGCGCTCACCTCGCGCGCCTGCGACGCCTGCAGCAGGTCGCGCAGCCAGGGCATCCCGCCGGGGCCGCCGAGCGGCAGGATCGGCTCGATCGGGCGCGCCGCCCGGTGCATCTTCTCGACGTCCTCGCCGGGGATCAGGTAACGCAGCAGCAGCTCCTCGTCGGAGAGGCTCTCGCCGTACTCCCGGCGGATCTCCCGCAGCGAGGGCTGCGGCGCGTGGCCGATCTCGATCATCCTCCGCCCGCGCTCGCTCGCCGCCGTGCGTTCCATCAGCTCGGCGTCGATCTCCCCCGGCGGCGTTCCGTACCAGCCCGCCACGTACATCATGTTCTCGTCGGGGATCGTCGCGTAGCGCTCCCCCTGGACCACGTTGAGCAGCGCCTGGATCCCGACCAGCTGGGAGAACGGCGTCGCCATGATCGGCCAGCCCATCTCGGCCCGCACCCGGATCGACTCCTCGAGCACCTCCGGCAGGCGCTCGGGCATCCCGACCTGCTTCAGCTGTTCGCGCAGCGTGCCCATCATCCCGCCGGGGAACTGCTGCTGGATCGCCGCCACGGAGTACTCGACCGGGGCGCCGCGCGGGAAACCCTCCTCGTCGGCGAGCGCGCCGAAGTGCTCGGCGACCTCGGCGATCCGGCTCTCATCGACCGCCACCTCGTGCCCGAGCCGCCGCAGGTTGTCGATCGTCACCTCGGTCGAGGGCATCGAGACCCCGTTGGCCAGGGTCGAGACCGCCGAGTGCACGATCCGCACCCCCTCCTCGACCCCGATCAGGTGGTTCAGGTTGGCCATCGCGGTGCGGTTGTGGAAGTGCAGCTCGAGCGGCATCGCGTCGGCGCCGGCGCGCTCCTGCATCAGGCTTATCCAGCGCCGCGCCCGCTCGGGGCCCAGCACCCCGGCCTCGTCGCCGAGGATGATCGTCGAGGCGGCGCCGCCGGCGATCATGCGGTCGATCACGTCGACGTAGTACTCGTCGGTGTGGACCGGGGACTCGGAGAAGTTCAGCTGCGGCGAGGGCGCCATCCCGGCGTCGCGGGCGATCTTCGCCACGTGCACCATCTGCTCGGCGTCGTGCAGGCAGTCGAAGATCCAGAAGCTGTCGATCCCGTGCTTGGCCAGGGTGCGGATCCAGAGCTCGACGATCGAGTCCGGGGTGACGTTCATGCCGACGATCCCGTTGGTGCGGGCGCCGGCCCGCAGGGTCGAGTTGGGCAGGGCGGCGCGGATCGCGTCGAGGCCCTGCCACGGGTTCTCCTGGCGGAAGCGCACCATCACCTCGAAGATCGAGCTGCCGGTGAGGTCGACGACGCGGTACCCGGCGCCGTCGATCGCCGCCGCGACCGGGAGGATCTGGCCGGCCCGCATGCGCATCCCCCAGTAGCTCTGCTGGCCGTCGCGGAGGGTCTGGTCGACGATCTCGATCCGCGCCATCAGGCCGCCTCCCCCGTTCTGGCGTCCCCCGCCGCGGCCGCCTGCGCCGCCGCCCACTCGTCGATGAACTCCTCCTCGACCCAGCGGGTGTGGACCCGCCCGGCGCGCACCGCGGGGTGCTCGAGCAGGTCGAGGGCGAAGCCGGCGGTCGTCTCCACCCCCTCGACCCGGAGGTGGCGCAGCGCCCGGCGGGTGCGCTGCAGCGCGTCCTCGCGGTCGGCGCCGGCAACGATCAGCTTCGCCAGCAGCGAGTCGTAGTGGGGCGGCACCGTCCAGCCCGGGAAGCAGGCGGTGTCGACCCGCACCCCGGTGCCCTGGGGGGCGACCCAGGTGGTGACGGTGCCCGGGGTCGGGGCAAAGCCGCGGGCCGGGGACTCGGCGTTGATCCGCACCTCGACCGCGTGCCCGTGGACCTCGACCTCCTCCTGGGAGACGGAGAGGCCCCGACCGCCGGCGATCCGCAGCTGCTCGCGGACCACGTCGACGCCGGTGACCATCTCGGAGACCGGGTGCTCGACCTGCAGGCGGGCGTTGATCTCGAGGAAGCCGGCGCTCCCGCGGTCGGGATCGACGAGGAACTCGCAGGTGGCCGCGCCCGCGTACCCCAGCGCGGAGATCATCCGCCGGGCCGAGTCGGTGACCTGGGCGTCGAGCTCCGCCGGCAGCCCGTGGGCCGGCGCCTCCTCGATCAGCTTCTGGTAGCGGCGCTGCAGGGTGCAGTCGCGGTGGCCGAGGTGGACCGCGCCGCCCTCGCCGTCGCCCAGCACCTGCACCTCGACGTGGCGGGCGTGGCGCACGTAGCGCTCGACGAAGAGCCGGCCGTCGCCGAAGGCGGCCTGGGCCTCGGCCTGGGCCTGAGCGAAGGCGGCGGCCAGGTCGGCCTCGGACTCGACCAGGCGCATGCCGCGCCCGCCGCCCCCGGCGGAGGCCTTGAGCAGCACGGGGCAGCCGACCTCGGCGGCGACCGCGCGCGCCTCCTCCTCGCTCTCGATCACGTCGGAGCCCTCGTTGACCGGCACCGCCAGTTCTTTCGCCAGGGCGCGCGCGGTCGCCTTGTCGCCGCTGCGGCGCATCGCCTCCGCCGAGGGCCCGACGAAGACGATCCCCGCCTCGGCGCACTCGGCCGAGAGCTCGGCCCGCTCGGAGAGGAAGCCGTAGCCGGGGTGCAGCGCGTCGCACCCGGTCACCTTGGCCGCGGCCACGACCCGGTCGAGGTCGAGGTAGCTCTCCGCCGCCGGCGCCGGGCCGATCCGCACCACCCGGTCGGCAAGCTGGGCGCCGAGGCTCTCGCGGTCGGCCTCGGAAACCGCCAGCACCGACTCGATCCCCTCGTCGAAGCAGGCTTTGATCACCCGCACCGCGATCTCGCCCCGGTTGGCGATCAAGACCCGGCGCAGCCCCGGCATCGGGCGCCTACTCCTCGGGGTCGACGATCACGATCGACTGCCCGTACTCGACCGAGGCCCCGTTCTCGACCAGGATCGCCGTGACCGTTCCGGCCACGGGCGAGGCCACGTGGTTCATCAGCTTCATCACCTCGACGATCGCCACCGTCTGCCCCGCCTCGACCTTGTCCCCGACCTCCACGAACGGTGCTGCTCCCGGAGACGGCGAGCGCCAGAACAAGCCAACGGAGGGTGACTCGATTGCCGTTCCCCCTTCGAAGATGGCCGCCTCTTCTGGGGGTGGCGTCGTAGGGGGTACCGCCCCTGAGGAAGCTTTAGCTACCGGAAGGGGCGGTGGGTCCCCTGCGGCGACAGGACCCGCAGAAGGGGCGGCCGCCGCGACGGTCCCGTCCTGAATCGGATCCCGGGACACGTGGAGGCGATCGTCGCCGACGGTGACGATCATCTCGCGCCACTCGCTTTCGTCGAAGGCGTCAAGGAGGGCCTTGATCGTCTCTGGGGTCATCTCCATAGGTTGCGCTCTCCTCGCAAGCGACGGGTCGACTTGGAATCGATGATACGGCCGTGAAGATCGACTTCCAGCGGGCGCTCACCGCTCCCGAGGGCGCCCAGGAGGTGGTGTTGGTTCGGCACGGGGCCTGCGATCCGCCGGCGGTCGACGGGCTCATAGGCGGTCGCAGCGACCCCTCGCTGAACGAGCGCGGGCGGCGCGAGGCGAGCGCCGTGACCGCGCGGCTGCGCGAGCTGGAGATCGCCGCGGTGTTCACGACGCCGCTGCGGCGCACCGGGGAGACGGCGGCCGAGATCGCCGCCGAGCGGGGGCTCGAGCCGCAGGCGCTCGAGGACCTGGTCGAGGTCTACCTCGGCGAGTGGGAGGGCCACGGGATCCACGAGCGCGGCGCCCGCGGCGACGCCGAGCTGGCCCGGGTCCTGCGCGAGCAGCGCTGGGAGCTGATCCCCGGCGCCGAGCCGGCCGCCGTCTTCGGCGAGCGCGTGCGGCGCGGGGTCGAGCGGGTCGCCGACGCGGCCGGCGAGGGCGCGGTCGCCGTCGCCTTCACCCACTCGGCCGTGATCGCCGAGTTCCTGCGCCAGGTCACCGGCGCCGAGCCGTTCGCCTTCCTGCACAACGGCAACGGCTCGCTGACGCGG
>AR_comb_assmDRAFT_10071729_pt1 | contig 15109 bp, 9 predicted proteins | sample ArasoioldDNA_FD_10543 | JGI IMG/M metagenome (IMG submission 10543) | reverse complement strand
AGCTCGCAACTTCCAGCCGACGCGCCGCCCGACATCGCCGGCATGGTGGGCCAGTACGCTCATGGAAACGAACCCTGCCACCACATGGCTTATCTTTATTGCTACGCCGGCGTACCGCACAAAACACAGGCCCGGGTGCGGAGCCTGCTCGAGATGGAATACGACGATCAGCCCGATGGCCTGGCCGGCAACGAAGACTGCGGACAGATGTCCGCCTGGTACATCATGAGTTCTTTCGGTTTCTATCCGGTTGATCCCGTCAGCGGTAATTACGTCTTCGGCACTCCGCTAGTCGATCGCGCGGAAGTCGAACTCGGCAATGGCAAGAAGCTGAAAATCGAAGTGAAGCGCACGTCGCCGAGTGACGCGTACATCGAATCAGTCACGTTGAACGGAAAGCCCCACCGCAAACTCTGGTTCCAACACGCCGACATCGCCGACGGAGCCGTAATTGAGTTCGTGATGGCGCCCGCGCCCACGAAATTTGGTGCGGGAGAAGAAGCCATACCGCCCTCGCTCTCGGGCTAGACTGCCTGCGAAACCGGCTTCTCCTGCAACAACAACTCCGACGCCTGCACCCGCCGGTCCGAATGGAACCACTTCTGTACGATGTTGTCGCTCAAGAAATTCGCCAGCGAGAGCAGACTCATTCCCTGGTGATGCACCATCCACGAGTGGACCAATTCATATCGCCGGCCAAATCTCCTCCGCGGGATAGTGTAGTCGGCCGACTCGAAGAATCCATACTGGCCAAACCATCCGAGCGAGTCCATGCGGCGCAGATTGGCCAAGGCCCCTTTGCGGTCCACACTTAGCGCAAGGAAGGTGGAATACGGCGAGATGATGAGCGGCTCCGTCTCGTGCTTCTTCAACGCCAGGCTGGGCACGCCGAACGCCTCGTAGTGATAGTCCCCGGCCTCATTCCGCCTCGCGCAAGCCGATTCGGAAATGCCCCATGGAACGCCCTTCAGCGCTGCATATTCCTGCTGCGACCGCACGGCAGCCACCGCGGCGCGATGCAGCAGCGTATTGCGATAGCTCCGCATCCAGATCGAAGGCATCAGGTACTCGAACATCGTTCCTGTCCATGAAAGCACGACCGGTCGGCCGCGATCTGTTGCCACCGGACGGCGTAGCCGGAACCAGCAATCCTGCGGAATATCGTCTTTCGCAATTCCAACAAACACCGCGGTACGCGGCTCCGTCGCCAGCAAATCGTAGTAGTACGGCTGCAGCTCCTTCGCTTCAGTGTCAAATCCGACCGATACCAGCAGACGTTGTTTGTCCACCATGAACGTAAAATCCATGGCTTCTGCCAGTTCATACACTTGCTGGCCGATCTGCTTCAACACCTCGATCAGCTGAAGCGTATTCTGTCGCGCTTGTGACAGCACCTCCATGAAACGGTCGCCCAGTGAGCGGGTTCCATTTTGCGAGTCCTTCATCAGCTGATCGATACGCAACTCGAATTCCGAAATCAGGTCGGGCAATCGCTCCAATGCCACATTCTTCACCCGCTTTCCGCCAAGAGCCGTCCTGCTCAGTTCTGAGAACTCCGGTAGGGTCCACGGCATGTAAGCTCTGCTCAGTTCGCGGACCGCTTGAATGCGCGCATGCGCCTGCTTCCGGAACCAGGCAACATCCGAGGCGGTTTCTTCCGCCTTGCATTCCTTTTCATCGATCGTGTCCTCAGGGAAGTTCAACAGTGCAATCAGCCATCGACGGCGATCGAGCTGATCTTCAAATCGAGCCAGGTCCCGCTTGCGAAATGCGTGGAGATTGGTCAGCGCACGAAGATGATCGCGCAGTCCCGTTGCGAGCGCTTCCGAAAACAACGGACGGTGCAGGGAATCCCGGAATCCCTGGCGCAGGGTCCACAGAGACGCCACCAGATTGCCGCTGTCCACCGAAGACACGAAGAACGGAGGTTTTGCCTCAAGCGTCCGAGTGTCATACCAGTTCAGCAGGTGGCCGCGATACTTGCGCATCCGGTCCACTGTGCCCAGCGTTTTTTGCGTGAGATCCAGCATCTCGGGAAGCGTGATGTAGCCGAGTGCATTGGCCACCTGCCGGGCATTCAGAAGAAGTCCGACATTTGTCGGCGAAATACTTGTGGCCAGCTTCGGCGGGTCGTCCTGAACGTTATCGGGTACGAGCCAGTTCTGATCTGCGTTCGACAGTTCCGCAAAATAGCGCCAGATATACAGGGCAGACTTGCGCAGCAGCCATTCGTCGCGCCGCGTAGTTTCCGGCGGAGGCTCCACCGGGCTAGCGTTCAACCACACTGCCAGCGGCTTGCTACAAGCCCAGAGAAAAAGAATCGGCGATGCGGCCAGCAGCGCATGTGGCCGCGTGCCCCACAAGGCCGCACCCAGCGCAACCGCCAGGAAAGGCATCCAGTCGATGTATCGATCGATGGCAGTTCGCTTGTTTCCCAACTCCGCCTCCGCGGCGGTCTCCCACTCCAGCAATCGTTGCCGTGTGACCAGGCGCCGCACCAGCGCGCGGACCACAGCGTCCAGCGAGAGCAACGTCTGATGCGCCAATAGCGTTAATGTCAGCAGGACCGTGAAGTTGCTGGTGAACAGGTCCAAAAATGCGTCGCCAGCAATACGCAGTTGCCCGGCCACGGCTGCGCGTGTCAGTCCGAACATCAGCTCCACCCATGCGGGCACAAACAAAATGCAGATCGCGGCAAACGTCCAAAGCACCGGGTGGTTCGTCCCAAACCAGCCGTACAGAAGCAACGTAAAGGTTGCCGGTTCCACCAGGCTGCGCCGCAAATTGTCAAAAATCTTCCACCGCGACATCAGCGAGATCGGGTTAGGCACCCGCGCCCCGGACTCGTCCGGAACGCTGTCAGTCAGCCATTGCACGATCTGCCAATCGCCGCGCAGCCAGCGGTGCTTACGCCGGCTGTACGCGCTGTAGTGCGACGGATAGTCCTCAATCACCGCGATGTCGCTGGTCAACCCCGCCCGCGCATAGGCTCCCTCAATCAGGTCATGGCTTAACAAAGAATTCCGCGGGAATCGCCCGTACAGAACGCGGATCATCGTGTCGACTTCGTAGATGCCCTTCCCGGTAAACGACCCCTCGCCATAGAGATCCTGATACACGTCGGAGATCGCTCGGGTGTACGGATCCAGTCCTGTTTCACCCGCGAAGATTGCGGCCAGCCGCGACCGCGTCGTGCACTGCACACTGATGTCAACGCGCGGCTGCAGAATCCCGTACCCCGCTACCACAATGTTCTTCTCGGGGTCGATAATCGCCTGGTTCAGCGGATGAGCCAGCGCCCCGACCATCCGGTGCGCCGAGCCGCGCGGCAGTTCCGTGTCGGAATCGAGCGTGATCACGAAACGAATCGTGGGCAGGATCGAAAGATCACCAATCTTGACCGGGAAGCTGTCGAACCTTCCGCGGAGCAATTGATTCAGATCAAGCAGCTTTCCCCGCTTGCGCTCCCAGCCCATCCATCCTTTTTCCCGTGGATTGTAAACACGATGCCGGTGCAGGTGAAAAAATGTTCCGGCCTTCTTGGGTCCATATCGCTCATTCAGTTCGGTGATCAGATTCGAACACACCGCCACCAGTTCGTTATCCTCCGGCATGGGCTCGCGGGAATCGGGCAGATCCGAGACGATCGCAAAGTGAAGATTGCGGTCGTGATTGCCGAGGTAGCGCACCTCCAGTTCTTCCACCAGATGATGCACCTGCACTTCGTTGAGCAGCAGAGTGGGAATGGCCACCAGCGTCGCGCAGTGACTCGGCACACCCTGCGAAAAATCCAGCTTCGGCAAGGTCGTCGGTGTCAGCAGGTTCGTCGTCAGGTAATTCATGAGCTGAACCGCCGCCTGCGAACATGGCAGCAGCAAGATCAGCATCGAAAGCAGCACGGTCGGGAGCGGCGTCTCTGGCGAAGTGAGCAGCCACAATACTCCAGTGACAACCACGAATGTGAGAACGGCGATGCCGACCAGCAGGAACTCATCCGGATGCTTGCGCAGCCAATGCCGCACGCTCTCCCCGAAGGTACGGTGATATGCGATCCTCTGGCAGAGAAGTTCGTTTCCATCACCGACCAGATAGTGCCCTATATGAGACTCCCGCTGAGCGATCCGAGGATCGCTCTCGTCTCGCTTCTGCGCCTCGCGCGCCAGCGCCAGTGCCGTTCGAGCTACTTCCACTTCCGTCTGGTCCGAACGCCGCGCCATCTGCGCCACTCGCTCGCGGTACCAGTGGCGGCTTTCAAAGTCCATTGCGGCGTAGGCTCCCGCCGGATCGCGCCGTAGCACTTCGTCAAACGGGATCAGCGACTCCAGATCCTCTTTCCACGACGCCTGAAGCACCTGTTCGAATGCGCGAACATAGGGTGCGATGCCCTTTGCCGGTCGATTCTCAGGCTTCTCGACGAGCGCGAGGCCGCCCTGGGCAATTCGCTCGAGGAGAGTCATCTTCAGCGCCGGCAGTAGCGATCCGATCTCGTGAAACTGCAGCGGCGCAGTTTCTTCAAAGGCCATGCAGAATGCGATGAACTCGCTCTTGGAGAACATGGCTTCCATCTGGTCGAGGAAGGCCTGTGCGATGACAAACACGCGCGGCAGGATCTCTGTTTTGTGGGAGACGACCGGGAGACTCGTGTGGCTGAGTTCGCTGCAGACTGCGCGTGCTCCCCCCACCAGCATCCGGATCGTGCCTCGCAGCACAATCAAATCTTCTGAATCAGACGCACCGTCCATTCCCTCATCCACGTGGTCAGACAAGGTCGTGAACTGTTGCATCAGGGCTTGGCATCGAGTGGAGAATGTTTCCGATGAGTCCCTATCCGGCAGCCACGTCAGGCTCGCGGCCAGCTCCGTCGCGGCGTTTCGGACAGGCAGCACCTCCTCTTCTTTGCGGGTGCTCAAAAACTTCCGCTCTTCATCTCCTAGAATGCCTTCGGTCTCAGTGTGTAGCCCCATGCTTAATCAATCCTTCGCGAATCGGTGCATCACCGGTAACTGGCGGCCTGCAATTCGAACATCTCGGCATAGCGGCCGCCCAAGCTTGTCAGAGTGTCGTGGTCTCCTTCTTCCGCGATGCGCCCGTTCTCGAGCACCACGATGCGGTCGGCCATCCGTACTGTCGAAAATCGATGAGAGATGAACAACGCCATCTTCTCCGCTGTCAATTCGGCAAACCGCTTGAAAACTTCGTACTCGCTGCGCGCATCCAGCGCCGACGTGGGCTCGTCCAGAATCAGCACCTGGGCATCCCGCAGGTAGGCTCGCGCCAGCGCAACCTTCTGCCACTCCCCGCCCGACAGATCCACGCCACCATCGAAGCGCCGGCCCAGCATCTGCTCGAACCCGAGCGGCAGCTTGCGCAAAACGTCGGAGGCCATGCTTTTCCGAGCCGACTGCTGCAGTAGTTCCACATCGCTCATTCGCTCGATCCGCCCGACCGCGATGTTTTCGCGCGCCGTCATCTCGTAACGCATGAAGTCCTGGAAGATGACCCCGATCTCGCGATACAAATCCTCCAGGTCGTACTCCCGCAGATCCACGCCATCCAGCAGCACCTCGCCGTCGGCCGGATCGTAAAGGCGCGTCAGCAACTTCACGATCGTCGTCTTGCCCTCACCGTTCTCACCGATCAGCGCGACCCGCTCTCCCGGCCTCAAATGAAAGTTCAATCCATTCAGCACCAGCCGCGACGAGCCCGGGTAGCGGAACGACACGTTGCGGAATTCGAATCCCTGCTGAATCGGGCGCGGCGCCGGCAACGCATTCGGCTTTGACCGGATCGTGGGCTTCATCTCGAAAAATGCAATGAGATCTGTAAGGAATAAGGCCTGATCCGCAATCGTCGAAAGCGTTGAAAACGTCTGCTGCAGATTCGAACTGGCTTCTCGAATCGCATTCGCCAGCAGCGTCAGTGTACCGAAGCTGAACACGCCCATCACCGTGCGCCACACCGCGTAGACATACGCTGTGTAATAGCCTGCCGTGCCGATCATCGAGAGCAGGGACCCGGCGACGAACTTGCGGCGCGCCAGAGCAATGTCCTCGTCGTAAACCTGATCCGACAGGGCCTTGAATCTCCCGGTTAGAAAATCGCGCAGCCCAAACAGCTTCAGTTCTTTCGCTGCTTCCTTGCTCCCGCCAAGTATGCGCAGATAATCCAGCTGCCGCCGGATCGGCGTCTGCCGAAAATTCTTGGCATAGCCCAAAAATGCGAAGTGCGTCTCTCCCACGAACGCCGGTATCACCCCCACGATCAGCAGCAGCAACAGCCACGGCGAAAAAACCATGATCGAAATCGACAGCGTGATCGTCGTGATCACCTGCTGAATGAGCCGCCCGATCGCCTGGATCATGTACAGACGATCCGTTGCCTGAACCCGCGCCCGCTCCAGCCGGTCATAGAACACCGGATCTTCATAGGCCAGCAAATCCAGGCTCGCCGCGTGCTCCATCACCCGCACGCTGATGTAGTTCATGTATTTCCCGGCGAGCAGCGCGTCCAGGTAATCAATCAACCGCCCCACCAGGCCCATCGAAACCGCTATCGCGAACTCTACTGCAACCAGCCACCACAACCGGCTGCTGATCGGTTGATGCGTGGTAACAACGCGGAAAATGTTGTCGATGATGAGCTTCGAAACCCAGAAAAGCGCCGGTGGTAGGAGCGACGCAATGATTCTGGCGACCAGCCCTAGAACAACAACCGTGCGCCCGGACTCCCACACAAATTGCAGGACCGCGGGCACATTGCGCAGCGCCGAGAGCCGGTCGCGCCAACCGCTCCAAAACTCGGGTTGCTTGGTCATTATCCTGAATCCACGCGGGTCGGGAAGGGGTTTCGCCTCGGTACTGGAAAGGACCACCGGGGCGCCCTGTCGAGAGGACGGACACCTGAATCTGGTCGAATCAGTTCAAGGCAAACAGAGCCGGCTCCCCAAACGGCATTAAGATGAGGAAAAAGCCGTAACGGTTGGTATCCAAAGGGGTCCGCGGTCTTACGGCTAACAGTTTACCTTGGTTTTAGTCCTTCTGGAAGCCCGCCCGATCCATGCCCCGCCGCGCCTCGGGACTTTTCATGAACGTGTCCCACACGAAGCCCGTGCGGAGGTTCTCCGCCATCAGCAATATGATCCCCGTGTCAATGCCGATCACATCGGAATCATACCAGTTCTTCAGCGGATTGAAAGCGTTAGTGAATCCATACTTGGTCCACGCCGAAGGATACTTGCTGCGAATATTCTTCAGCACGCGCAGCGTCTCGGAAGGCAGAAATGGCAGCGAACCTCCAGCCGCGCTCGGCACCACCGTGCCGTCGATCGGCCCACTCTGTGGTGGCCCGCCCCAAACCACATAGCCCTGCTGGGAGTCAGATGCCGTGATACCCCAAAGGTCCTCGCTGTAGTCTGAAAACTGCCTGCCCAGCTCAAGGCAAAACCGACGGTGTACTTCCGTGGCCGTGATGGAATTCTGAAAGTAATTGGCATACTTATCCCGCTTGCCGCGAAAGTCGAACCACGCCTGCGAATACTGATGAATGAACAGCGGCGCAAACGATCCGATGTATCGCAGCCCCCCGTATTCAAACGTCAGACGCTTCCATGCATTCCAGGTCTTCGGATCGAGCGGGTGCGCAGTGGACCCCATCCCCAGCAGATACATCATCATCAGTTCGCTGTAGTAGTCCCATCGCGAAGGCAGAAATCCGATTTCCGGACTCCACCCGTGCGTGAGTAGCGACGTGTCCTCCGACAGCCAAGTCCAGTCCACCCGGCTGAAGATCAGGTTCGCCAGTTCCGCAACCGCCGGATGTCGAAAATGCTGGCGGCAGCTGAGAACTCCGCACAGCAGGATCGTCGTATCTACCGACGACACTTCCGAGTCGAACATCCGCTCGCCGGTTTCGGGATTCGCGAAGTGATAGAAGAACCCGCGGTGATTGGGCAACTTTTTCCACAGAAAACGCAGCGTGGCGAACACGCGCTCCAGCGCAGGACCAGCGGGAATGAATCCGCGCTGGGCGCCGATGCAGAGAGCCGTAAGCCCGAACCCGGTCGCAGCGATGCTCGATGCTCCTCCCGGCCGGTTCTCGCGAACATTGCAGCGATCCTGCACCATGCCGGTGTTCGGGCTGCCCTGCTCCCAGAAGAATAGGCAACTGGCCATTTCAACTTCATTAAGAAACTGGTCGTCTTCTGGCGATAGCGCCCCGCTGGCAGGGCTGGAGGCCGGCGGAGTCTGTTGCTCCAGCGCCGGCAGCATCCGCGCAAATGGCAGGCAAAGACCTGTCCCGGCAATCTGTCGCAGAATCTCCCGTCGCGAATGCAGATTAGGTTTCGGTCGGAGCATGCCTTTCTGTTTTCGATTACGCTATTAGGAGAGAAGAGTCAAACAGTTCTTTCATCAAGTGGGCCTTACGTGTACGGTCTTTAGGGATGCTAACCAGCTAATGCATGTTGCCTTTCTGCGTGGAAACGTTTAAAGGATATCCGTCATCATACCGAATCAAGGCAAAATCGTCCGATGACTCGGGCTCACAAAATAGAAGCTTGGATTGCCGCAGTGGTTGTTCCTTTGGTGGCGGTGGGGGTCTTTGCGCTGATTCGCTGGCAGAAGCAAAAAGCCGTCACTCTGCGAGGATCAATAATTGTCGCAGATACGGACCCGCGCAAGCAGTTGCCCATCGGAGGCGTCCTCGTCTCCGCCGACGATCTTAGGGATTCCACATCAAAAACCGATTCGTCAGGTTTCTTCGCGCTTACTCTCCCTAAACCGATTCGCCGCGGCCATCCGATCGTCCTCCACTATCGCCATCCTCAATATCGGTCGCTCGACGTCAACGATTACGTCGGAGATCAGCTCTACATCGTTCAACTTGCGCCGCTCGACAATAAATCCGCTCCAAAAGATCAACCCTCCACGAAGCTTGCGAATGTGCGAGTGCGGTACACGGAGAAGACCCGCACGGAACTGAATGTCGGCAGCGCCGTCAAGACCTTCGAGGTCCAGAACAAAGGCAACGTGCCCTGCAGGAAACAGCACCCCTGCTCGCCCGATGGAAAGTGGAAAGCTGCGCTCGGTGCCATCACCATCGACGCCGGCGTGGGCAACGAATTTCGCGCCCCCCGCGCCTCCTGCATCGCCGGACCCTGCCCCTTCACCCGCATCGAGTCGAACCAGATGTTGCAAGCCGGCCGCGTTCTTACTCTGACCGTGCGGGACTGGTCCGACACGGCAACCTTTCTCCTCGAGGCCGAAGTCTTTCGCCCCATGGTCAGTCAAAGGGAGCATTGGTCCTACCCCGCGATCTTCGGTGAAGGAATGTCTTTTACTCTGCCTTCGTCCGCGGAGAGTGTCAGCATCGAGGCGGACGCAGATGGTCAAACGATTATTTTCCCTTTAGGGCCGGCACTTCAATTGAGCTGGGCAAGCTGTGACGCGGGAATCAACCCCGATCAAGGAACCATCTACCGGTGCACCTTGAAGCCCGGCTACCGCTTCCAATGAGGGCTCTAACAGGCCGCAAGATGGCCTTCACCCCTGTTCCCTGACCCCTAACCACTACGCTGTCGGCAACGTAAACACAAACGTGCTCCCATAGTTCAATTCGCTCTCGGCACGGATCGACCCACCATGGGCCCGCATGATGTGCTTCGCGATCGCTAACCCCAGCCCGGTCCCGCCCGACTCGCGGGATCGGGCTTTATCCACGCGATAGAAGCGCTCGAACAATCGCGGCAAGTGCTCTGACGAAATCCCACCCCCAAAATCCTTCACATAGAATTCGATGCCCCGCTGCGCCGCCCGCGCTCCCAACTCCACCCGCCCCCCGCCGCGCCCATACTTCATCGCATTATCGATAAGGTTCGAGAAGACCTGGTGAATCGCTTCCCGATCGGCCAATACCTGCGGCAGCGATTCCACTGACCCACTTCCGTTGTGCGAGTCCAAAATCTGCAGATCCACCCCATGCCCGCGCGCAATTTCCCGGAAACTCTCCTCGGCATCATGTAGCAATTCGACCGGCGGCACCGGTTCGGTTTCGAACCGCGTCTCGCCCGATTCCACCCGCGCCAGTGTCAGCAAATCCTCCGTCAGTCGCGCCATCCGAACCGTGTTCTTGCGGATGATCTCCAGAAACTCCCGCGTCGCCGCCGATTCCTCGTGAATCGTATCCAGCAGCGTTTCCGTGTATCCCTGGATGGAAGTCAGCGGAGTACGCAATTCATGCGAGACGTTGGCGATGAAGTCGCGCCGCGTCTTTTCCACGCGCTCCGTCTCGGTCAGGTCGCGCAGCACCGCCACCACGCCTCCATCCGGGAGAGGCGCTGCCGTCACATCAAATGCTCGCCCGGGAACAATCGACGTCGCGCGTGCCGTCTTCGCTTCCTTATTCGTCATGGCCGCTTTGACCGTCGCCAGAAAATCCGGGTCGCGAATCGTCTCCACCACCGGCACGTTGAGCCGTGTGTGCTGCGGAACTAAGCGGTCCATCGGCTGATTCGCCCAGCGCACCAGTCCATCCGGGCTCACCGCAATCACCGCATCTTGCATGCTGTTAAGCAGGGTCTCCAGTTGGCGCTGGCTGGATCTAACCGCGGCGAAACTCCGCTCGACCTGCTGCGCCGTCTTGTCGATCGCCGCTGCCACCCGCCCAATCTCGTCCAGAGGAGTCTCATTCACTCGCGCCTGAAGATCCCCTCTCTCGATCCGCGCAGCCACATCGACGATGCGTTGCAGTCGCCGCGACATCCAAATCGAAACTCCCGCCGCGATCAGCAGGGCAATCAGAGACGCGATCGCCGATCCCCATAACAGTCGACGCCGCACCTGCGCCTGCACCGCCTCGATGTCGGATAGGGGATAAGCTAGGCGTACCGCCCCACCAGAGATGGGAGCAGCGACATAAAGAAACGGAATCCCCAGCGTCGCGCTGCGTCTCTCATTCTCGCCCGTCTGTCCCGCCAACGCCGCCGCGAACTCCGCCCGCTTGGCATGATTCTCCATCTCCGCCGGATTGGATTCCGAATCGGCGAGAACCTTGCCCGATGCGTCGATGACGGTCGCTCGTGCTCCTGCCGCTTGCCCTTCCTGCGCGGCAATGTCTGCCAGCGTATGCGTGTGGTCGATTTCAACCCGGTGAGCGAACAGCTGTGTCTTCTGTTTAAGGTTGCGCTCGATCTCGGTGCGCAGCGACGCTTCCCACGCGCTGCCGATCATCACGTCAAGCATGGCGGCCGTAGCGGCGATGACGATCAGAAAGACGACGAGCAGTTTGAAGAAGATGCGGTTCTTCAATTTCTCCTCTATTTGGGGGTTTCAAATCGGTATCCCGCGCCGCGAACGGTCTTCAGATACCGAGGATTCTCCGGGTCCGGCTCAATCTTCTCCCGGATACGCCGCACGTACACGTCCACCGACCGCGGTGTGACGTACGCCGTATCCCGCCAGACTGAATCGAGCAGATGATCGCGGCTGAACACGCGCCCCTTATGCCGGGCGAAGTAATCGAGCAGACGGAACTCGGTAGCGGTCGTCGGCACCATACTGCCCCGCACCATCAGCGTCATCGCCGAAGGATCGATTTCAATGTCTCCCACCTTCATCGGGCTCGGCGGAAGCGGCCGCTCAAAGCGCCGCAGCACCGCTTTCACACGCGCTACCAACTCCCGCGGGCTGAATGGCTTGGCGATGTAATCGTCAGCTCCCAGTTCCAGTCCTAGCACGCGGTCGGCTTCGCTGCTCTTGGCCGTGAGAAAAATTACCGGCACCGATGCCAGTCCTGGTGTCTGCCGGATCGTCCGGCAGATCTCCAGTCCGTCCTTGCCCGGCACCATAATGTCGAGCACAAATAGCGCCGGACGCTGCCGCTCCGCGTCCCCCAACACCGTCGTGCCCGCCGGATAAACTCGCACCACGAACCCTTCGTTTTCCAGATGGTGCCGCACCAGTCGCGAAATGTCAGGATCGTCTTCGACTACGAAGATGCTCGGTTTCACGCCATTATTGTAACGAAGAGGTTGGTCGCCACCTAATCCCAATCTCGTGTTTCGCTGAGCTGCGCGAGGTTTTAATCGGCTGTTAACAATCGGGCGTACCCTCGGTGCCACGTGGAAGGTGCAACTTCGCCTGCACCAAGTTCACCTGGCGCGGATTTTTCCGTCGGCAGCCAGGCGGTCGAGCCAGCGGCGCGCAGTGGCCGCTTCCGGGCGATCGGCATAATCGCGGAGAAACTGACGGAGCGTTTGTGCCGCGTCTTCGTAACGGCCCACCGCGGTGAGGGACTGGGCCACAAGCAATTCGATTTCGGGTGCCTTCCCTTTGGAGGACGACCACGCATCCTGCGACATTTGCAGGGCCTGGTCATACCGCGCCTGCTGATAATAGGCCTTGGCGAGCGCCGAGCGCGTGTCCCAGGAGACGGGAGCGGGATTGAGATGCAGAGCTTTTTCCAGCGGCGCGACCGCTGCTTCGTATCTCCCCTGGTCGCATAGGGCCATGCCGAGCGCCGCAAAAGCGTTCGCGTGAGACGGATCCACCTGTATGGCCTTTTCCAGGATGTCCTGCGCTTTAGACCAGTCCCGTTCCTTCAAGAGAACTACACCCTGCAGATACAAAACATCGGGATGCCCAGGTGCGAGGCGCATGGCTTGGCCAGCGTGCTTCTGCGCTTCCGCAAGGTTGTTAGCGCCAAGCGCTCGCAGGCCTTCATCGACCGCCTTTTTTGCCTTGGGCGCGAGCACGGGCCGGCCAGGAACGGCGGTGGTGTTCTCCGACAAAGCTTGCAGGTAAACATCCACCTGGGCTCTCCCGGCCGAATTGATCGAAAAATCTTTTTGTACGTTCGCATATCCCCCCGCTTGCACCACCACGGTGAAGTCGCCGACTTCGTTGACCACCAGTTCGGCCCGGCCAACCGTTGTCTCTGCTTGTCCGGCAGGAATGGTGCCGCGGAACAGCCTAACCGTGGCCGACGAGGAAATGGGCTGGCCCGACGGTGCGTGGACCACTACGCTGATGGCAACGCCATTGCCATGAAACTCGGTTTCGGCGGTGCCGGTATTTTGCGCTCCAGAGGGAACGACGAGTAACAGGCCAATCAGGAGCGAGGCCAGAAATCCAGAACGTGACAGCGCGCAGTAATTTGCTGGTAGGAGACTTAGAAACTGCGGACGGCGAGAACTGTGTGCTTGCAAACGGCGCATGGCCACGCTCGACGATGGCCGGAAGACTATGCCAACACAGAGCGGACGTCAAGGGACCTGCTGGTCACGCCATTGTTGGGGACACGATGGATACGTGATCAACTGAACCCAGCCGCGAAGCGACTGAACATCAAAGCCTGACCCTGCAGCGCCGCGAATGGATACGCACCACGCGTGGGCTTCTCAGCCTTGCGAAGGGAACTTTCCTTCCTACCCGCGAAGCGGCGCAAGAATACAGCCCATAGCGCAAACCGTGGGTAGCAAGTGGGAAATGACCGAGCCCCGGAGGGCAAAATAATAGCTATGACACAGACTCCGTCGGGACGACACCCGGCGCTAGCATCTCGCAGCCGCGGAACAGAGATAGAATGCTGCCGCCCCTTACTTCAGATTGCTAAAAATATCGAGCATGATCTGATCCACGTCATTCAAATCCCCCATCCTGGCTCCCGGCCCACGACCGGTTGCGCGACGGTTTGCTGCTCCGCCGCCGCGATTTGCTCTTGAGATTCCAAGCTGGATTTGTCAGAATCCGCAGCGAAGTCGAGCGAACTCAGAGCCAACATCATTAGTTCAAAGTCAGATTTCGTCATGAGAACTTCTCCTGGTGTAATTGCGCAGGGACGGGCATAACATCGTCCGTCCCTGCGATAAGTTCGAACGTTTTGAGTGACTCGGATTTAGAGCCGACGCATCGTCCGCTTCCGTTCTATAGGCCCTTGTAACTTATGGTGAACGTCTTGGATGCCTTCTTCGGCATCACCCCTTGGTAGGCCATAACTAATGAGCCGTCGACCCCAACTTCTACCGTTCTTGATGCATTCGCAAACGGGTTACAGGGATGGACGATGCCCGGGATGGTTTGGGCAAATCCGTTGTAGTCAAATGTTGTTGTCCCCACATTCTGCATGACGAGACCAAAAGGATGGGCGCCGCCAGTAAAAAAGGAATTCCATGCCATCGCGCTATTCAGAGTGCCATCGAAATTGTTAGTAAGCACACCATCCACGTCCACATCCGCATAACGCAGCAACTCCACCGGCCGGTTGTCGGTCGTATTGTTCTTGAGCGCCATGGCCACCTTCACCGAAGAGCTAGACACAACCTGCGTGATAGTTTGGGTGAGCGTCCACACCCCATCGCTTGTGGTGCGGACAAACTTCATCGCAGTGGGTGACAGTGTCGTAGTCGTGGTCGGTCCCCAGTTCAAACTGTCTTCAAAGGCATAGTCGAAGTACTCCGTGCCAGTAAATCCGTCACAGATGCCGTATCCCTCGACCGGGACCTCAATTTCGAAGCGACCTGCAGGCGTTATCAGTTGTGTCACGTTACCGTTGCTCGTGAGGCAATAACTGAGAAATGTGTTGTTAGCGCCAGAGGTGAAGAGAAATGAACATCCTGGATCGGCTAACGGACTGCGACGCGCTGCGTTAAGGGCCTGTTTCTTACTCAACAGTGCTGCGTCTTCCGATGTGTCCTGGAGACTTCGGGCGCCCGGAAGTTGGGCCCAGCTAAGTGAGCAAAGCGATAACATGATAGTTGCGAGCACAAGTTTCACGAGAAATATCTCCTGTCACTATTTTGTAAGTACGTATGCTGCGGTTGCAGCAGAGGGCCCATGTCTTGCAGGTGTTAGGAAACAATCACGACGCGTAGAATCTGGCTGGGAGTATGCAGATTCTTAGGTTTCCGCAAGCTCAGATCTGATGACTTTCAATTCAGTCCGAGCCCTGAAGCTAACCCCACTACCACGGATATCACGCCCCGATGTTGATCAAACTACAGTGGGCATGTGGAAGACGTGTCAAGAGTTTGTCAGGGATTTGTAAGATGATTGCAACAATTGGTGGACGGTCACTACTCAGAAGATTCGGAACGCACTTAGCAGCAGAGTACATT
>AR_comb_assmDRAFT_10380454_pt1 | contig 15111 bp, 15 predicted proteins | sample ArasoioldDNA_FD_10543 | JGI IMG/M metagenome (IMG submission 10543) | reverse complement strand
TAAGAGAGTCTTCCCGCCCGCCAAAAGTTGCCATAAATTACCTTTAGGCAACTGGAAATAGGCTGTAGTGTTAATCCCAGATTCTCCTCCATTCGAGAAACTAAAATGAAGCGCTCGCTTTGCTACATCCTCTTCGCGTTTTCCCTCTTCTCCTCAGCGTACATGGCTCTTGCGCAGACTCCTGACGAGTTGGTGTCGAAGTACATCGCCGCGCGCGGCGGCCTCGAAAAGATCAAGTCCATCTCCAGCATGCGCATGACCGGCTCCATGACGATGGCAAACCTCGAAGTGCCCATCACCATGCTCATGAAGCGGCCAAACTCGGTACGAATGGAATTCACCGTAAAAGGGACAACCGGCGTCCGTGCGTATGATGGCGCTACCGGTTGGTCGTTAATGCCTTTCCTCGGCACTCCCGGTCCGGTCGCCGTGACTGGGTCGGAATTGCAGGATTTGAAGGAACAGGCCGACATCGATGGTGCACTCGTCGATTACAAGGCTAAGCACAACACGCTGGAGCTGGCCGGCAAAGAGAAGGTAGACGGCGCTGACGCTTACAAGTTGAAAGTGACCCGCTCCAGCGGATCGGTCGAGTGGATTTATCTGGATGCAGCCACTTATCTCGACATAAAAGAAGACAGCACGCGCAGCATTCAGGGCGTCCAGCGTGACGTAGAGACATTCATCAGCGACTACCGCGATGTCAACGGCATCAAGTTTCCATTCGCCGTTCGGTCAGGAGCCAAAGATGCGCCGGAGCAGCAGCAGAAGCTGATCATCGACAAGGTCGAGATGAACGTTTCACTCGATCCTGCCCTGTTCCGGATGCCTGAGGCGACATCTTCCCAATAGAAATCTAAAGCGCCTTCCCCCAAGTGTTTACTCGATCTCGGCCGGCTCGAAATGCTTATTCGGAACCCTGCACGTGCGCGGCTTCTACCGGAGGAGGGGTGGCTCGCAGTCGTGTAAGGTTTTCCAAGGTCTTCCGCCATGCATTTGCTGAGCGCTTCGTCCAGATTGGCGCATTCAAGTTCGAATAGAAGTCGAGAATATTGGTGCGCAATGCGGGCGTGATTCTTTTGAAATCATCCTGAGCTTGTTGGTTTAACAGGCGTTCATACGCCTTGTCCGTGAGCTGATACTCCCCCGCCGCGGTCTCGCGCCCGGTATCACAATCCTTGTTGGCGAGCGCCAAATCAGGATGGTGTGCAGCCGTGAGAGTTTTTTTGTAATTCTCAACCGTCAGGTTCACGCTTTTGATGTACATATCCTCGGTCTGCGTTGTGGGAATCTTGAATGCGAGCGCGCTGAACGGGCCGACCTTCGGTACTAGCTGCAAGAAGAATCCCAGCACACGCGATCCAGTCCCGGGCTTTCGATAACCAGTTCCCCAACTCTTTTCGAACTCCTTGCGTGAAAGGTAGTATCGAAACTTCTTCTCATTGAAATTCGGCGTGTCCTTCACAATTTCCTGCTTGCGCGCTAGTAGTGCAACGCGCGTCATCTCCGGGATGACCTCGCTCACGGCTCGCCGAAACGTGCCTATCGCCAGATCCTCGTTCTTGATTACATCGTGCAGCGGCATGTCGTAGGTTTCGAGAAACGGTCTCTCCAATAGTGCCTTGTCCACTTCAAAACCAATGAAGTCGTGGTATCGATCGGACGTATAGTGCCCTTTCGCGACTTGCACCATGTCAAAGCCGAATTCGGTGCGGATGTGGGCCTTCGGATCCTCCGCATAGGTCACGCTGTTTCCATATTTCCGCTGAAGTTTTGGGAATTCGAGCGCAACGACTCGATTGATCGTGGGATGGCCGCTGTTGTCGGACGCGTAATGCGAAAGCGCACCAAGCGCAAACGCATAACTGTTCAGATCCGTCGAATCATTCAGCAGCGCTACCACAAAGTCGCCGCTGCGCACGTAGTGCAGCAGGTCGCTGAAATATTTGCTGCCGAACGGGTAGTACCCCATGTCGGCGATAAGAGATCCACCATAAGCGAAGGCATGCGCCTTTCGCAGATCGTCGTCTGTCACTTGCGGAAAGCGCTGCCGCAACATGCTTTCAATCTGCACATCCCATAGCAAATCCACCATTTCTTCGTGGGTGAGAACGGAATAGCTCAGTCCAGGGCGGGGTATCGTGACCAGCAGCACTAGCAGAAGCAGACGGCGAAGTCGCATCATTAGGTTTTGGTCACGCAGCCACAATTCGTTTCTGATGCGGTTTCGCGGATGCTTAGCCGAAACTTTTGTCGCATGAACCGGTTTCCGCCTCGCGAATTCCGCCCCTGAAGCGACAATAAAATGAGCGCCCTGCCCCGAAACCGAGAAAAATATCCGGAGCGAAGGGCGCTACCGCCCGGTTGAAAACCTTCACTCGAAGGTAACTTTCCCGGGTGAAACTACCCTCCTAGACTATGAAATATGGGTGCGCCCCCGGATCCTCGACTTCAGCCCACGCCGGACTATGGCAACCTTGGGCCGGGGTCCGATCTCCGTTCGGGGAAGCCCATTCGCCCCCAAGCCACGCGAGGACTCACCGTGGTCGCCGTGCTTGCCGGGGCCTTGCTCGCTTTACCGGTGCTCAAGATAGGAAGCCTGCAGGAGTGGTGGGAACGTGCCGGGCAATTTCTCGTGGCGCTCAGCCAGCAGTCGTCACGCACGAAGTCGCGTTCTTCTATGCGCAGGCCAAACGTTCAGGATCAAAGCATGCAGCGTCACGCGGAGGCTTCGCTCGAAGCTGCTCTTGCGCACTCTCCCGACGCCAATGAACACATCGCCGAACAAGTGGATGCTTGGCGCGGCCACATTTCGTTTACGCAGGAATTGGGTGGCCGCATCACGGCCGCACTTAATTCGGACGACTACCGTGTTCGCGAGTCTGCCATTGATGTCGATCTCGCAGCTTACAACGTCGTGAAAACGCCGGCGTCGGTAGACAATGTCATTCGGCAAGCGAACTCACGCGACCACGCCATTCGCATCTGGGCTTTGTGGACCCTCGGGTTGCTCGGCAACCGTGGTATCGAAACCGATCGTGCCCTGGAAACCTTGATCGCCCATCTTCATGACTCGGACGCCGACTCTCGACGTTGGGCCGTCGAGGGCCTTGCGCTGGTCGGAACTGATGCCACTATTGAGCCGCTTCTCAAAACATTCCGCGATGATCCATCGCCGATCGTGCGGGAGCGCGCTGCCTGCAGTTTGGCGCAATCTGGCATGTTACGTCCTGAACAGCGCCGCACGACGATTCCCTCCATGCTCGCGTACGCCGAGGATCCGTCACTAGACTCCGCAACTCGCGCGTGGGCCTTTCACGCGCTGCGCGACATCACCCGGCAAAGCTTTCCTGACAACGCTAGCGTCTGGCGAGACTGGTACTCCCATCAGTAAGGAACTCCCAGTCGAAAATTCCCCACAACAGTAATTCCAAATTCCGCCCGTCCCGATGCTGAACTGGCTCCTGATGCCTACACCCTGCCCTTTTCCTGTACGATGGCTCCGATTCCACTTGATAGAGGCCAACGATGTGGCGAATGTGTGCGCTGTGCCTGGTTGTCCTGGTCTTGACTGCGAGCGTGGCTGCCCAGAATCAACCCGTCTCCAACCCGGGTGCTCCACCGCGCGTCTTGCTTATGGTCTATCAGCGGTTTCTTCCGGGTAAGGCTGGTGGTCGCCAGGCTCTTCAAACCGATATCGCGCGCGCCTTCGACCGGTTGGAAGTACCCGTCTCGTGGATTGAACTCGAGGCGCTCACCGGTCCGACCGAAGCGCTGTTCTTCGATCCCGCAAATTCCTTCGAAGAGATCGACAAGGCCGGCTCCGCCCTCGCGCAGTTCTACGGAAGCCACACCGACCTCGCTCAGACCCAGGGACAGATTCTCGAAGCCGTGGAGAGCTCCCGAACCGTTACCGCCGTGCGTCGCGACGACTTGGGCCTTCGCGCCAACTCCATCGACCTCAGCAAGGCGCGGTATCTCGCGGTGCGCATCGTGCACGTGCTCCCCACGCAGCGTCATGATTTTGAACTCGCAGAGAGATCAGCTCAGGAAGCCCAATCCAAGAACCCCGATGTCAGCTGGGTCGTGTACGAAGCCAACGCCGGACTTCCCGAAAGCACCTTCCTGCTGTTTGCTCCCATGACTGCTCTCAAGCAGTTGGACAAGAGCCTCGCCCAGGCAGATCCGGGCTCCGCGCCCCCTCGGTTTCCGGGTGAAACCAACCTCTACATCGTTCGTCCGGATATGTCTCACGTATCGAAGGAATTCGCCGCAGGCGATCCCGGATTCTGGGTGCGTAGAACCACTCCCTAACCGAGGCTCGCGCCGACCGCCACCGGACCCAGTTCGCACAAAAAGAAAACGCCCGGCATCTGCCGGGCGTTCTCGCAAATTTCGACTGACGAGGCTTACCGCGCCACCGAAGCACCTACGTGCTTGTCCAGCGCCTTCTGGATATGCTCTTTGGGCACATACCCGACAATCTGTTCCTTCACCTGTCCATCCTTGAAGACGAGCAGTGTCGGGATGCCGCGCACTCCATAGCGCATCGGCGTCGCCTGGTTGCGATCCACATCCATCTTTCCTACCGTGATCTTGCCAGCATACTCGGTGGCCAGTTCTTCCACGATCGGTGCGATCGCGCGGCACGGGCCGCACCATGTCGCCCAAAAGTCCACCAGTACGGGCTTGTCCGACTTCAATACATCCTGATCGAAATTCTGATCAGTGACCTCAAGAATTCCATTTCCAGCCATTGAACTCCTCCGCTGAGCGTTGTCTGTCGCCGGGCACCGGGTTTCCTCTCCGCTTAGCGGCCGATTAGGGAGGCAGCCGACGCTTGCGAGCTGACTTATCGTAACACCGGAATTAGATGCTCGGGGAGGGGGAAGGTCGCAGTGCGGGCTATCGCTGTCCGAATACGGAACTTAGATGTCAGGGGAGGTCCGGAGACCCTCCTTCGTAAAGCGCGTCAATTCGTCCCGACGAGGCCAGAACTTCGGCGCAAAACAAAAAGGCGCCCTGAAGTATCCTTCAGGACGCCTCGGCAGCCCTCCCCCAGAACTGCCAAACCACGAGTGGAGAATACGGCCACCGCATAGAGGTGTAAATGTAACGAACGTAACCGCACCGTTCCGATGGGTAACTACGTGCATGTCACCGAAGTCACTGCAATTGGCTCGCAAGCGCCGCAACCTTCGCGACCGATCGTGCATACGCCCCGAAATCCGTTTCGCTCACAAATAAGTAAATCGGTCCCGGATAAAAAGTATCGCCGGTGAACAATAACCCGTTTGCACGGTCCAATAACATCAGGGAATCCGGCGTGTGCCCCGGCGTAAACAACACCTCGAGCGTGCGTCCGCCCAGATCCAACTGCTCCCCATCTTTCAGCCAATGTGTGATGTGCCACGGACGAACCGCATACGATTCGGGCTTCACGCCGGGCGGGAGCTCACCGCAGATCCGTTCCGGAGCCAGCGTGTCCCGCGAATACACGTTGGTCTGCCCTAGCGCGTTGTGTCGCGTAAAGGGCGTGTCCTCGTTCGCGATATCGGTGAAGTCCGCATTCCCGCCTGTGTGATCAAAGTGCGTATGGGTATTGATCACGGTCACGGGCAGCGACGTCAGCCGCTGCGTAACCTTGCGAATCGTGGCCACGCCGATCCCCGTATCCAGCAGCACTGCGCGGTTCTCGCCAACGATCAAATACGAAATTACTTCTTCAAACTGATGCGGCTCATAGATCGCAAAGACGCCGGGCCGGATGCGATAGACCTCAAACCATGAGCTCTTCACATCGACACGCCGCAAAGTCTTGTATTGCGGACGCGGCAACTTTTGGCACCACTCGGGTTCCAGCGGTTCACCCTGCTGTCCGAAGCAAACTCCGGACACCAGAATCGTGCACAACCATCTTGTCCAGGAAGAAAAAAGGATCCGATTCAAGCGCATCTCCGCAAGGAGACGATTGAATCACATCGACGCAAAAGGGAACAGAAGAGAACAGAACTCAAGAGGGGTTTCTTCAGTTGTTTTTCCGCCAGCTCTGTCCGGCATCGCCCGTGATCCAGACTTCGCCGGATGCCGTAGACAGCTCTCCATGCTGCACGTCGGCAAAGCGCATTTCTACGATGTCGTCACTCAACTGGCTTCCGCCGGACACCGGCTTGACCTGTGTCCAATGCGTGCCCGCATCCGCCGAGTGATAGAGCACACCCTTCGCGCCCCCAACCCAGATATGCACTCCCACCGCCGAAAGCGCCCGGAACGAGACACTCTCAAGGACTGGCACCGCCTCCCACGTGCTGCCATTGTCTAGCGAGCGTTGGAGTTGTCCTTGATCCGACAACGTCCAGTGCGCTCCACCTGATGCCAGCTCTGACTTCGCAAAACCTGTGCTCGCCTGCTTCTTCAGCCCGGCGTCTTTATTCACCGGTTCAGTCTGCGCGGCTGCCGGCGCCGCCTTAGCGCGGCCGGGGAAATCCAGGGACCGCGCATTTCCCCCAACTACGGGAGCCGTGCTGGTCGCAACCTCGGCGGTTTGCATTTCATTCGCGACCGTTTCGGGCCGTGCCCCTGCCGCTTTCTCGGGGACGTCCGACAAATGCGCCACCAACGCCCCCTTGGTCGTGGCGGCACGTTGCGTTGGCGTGGCAGCCGGCGCGCGCAAATCGCCCGCGCTCTCGTCTCGGCGTGCCTCTTTTGAATCCAATGAATCGAAATGACTCACTGACCCGCCTGTTACGGTCTCCGACAACGTCGTCTTCGGGGAAGACGCAACAGCAGCCGCAACATTCGATCGACTCGTCTCCGCAGGTTTGTTTTCCGCATGCGGGCTGGCAACTGTTTCCCTCGCGAGCCGTTTCTCCTTCGCCGCTGCGTTCGGCTCCTCCTCCAACTGGCGTTTCGTTTGGGCCAGCTTGTCTGACTCACTCGCGGGTAATCTCGGAAGAGTGGCTGGAGCTGGCGCTGACGGTACTGTCACATCCGCGTCGGTTTGCATCGCGACTTGTGGGCTTCGATCGCGCAACAGCACGGCCGCTCCCACCACCAGGAAGCATGCCACCACTGCTGCCCAGCGTAACCCCGGCAGCCGCCATTGGTTCTCGGCAACCGTCGCAGGCACCGCCTGCGCCTCAACCGCTGGATGCGCCAGAGCGACTACCTCGCGACAGTCCGAGCAACGCGCCAAATGTGCCAACACAGGCCCTCGTTCCACATCCGGCAGCGACTGCTCTAGAAACGCCGACAGCACATTGGCATCCGGATGCTCCGCCGGGTCCTTGGCCTTCAGCCGCGTGCGTACGAGTTTGGATACGTCTGTCATTCGTTGTTCCGCACCCGGCTTGCCCGGCCCACGATCCACAGTCTCCCTTCAACTGCCATCGCTTGCAGGAGCCTCCACCTTCTTTTTAGAGAACGCTTCGCGCGCGGAATCTTGCGCCAGCCGCTCCCTGAGGTTCAAGCTCAGATCGCGGACATCCACCTCCAGCGCCTCCTCAGCCTGCCTCCGGCTCATCCCCTGCCTCCCCAGACCTGCAAGGATTTGCTTTCTCAACGATTTAGCTAGCTTGTCCAGCTTCCGGCTGATGGTCGATTCGTGTACCGAAAGCATCCTTGCGATCTCCGCCAGCGTGCGGCCGTCGAGATAGTACGCTGCCAGCACAAACCGATCCTCCGCCGCCAGCGCGGCCAGCGCCTCATCCGTCGCCGTCGCCACCCGGGTGTCTAATGGAACCACCGGTTCCTTCTCCGGCGTCGGGAATTGATTTCCGTCCTCGCTCTCCTCCTCGAGACTCACCAGCCGTTTCTGTTTGCGGTACCGGTTGATGTGTTCCTGCGCCATTACCGTGCGCAGCCATCCTTCAAGCGACCCTCGTCCGGTATACGACGCCAACTTCGAGACTCGTTTGCCCTCCCGATTTACCGTCCCGAATAAGTCGGCGTACATCGAGTCCGCCAGTTCCCGTGCGGCCGAGTCTTCCCGCGCGATCTGTAATCCCGTGTCGTAGAGCTTCTCGCGGAAGCGGACGATGAACGTTTCCCATGCGCTCTCGTTCCCGGCTGCACACGCACGTGCCAGAACTAACTCCTCAACGCGCAGCGATCGGCAGAAGTCTCGCGCTTGCGCGGGCGTCGAACCTGGTGCGTACTTGTTCACGACCTCCGCCAGTATGCTGCCCAGTTCCGTTTGCGAGAGCCCATATTTCTCCGCGCGACACGAGGCGTACACCTCCACTACAAAGGCGTCTAGTTCGGCAGGCATACTTGTGGCGGGTTGTGGCGCGCGATCCAAATTCCAACTCTCCCCGGATGCTACTCCAAACTATTTGATGCAAGAAAGCCTCTTCTCCCCGTTCTTGTGGCAATCGGAGTAGATGGGTGCCCCGGCAAAGTACGGTGCGCTCCAAGACCGGGGCGCCTTTTCAGAAAGGCACATCTATGCGCCACCCATGGTTCTGGGGAAGTTTAACTCTGCTGTTATCCGGAGTCTTCATCGGCCAGCCTGCCGATGCGGGCGACACCGCCGGCGATCTTTCAACTTACAAAGTGCTTCCGCCGATCCGGCACGGCAACCTCACCGTCTTTCCTGTCGTCGCGGCAAAATCCTACGACACCTCGGAATTTCTCACCCTCGACGAAGGACTCAAGAACGGCGAGGTCGTAGTCACTGAAATGGGCAATGCCGGTGGACTCGTTCGCCGTCAACCGCGCTCAGGCGTTTACCTTCCTCCCCAGACCGGACCGCAAGTCAACAAGCTGGTCCTCATCAACAACTCTAAGCGTCCTCTCATCCTGCTCGCGGGTGAAATTGTCACCGGAGGCAAGCAGGACCGGGTTATCGGCAAAGATCGTCTCGTCCCCGCCGAGAGTGATCCCATCGATCTCAGCGTTTTTTGTGTCGAGCACGGACGCTGGGTCGGAGCCAGCAACAAGTTCGGCGCTATGTCCTTTAGCATGGCCGCGCCCTCTGTTCGAGGTAGCGCGATGGCGAAGCAAGATCAGCAGATGGTCTGGGATCAGGTGAGTCGCGCCAAGACCGCCGCCGAGGCCTCGCCCGGTGTCCAGAGAAATCCCACGGCCGCAGGAGGCCTAAAGTCGACCACCTCCTATGCTCGCGTCATGGAAAACGAAGAGGTCAAACAGCAAATCGATGCCGTCGCCAAGCCGCTCGAAGATAGTTATGCCTCCACCATCAAGCAGCTTCGCGACCGCCATGCCGTCGGTGTGGTCGTTGCCGTCAACGGCCAAGTCGTCTGGGCCGATCTCTTTGCCAGCACGACCCTGCTGGAAAAATACTGGCCGAAGCTCGTGCGTTCCTACGCAACCGAAGCTGTCGTCTCTGGTGCTAAAGATTCGCCCGTGACCGACGCGAGCGCGCAGAAGTTTCTCGACACCCTGCAGGGACGGCACGAAACGGTTGACAGTGAGCCCGGTCTCTACCGGCACACAGAGGTCAGCGGCGACGGCTTCAAAGCCTTCGAACTCACATCTCTTTTGCCGAAGACGGGTTTCCCGCTTCACATTGCGAAGATGACGGACTAGCTCCCGCACGCAGGAGCACAAACGTCAAGCTGGTTAATCGCAACTGTTGGGGATCTTTCGAACCGCAGGAGAGCGCACGGTCCGCGATGCGATGAGCCCGACTCTGGCCAGGCTCATCGCTCGTGGTATTCAGGGAGAAACTCTTGAAGGCTGAATCCTTCGGTAGTGACGCGGTTCGCCGAGTCTGGCTTTCCGCTCTGAGATGACGCCAAGTCCCGCTTGCGTTCAATACTTCCGCAAGACGCCAATCACTTTGCCTTGCACTTCCACGCCCGCCGCCGGAACGATGATCGGTTGCATGCTCGCATTCGAAGGCTGCAGCCGGATTTTGTCCCCTTCCCGGTACAACCTCTTCAACGTTGCGTCCGCACCGTCGACGAGTGCCACCACGATGTCTCCGTTGTGCGCGGTCTTGGTCTTTTCCACCAGAACGTAGTCACCATCGAGAATATGTTCGTCCTGCATAGACTCGCCGCGCACCTCAAGCACGAAGACGTCTTTCGAGCGCACAAAATCAGCGAGTGAGATCGTGGGCGCGTCGCGCTGCTCGATCGCTTCAATCGGCCGGCCGGCCGCAATTCGTCCCATGATCGGCAGCACCACTCCGGTATTTACGCTCATCGATTGTTTCAGCTTGCCCTTCGGCGGCAGCAAATCGATCGACCGGCTTCGGTTGTAGTCGCGCGTGAGCAACGACTTCTTTTCCAGGTTCGAGATGTGCTTGTGCACCGTCGCCAGCGAATTCAGCTTCAGCGCCTCCCGAATTTCCTCATATGACGGCGAATAACCATGCTCCGCAACAAACCTCGAAATGAAGTCGTACACTTCGTGCTGACGCCGCGTAATCGCCATGCCGGCATTCTGGGCGAATATAAAGCGAATGTCAAGTTTTTCCGGACAATTCGCGACCCAATATGTTTCAAGTCGGTAACACAATCGCGGATTTCTGCTCCTCCCGGTACATTTGTCGTCCCATTCACAATTGTCATAGCCCAAACGTGCCGTCCCGCCGCCCGTTCATGCCATTTCTTTTTTCTTCGCCTCATGGCAACTCTGACTAGCCGGCCGCGAGGGCTTGAGTGGGCTTGTCTCTCCGGGTTCTCTCCGGGGCTGCCGCTCTTGCCTGCCGCGGCCGGCTTTTTGGTTGGACCCTTCCTGTAAGCATCACTCTTCTGCCGTGTATCTCCCGTGTTGCGCACCAATATCCCCCGCCCGTGCCATGGCCCAACCCAATCGGGCTATTGTTGACGTACACATTTCCGCGTAGTTTTCGTGATGCTGATGTGGTCGAGGGAAATTCGGAGTTGCGCTCAAATTCGACGCGGCTTCTGAAGGGGGCCCTCACCCGTCAGCCCATTAGGCGCGCCACGCCGTCTAGCCTCACATTCCCCGGAGGTTGGAATGGTTGAAATGATCGTTAGATGTCCCTATTGCGTTCTTGAAGACGAGTTTCGCCCCATGCTGCCTATGACCAAGGGCAAGTATGGTTGTGCCTCGTGCGGACACCTGGCCGCACCCGGCGATTCTGCGTTTCATTGTCTCTGTGTGCGGTGCGCTCCTATGAGCGTCCTCGTCCGTCGTCTGCAAGACCTCGACGCCGAACACGCCCACTCCCGCAAGTGAGTGGGCCAGTCCCCATTCGGGTTCCGGCCCCTGTCTGTCGCGCCTAACTTCCCGTCACCGCTTTTAGGAAGCGGTAGTAGAAGTCCACATCGGTATAGAAGGATTCAACCCCGAGCCGCTCGTCTTTTCCGTGTGCTCGGACGTCGAGCCGGTCAATGGCTGCGCCGCTGATCCCATAGGTCGGCAATCCCGCGGCGTTCGTGTATATACCATCCGACGCCCCGGTCGACATCGTCGGAATCACCGGCAGCCCCGGCCACATCTGGCCCACGACCGTTTCGAGCGGGCCGAACACATCCGCGCGCAGCGGCGGAGGCGCATACGACTGCCGGTCCGAACCATGGTCCGTCACCGCGCCGATCACTCCCACGTACTGCACCTTGATCTTCGAATCCGCGACGATCTCAACCAGCTTCTGCCGGATTTCCTCCGACGCGTGCCCCGGCGCGATCCGGCAATTCACGTTCGCCTTCGCCATCTGCGGCAGAGCGTTGTTCGCGTGTCCTGCGTCGAGTCTCGTCGCCACACACGTCGTTCGCAACTTCGAGTGATCCACCGGGTCTTTCGACAGTCGCTCCACCGCAGCCGGATCCGGCGGATTCGCCAGCACCGCTTTCATATCCGCCGCGCGTTGCCCCGTCTCCACCTTTGACATGCGCTCGTAATACGCGCGTGTCACGTTGTTCAGGTCGACGGGAAACTCATACTTTTCCAGCCGCGCCAACCCATTTACAAGGTGATAGATCGCGTTGTCCGGCACCGGCAGGGAACTGTGTCCCCCGGGATTGGTAACGGAGAGCTGATAATCCGCGTAGAGTTTCTCCGTTGCATCCACTTCCATCATCACCGGCTTGCCATTCACCGTCGTGATTCCGCCGCCGTCAGAGTTCAGCACGAATTCGGCGTCCACCAGTTCTCGATGATTCTTCAGCAGCCAATCCACGCCGTTCGATTGCCCGCCTTCTTCATCGGCGGTCAACGCCAGGATGACGTCCCGGTCCGGCTTATATCCTTCCTTTTTCATTCGGATCAGCGCCATCACCATCACTGCGTCGCCGCACTTCATGTCCTGCGTGCCGCGCCCGTAGTAGAAACCATCCTTCTCCACGAACTGGAACGGATCCGTCGTCCAGTCCTCTCGGCGCGCCTCCACCACATCGAGATGTCCGATCAGCAACACCGGCTTGTGCTTCCCGGTCCCGTGCAGCCGGGCCACCATATTCTTCTTGCGTTCATTTGGCCCCAGCACCTGCACATCTTCCGCAGGGAATCCCGCGTCCCGCAGCCGCTTGGCCATCGCTTCCGACGCGGCTGTCACCGAGCCCACCGAGTCAGTCGTGTTGATCTCGATCAGTTCCTTGAAAATGTCATGGGAAAGTTGCCGGCTGGCCGCGCCATCCTGCCCAAACCCGCGAGGTACTACCGCCAGAAACAGAGCCAAACAGAGAACCAGAATCCGAATCGTCCCAGGGGCCAAATGAGCATCTCCTCACATATGAAGTGCTCAGAACACTACCAGACACGCCTTTGAAGGCCAAACTTCTGCGGCAAAATGACCCCTTACTTCAGCCAAAAAACGGTGTTTGCCTGTAAGTTACTGCAAAAAGGAGGGTTCTTCAGAGGTAATTTTCTGGATTCCACCACACCACCCGTGCCATACCACTGGCTCTCTTGTGCCATTGTCAAAAAAACGGGATAGAGCGATCTTATTCACGTTCACTCACCTTAAAAATCCCGACCGGGCCCGAAAGAAAAACGGGATTTCCGATGAGCGGCAAAGGAAACATGGCAAATCGCATGGCAACTCGCGAAATGGATGTTCAGCGGAATGGCAACTCCGCCGACAACCAGCAATCGCGCCGCATGCTGCTCGCCCTGATTCTTCTGCTGGTCGCCGTCGGCGTGACGGTCCTTCGTGATCGCGACTACCTCTTCGGCAACGCATCCGAGCAGGAGTCCACCGTATCCCAGGCTTCCATCGCCAGTGCTCCTGCGCTGCCGGCCGCGGTTCCGCTGCGGACTCAGGCTGCGCCGGCCCCGCAACAGGTCGCAACTCCGACGCAGACTGCACCCGCCCCTGCTGCCGTTCCCGCCAAGCATGTTGCTCCGGCGGCCCAGGCGCCGACTGCATCTCATGCCGCCCCTTCACCTGCTGCCGCCCCGAAGAGTCATCCAGTTCGCACCTACAAGGCGGAAGTCATCCATCAGGCACCACCTGCGGGGATCGTCAGCAATGCCGGTCAGCGCACCGAGCTTTCCACCAACGTGCCAGCACCGCAGCCTGCCCATAACTATCCGTTGCTCGATTCCTCTACTCGCGTCCAGGGTTCGGTGGTTCTCCAGGCCCTGATCAGCGCCGATGGAACGATCCACGACCTTCGCGTCCTCAGCGGCCCGGCAATCCTTGGCTCCGCGGCTCGCGAAGCCGTCTCCCAGTGGCACTTCAAGCCCTATCTCGAGAACGGCCGCGCCGTCGAGACCCAGGCCACCATCACCGTCAACTTCACAATCAAGGTCGCTGACGGCAACCAGAAGACCGCCCGCAGCTACACTCCCGACAAAGTCATCATCCTCGACGACAACAGCTAAAACGCCCGCTGCACCAATTCCACCACCAATCCAAACTCATCGCGCGAGCTCTGCACCGTGCCCAATTTTCTTTGGCTGGCCGTCCGACGCGCACGCTTCAGTGCGTGGCAAAAGAAAAGCCCCTCCATGCGCGGAGGGGCCTGCTGAACCGTGAACGTCCACCCGAATCACAGCGCGCCAGCCCGCACTCTGAGCCCGCGCACCGCAGTTTCGCTTAGTACTTCGATTGCAGCCGCTGCCCGATCGGTCGAGCCTTTGAAAGCCCGTGATGCCTCCACAACGAATATGCGATCACGCACAACACCCCGAATAGCAGCAGTTCGGTCGCTTCGCCATACCGCCCCACCGAAAGAACGTGCAGCAGCGCGCGACTCAATTCCCGCACGTCCAGGAACATCGTGCCCAGCTCGAACGTGATTACGAACGCCACCGCATAGAAGACTTGCGGCTTCGCATCCATGAAGGCGAGCAGTGGACGCGCCACCCCATTCCGAACCCACTGCGTTCGCTCGCAGCCCCACACCGCCGCTATTCCGATAAGACAACCCGCGACAATGTCCGACGCATAATGAATGCCCATATAGACTCGCGGCAGGCAGATCCACAGCGCCACAAACGCAATCACCGGCGCAGTGAGTCGCCTCGACAGATAAATCAGCCCGAATCCCAACGCCGCCAGATACGCCGCATGATCGCTCGGGAACGAACTCATCTGTGAGAAATAGGATGGCATCGGCATCGAGAACGCATGATGCACCAGCCCGGCTTCGTATATCGGCCGCGTTCGAAACGGAGTCAAAGTCGCCAGCAATCGTGTCACTACCAGCCCCAGGAACGTCCCCGTAAGAATGGTGAGAATCGTAGTGCGCCGCTCATACGGGTCGCCATCGCTGCGAAACCAGAAATACCAAAGTAGTGAGATCACCGGCCCCGTCTTCAGCAACGTGTCCGACTCCAACTGGCTCGCGATCCGGTCTAGCGCCCAGTTTCCCTGAAAATAGCCGAAAAAGTAGTAAATGCTCCGATCCGCCGATTGGATGGCCCGTCCCATGCCCCGCACGATCTCCGGCACTGCACCAGCTGCTCCCAAAGCCTCGCCTAGCACCGAAACCTCCTCCGCCATCCCAGCTCAAATGTATCTCCTACTCTCCCTCGTAACAATGAACGCCATTGGTTCCCAAGTTACGCTTGTAATCCTCCGTTGATTACTCTCCGGTCATTACCAGCGAGGGGGGACGGTCGGACCAGGCGACCGCGGTAGAATCGCCTTTCCTCATCCTTTTTCGACGGAACGCCGGACATGCCAAACGCGCCCGACCAACTTTTTGACGCTCTCCTCGATTCCTGGGA
>AR_comb_assmDRAFT_11488396_pt1 | contig 15121 bp, 15 predicted proteins | sample ArasoioldDNA_FD_10543 | JGI IMG/M metagenome (IMG submission 10543) | reverse complement strand
TTTATCGGACCGAATGCCACCTTTACAAATGACAGGATCCCTCGATCGAGAAAAAGGCGGAGCCTGCTGGTTACACGAGTGCAGAGGCACGCTACGATTGGAGCCAATGCCACGGTTCTACCCGGCTTGACCATTGGCAAGGCTGCGATGGTTTCTGCCGGTGCTGTCGTGACGCGAGACGTCCCCGATTATGCGTTGATGATCGGAAATCCAGCTCGCCGGAAAGGGTGGGTTTGTTTGTGTGGCGAAACTCTTCGGGACAGCGGCCTGAGCTGCCAATGTGGTAAGCGATACAAGCACCGTGCCGGCGGACTAATACTTGTTCGATGAAGATCGGTGACTGCAAGATCTTCGATTTGCCGAAGATCGCTGAGCCGAGCGGTAATTTGACATTTATCGAATCGGCGCGGCACGTCCCTTTTCAGATCGCGCGGGTTTATTACCTCTACGATGTACCGGGCGGGGCTCAGCGTGGTGGACATGCGCACAACGTCGTAGAGGAATTCCTCGTCGCCATCTCTGGCAGCTTCGATGTTCTGCTCGATGATGGTCGTGAGAAGGCGCGCTTTCACCTCAATCGCCCATTCTACGGGTTGTACATTCCGCGAATGATTTGGAGAGAACTTGATAATTTTTCGTCTGGATCTGTCTGTTTGGTCCTTGCGTCAGAATATTATGACGAATCGGACTACTTCCGCGACTACTCCGAATTCAAGGCCATCAATGTCTCATGATGAGAATTCCTTTTCTGGAACTCAAGCCGACCTACCTTGAACTTAAAGATGAGTTCGATGCTGCCTGGCATCGGGTCATGGATTCCGGTTGGTATCTGCTTGGCGACGAACTTGAATCCTTCGAGCAGGAATATGCTGCATATTGCGGCGCGAAACATTGCGTCGGCGTGGGCTCAGGCCTTGATGCGCTTTATCTCGCGTTACGCGGTTGGAAAGTTGGTCCGGGCGATGAAGTCATTGTGCCCGCAAACACGTTCATCGCCACTTGGCTTGCCGTCACGTTTGCTGGTGCTACACCTGTTCCGGTCGAACCAGACCCGAAGACGTTCAATCTCGATCCCGGGCGCGTTGCCGCGGCTATCACTCCGCACACCCGTGCAATCATCCCCGTCCACCTTTACGGCCAGCCGGCGGACATGGATCCGATTATTGCGATTGCTGAGACGCACGGGTTAAAGGTTTTGGAGGATGCCGCACAGGCGCAGGGCGCCCGCTACAAGGGGCGAAGCGCAGGCTCGCTTGGCCACGCCGCCGCGCACAGCTTTTATCCCAGCAAAAACCTTGGCGCTTTCAGTGACGGTGGAGCGGTAACCACCGATGACGTGGCCCTTGCCGACAAACTGCGTGCGCTCCGCAACTATGGCTCGGCGTTGAAGTATTATCACGAGCGCGTTGGAACAAATTCACGCCTTGACGAGCTTCAGGCCGCATTTTTGAGGGTAAAGTTGACCAAACTCAACGAGTGGAACGCCCGGCGCACGACCATCGCCCGTTATTATTTGACCCAGTTGCAAGGATTGCCAGAGCTGGTTCTGCCGTTTGTACCAGCAGACACTGATCCTGTTTGGCACTTGTTCGTTATACGCCATCCAAACCGCGACGAACTTCAGCGTCATTTGTCTGAGGCAGGTATCGGAACTCTCATTCATTATCCGGTGCCTCCGCATTTGTCCGGCGCTTATTCGGACCTGGGGCAACGGAAGGGCGCACACCTCATTGCAGAGGAACTGTCTCGGACGGTATTAAGCTTACCGGTTGGACCCCATTTGAACGATGAAGCGCAAAATCATGTAATCGCGGCCATCCGTTCTTTTGGTTGAAACCTTGAACGACTGGGATGTTTCTGCCCAATAAAGAATGAGATGGAAAATTCGTCGACATGCCCCCTCGTGACGGCCTTCGTCGGATGTTATAATCATTCACGCTTCGTCGAAGAATGTCTCGATAGCGTCAGGCATCAAACGTATCCGAATCTTGAAGTAATTATTTTTGACGATTGGTCGAAAGATAACTCAATTTCCGTGATCAATACCTGGCTGAAGAAGCACCGGCTTGATTGGCAGTTCATTCCGCACACGAGAAACATCGGCATTTGTGCGAGCCTGAATGAAGTGTTGCGGCTGGCGCGGGGAAAGTACATATCCGTGGTTGCGGCGGACGATGTCTGGCTGCCGGATAAGACGACGCGGCAAGTGGCGATGATGGAACAAATGCCGAAGGACATTGGAGTTCTTTACAGCGACGCGTTTCAGATTAACGAGAGTGGCGAGGCGTTACCGCAAATGTTCATCGAAGCGCATCGCAAACTCGTCACTCCTCCGGAAGGTTTTCTATTCGATTTGCTCTGGGAGGGAAACTTCATTCCTGCAATGGCGACGTTGATTCGGCGTGAGTGTTTCACCCTGGTTGGAACCTATGATGAAGACCTTTGCTTTGAAGACTGGGACATGTGGATGCGGATCAGCCGAAGATTTCGATTTGCGTACGATAAGATCCCGGCGGCCAGGTACCGTCTGGTATCAGAATCAGCGGTTCGGGCAATGTCGGAAGCAATGTGCAGGTCTGAGGAGCTTTTTAGGCTAAAATATTTTGGCCGGGGATGGTTAAACGCAGAACAAAGCAGAAATGTCGCTTTGGCCTTGGATGAGGTCGTATGGCGTTTATATCAGGCTGGCTCGCACATACCTTTTCGATGTAAAATTACGCTGTTAAAGCAGGATTGCTCAGCTAAGACAATTTGCCTGATTCTCTGCTCAACATGTGGACTTTCCTTTACAAGGTTTCAACAAACCCTCGCATTCGGTGTAGCTCTCAAGCGCATGATTTTCCGTCGACGACCTGAACCTCGAGGGTAGAAGAGTCTTAACTTCAAATGTTCAAACCTCCGGCAGTCTACGCATTGGATATCGACGCGTCGCGCCCGTTCTGGTCGGTCATGATACCTACGTACAATCCGCGAGCAGACTACTTGGAAGAAACTCTGTTGAGCGTACTCAAGCAGGATCCAGGCCCGGACCAGATGCAGATTGAGGTGATTGACGACTGTTCGAACGACGATACGGCGTATGAAGTTACCGACCGAGTGGGCGCGGGACGGGTGACCTTCCACCGTGAATCCGAAAATCGAGGTTTGGCGGATTCTTGGAATCGCTGCATTGAGCGGGCGCAGGGCCGCTGGGTGCACATTCTGCACCAGGATGACATGGTGTTGCCGGGCTTTTATGATTTCTTGCGCAGGGGAGCCGAGGAGAGCGAGGCTGGCGCGATCTTTTGCCGCCACGCGGTGATGAATTCAAACGGACATTGGATCCGGCTCTCCGAATTGCACCGCGAATCCACTGGTTTGCTAGACGACTGGCACGCGAAGATCACTACTCAGTGTGTGATTCAATGCGCCTCGATTGCTGTTCGAAGATGCGTGTACGAGCAGCTCGGCGGCTTTCTGCCGAACCTTCACTACGCTCCTGATTGGGAAATGTGGCAACGAATTGCATCTCGATTTCCATTTTGCTTTGAGCCTTCAATCCTCGCGTGTTACCGAGTACACCCAAACTCTGCCACATCCCGTCTGAGGCTCGATGCCGCAGATGCACGCGACATTCGCGAGATGATCGATCTCACGATTAGCTACCACAGCCCTGCCCGTGGTCGCGTGCTTGCCAAAAAGGCACGGTCTTGGTGGGCGGAAGTGGCTGTTTTCCATGCCCGGGAATTGCTGGTGAAAGTCGGCTTCGCTGCTGCCTGGCAACAGATTGTCGAAGCTCTGCGTCTGTCTCGTAATCCACTCGTCGTCGGCAAGATTTTTTCGTTTTTCGTTTTGTGGTTTCGAATCATGGGATCGCGACTCAAACGTTGGATGAAATCGAAACTCAATACGTCCGTTCCGAGCCAGGCTTGCAAATGACGATGACCCCAATAGCCGAAGGCAAGGTTTCGATTGTCATCCCGTGTTTCAACCATGGCGCAATGCTGCGCGAAGCCCTTGCTAGCGTTGAAAAAGTCCGCAACGCGAATCTACTCGAAGTGATCGTTGTCGACGACGGATCGTCACAGGCTGAAACAAGCAGAATCCTGGACGAAGTCGCAGAGGCTGGCCATCGGGTTCTGCGTCAACCGAATCGTGGACCGGGCGCTGCCAGGAACGCTGCTATCCGATTGGCCAAAGGCGAATTCATTTTGCCGTTGGATAGCGATAATCGTCTTCGAGACGTCTATTTGAGTGATGGCGTATCTCTTCTAAAGGAGAATCTAACCTTAGATGTGATTTACTCGGATGCTGAATACTTCGGCGAGAGGGACGGACGGTGGCATGTACCGGAATTTGATTTGTTGTTGTTGGTCACGAGAAACTTCATCGACGCGTGTGCTCTGTACCGAAAACAGCTATGGGAAGAAGTTGGTGGATACGACGAGTACAAGCCTTTGTCTGGATGGGAAGATTGGGATTTCTGGCTGCGGGTTGCTGCGCGCGGCGGTACCTTTTTCCATCTGCCCAAGATAGGATTTGAATACCGTGTACGCGAAAATTCCATGATCGTGAAGACGGTGGGGTTTGATTACCGCGTGCGCAAAGACCCCTCAGATTTCATAGGCATCAGCCCGCGCGCCGCGGAACTCGTAGATTATATTTTCGGCAAAACTGAACTGGCTTGTCACAAGCTGCTGCGTCAAGCGGACGAAGAAGTGCAGCAGCTGAGAGGAGGAATCCGGACCATCCAAAATTCAGCCAGCTACCGTTTAGGACATGGCTTACTCGCCCCAGCGCGATTATTGCGGAGTTTATGGCCCCGTTTTCACTGAGAAATGTGTTCTCCCCGGGCGGGCAGCGCTCTCCATATCGCGGCTGCTCTGAGCTAAAGAAAATTTTCGGAGGCTGGGCGCCCGGTGATCGAGTCGGAGAAAATCCCAAACTTCCATTGAAAACTCCCGCAGCCCATTGTGTATACTACGTTTCGGTCTAAGGCGTCAGTCTCCGATTGTTGCTCTCGTCCCTACAGAAGATATTCATGTTATCAATTAACTTATCTGGCCATCTGGCCGTAGTTACGGGTGGAACTGGCCAACTGGGGCGCGTGATGGTGCGCACTATGGCTGCCTGCGGAGCGGGCGTGGTGATCCATTATCATCAGAATGTTAAGATGGCGCGTGAACTGCTGAATGACGTTCAGGTAGCCGGCGTCCCGGGGATGATTGTTCGGGCCGATGTGACCGTGGAGCAGGATGTGCAGAGGATGAAAGCCGAGATTGCCACGGCACTCGGCGCCCCGGACATCATCATTAATAACGCGGTGATACAATATGCCTGGGCTAATGTGCTCAAGCAGTCTCAGGCCGACTATGAAGGGCAATTCCGCTCGTGTGTGCTGCAGAATGTATTGATGGCGCAGGCTTTTGTCCCGGCGATGCTGGCGAAAAACTGGGGCCGGGTGATCGCGATCAACACTGAGTGCGCTATACAGAACTTTTCCACCCAGTCGGCTTATGTAGCGGGCAAGCGCGGTATGGACGGCGTGCTTCGTGTTCTGGCTAGGGAAGTGGGTCAGCACCAGGTCACCGTCAATCAGGTCGCGCCAGGCTGGATTAAGAGTGAGGCAGCTTCATCACACGGCAACGATAAATGGTACATTCAGCAAGTACCACTCAAGCGCCGGGGTACCGCCCAGGATGTAGCCAACATTGTCGCATTCCTCGCCTCGGACTTGGCTGGGTTTATTTCGGGACAATACATCGCAGTTTCGGGCGGAAACGTAATGCCGAGCATATAATCGAGCCACCCGTGCGCCCGACGCTCGGCTGCCCACACGAAGCGCTGGATTTCATTTTGCCGAATGCTGACTCGAAACTCTACGCGAAACTACGACCGACAAATCGGCATAGTTTAATCGAATATTTGTGAAAACGGAGTTGAACATCACGTTGAATTCCCAAAAGGAAGCCTTCAAACTTAAATTCGCTGCCGGACTTCTGAATCCGTTCAGCGGAATGAACCTATCGGTCCGTATGGGCCAGCTCGCTTTGAATATCCTGTCTCGCCGGCCGATCAAGCCTTTATCCGCAAAGCCCGAATCCGGCGTCTGTTATCTGACCATTGCCGCTCGCACCCATTGGTTGTTACTGCGAGAAAGTATGTTTTCACTCTACCGGTCGTGGAAAGAATTGCCCACTATCACCGTTGTTTCGGATGGGAGTTGGTCGGCCGCAGATTTTTACCCCGTGTTCTTATGGTGGCCAGGGAAACTCAATGTTCTTTCCCGGGAGGAAATTGTAGCGCAAGCGGACGCTGCCGGGGAGCGCGAGCTCGCGCAGTATGCGAAGGCTAGCGGTTGGGGGTTAAAGGTTGCGTCGATTGTCCTTTTAGCGCGCCGGGAAGCCGTGCTGTTTGTAGATGCAGACATCCTTTGGTTTAAGGACCCGGCTGACCTGCTGGGGCCCTCCAATCTTTGGGCCAAGGCCCGCGGTGTGAGGGAAAGTAACTGTTATCAGCGCCGCGATATGGCTCTGCGGTTTTGTGCCAAGGCATTAGAGCCGCCATTTGTTAACGGTGGGATAGTGGCTGTGCACGGAGAATTTCTGCCCGCGGAGATCTTACGTGCGATGGTATATGAGGCGCTTGCTGATCCTGAAGACGGCACATTCGAACAGACTATTATTGCTTCGGCCGTACACATGGGAGCGGGTCTGCTGCCAGCCAAAATCAATTTGGTAGAGTTCGATGACGTCGACAGATTCCGACATCGAAACATGAAACGGGAAGGGTACTATTCCCGGCATTATGTGAACTGGATGCGGCATTTATTTTATCGTGATGCGCTCAAACTCCGCTTGCAGGGATCACACGCGGCAGCTTCGTGACTCGCGCCGTACAAACTCGCAGTTGTTAATGGACGAACAATCCGCAGGGTTGAACAACTACGTTCCGGACCTGAGTATGCCCGTTGATAAACGGATTCGCGTCTTTTACCTGAGCTATCATCCGCCAGTTCCAACCTGGGGGACGGCGATGTCTTTCTATCGTCATTTCGTCGAGCGAAGCGATTTCGAGATATTTGTCGCCACGGACAGTATGGAGGTGGAGCAGTACGGCGTGCCGTACCGATTTTTGCGGTTTGATGTACCGAAGTGGCTCAAAAGAATGCAGCACACGCGATTCTATCGTTGGTTCTGGCAGTACAATCAATCAATCGCCGGCTACTTTGTTCCGCAGCAGGTATGGGAGACCGCGCGGGATTTTAAGCCTGACCTGGTTTTCACGATTGGTGGTAGCTGGAACTGGACAGCACGACTCGCGCAGCGCGTATCGCAACGGTTGCGCGTGCCTTTAGTCGCTAGCTTCAACGATTGGTTTGATTTCGGAGTTCTGATGCACCCGTACTTCCGAGGTTCGCTTGAACGAGCCTTTCGAGATTTTTACCGCGATTGCGATCTCGCCTTCTGTACGTCGGAAGGTATGCTTGAGGCGTTGGGCCCTCATCCTAGCGCACATGTGTTGTATCCGATCGGCAATAGCTTCGTCGATGATAAACGCGAATTCATTCCGTTCGCTTCTAATGGCAGACCAGCTACCGTGTTCTTTGCTGGCTCACTCTCCTTTTGGTATGGACCGATGCTCGAGCGGCTTGTGCTAGGCGGTTCTGACTCTTTTTTACGTTTCGAAATTTTCGGGAGCCATGTCCACGCCACCTGGAGCGAGAGCTTTGACAGCTTTGCACGAACTGCTGGTGTGTACAAGGGCCAGGTACCGTTCGATCGGCTTAGGACCTATGCGCAGGATGCCAATTTGCTGTTGTTGCCGATGGGTTTCGGCGAGGAGTGCGCTCAAACCGAACGAACGAGTTTCAAAACAAAGTTTCTTGATTATCTTACGTTTCAGAAGCCAATTGTTATCTGGGGGCCGGAGTATTGTTCTGCCGTTCGTGTTGCCCGCGAATTTGATGCGGCGGAGTGTTATACTTCACCTGATGCCGCAGGTTGCATTGCTACTCTTGAAAATGTAGCTCGTAACCCAGAACGTCAGAAACAGCTTGTCGCAAATGCGCACCGGATGTATCAGAGTCGATTTGAACCCAGCCGAATCCATGCCGTGTTACTCAAGGAGTGCGAAGCTTTAGTGCGGCGGCAACGTGCCTGAAGGTTCTGGAAACGACGCGCGCCGAGCTCTTCGCATGTTCGCTACTCCATCGAAAGAATAGCTGATCGAATGCGAATCGGGATAATTTCTACGATCGGCGATTGCTCCTGGGCCGGTAGTGAAGAGATGTGGAAGCTGTTCGCCATAGAAGCACTGCAGCGCGGGCATTCTGTCGCGGCGATGTTACAAACGCCAATCTCGCGGTCTAAAGAGCTAGCAGAATTTCGTGCTCTTGGTGGCGTCGTATTCGCATATAATCCTCTAAATCGCTACACTTCGCGCACCGTACGCATGGGCTATTCCCGGTTTCGGTCGCTAAAACAATGGAATCCTGACGTTGTATGCACCTCCGGGCACCCCGCACTTCCATACCGTAATGGAGATCTCTACAGACTTCTAAATGCCCACCGCGGTCCCCGAGTCTTCATTGTCCAAGGCAACGCTGATTGGTTTATTAACGGCCAACATGAGCGGGATGCGTTGCGAGCTCTTTATCTCTCCGCCCGGCAAATCATCTGCGTGTCGCAGCACAATGCGGAACTGTTGCAGAGACAGCTAACATCGAGTCTGCCTATCACGATTTTACCGAATCCAATCCGAACGTGGTTGGAACGTCCATTAGCGTGGCCCGCTGGTTTAGAGCAAATGCGATTTGCGACAGTTGGTCGTTACGAAACATTTAGTAAGTGCCAGGATGCGGTCCTTCAGGCGCTGGCCACTCCGGAGTGGAAGGAGCGCAACTGGCGACTGGACCTTTTCGGGAATGGATCAGATCAAAAATATATACAGGACGTAATCCGTTATTTTGGGTTGGAAGACCGGGTTGCCCTATGTGGTTACGAGCGCGACTTCCGGAAAATATGGAAGGATCGCCATCTCCACATTTTGATTTCTCGCGCTGAAGGGCTGGCGTTGGCGCTAATAGAGTCCATGTTTTGCGGCCGGCCTGCCGTGGTCACCCGAACCGGCGGGAATCATGAGCTACTGCGCGATAACAAAGATGGCTTTGTGAGTGACGGTAACGATCCCGATGTTATCCGGGAAACCTTGGAACGGGCGTGGAATAATCGTCAGCGATGGCCCGAAATGGGAGAAGTCGCTTTCCAGCGCGCGAACGAATGGATACCCGGCGATCTGGCGGCCCGTTTGTTTAAGACGATTTCCGCTTTGGACTGCTAACAAAATGGATACTGCGTTTCGTGTGCGTACGCGATCCATGTTCAAGCACATATTTCATTTGATACTCGGCCGGCTGGGAATCCGACGTTTCAGAGAGCATTCATTTTTTGGGACACTTCTGGCGCGGCCAGCGGTCGTCGCCGACTTTGGTGCGCACCGCGGAGAATTTTTTGCTCCTTTGAAGGCGGAATATCCAGTTTCACGAGCGCTTCTGGTCGAGGCGGACCCCGCATTGGCAGAGTCCCTGAAACGGACATTCGGCAACGACGCGGATGTCCTTCATGCTGCTCTCGTTGGAGAAAATAGGGGAACAACAGTGGTATTTACACGCTCAACCCACTCCGAAGCGTCGAGTGTTTTCAGTGAAGCAGTTCACTGCCTGGTGAATCAGGTTGAAGTTCCAACAGTGGATTTTGCTGAGGTGCTTCGACGCCTGGGTGGACGCTTAGATTTGGCAAAGCTTGATATCGAGTGCGCCGAACTCGAGGTGTTACAAACTGCGCACCGATCTGATCTGGCTGCTTGCGGCCAGTTGACTGTAGAGTTTCACGATGACAGGCAGCCAGAAACAAGACGCGATATCGCTCGGCTCTGTCAGCGCCTCCGTGGCGAGGGTTACGGCATTGTAAACGCTAACTGGCCTTACGTTGATGACGTCTTGTTTGTGAATTTAAGAGGTATCGCTACCGGAAAACGCTTGCGACTTCGGTATTGTATGGCGCTGGTAAACGGGTTGTTCGTTCTGCGTGGGGCACTCTTTTGGAGCGTTCGTGTGCTGAAGAGACTAGATGAAGCTCCCGCAGAACCTTGACCAACCGCGTGTGAAAATCGCTCGTTTCACATCTGAGTTAACTGGTCGTGCGGGTGTGGCTGCCCAACCTTTGAAGGTTTTCATTTCATCCTGCGGAACCGGCGAGTCCTTTTACGGACGCGAATTAAAGCGCATGGCCGGACTCTGCAGGTCGTTGCAAACGGTGTTTGTGGACCGGCCTGAAGATGCGGATTTGATCCTGGTAGTGGACATGGACGAGGCGGATGTATTCGCCAACCTACGGCGAAATCCAGTGTGGCGGCGCTATCCGCAAAAATCTTTCGGCATCTACGAAGGGGACAATCCTCCGCGTTTTCTCCATGGCATTTACACAGCTGTGCCACGCGACTGGACGCATCTAGGGAGATTTCAGTCCTGTGGTCTGTGGATGCATCAGGTAGCGTTTCCGCTCGTGTGTCCCGCGCCTGATCGGGCGTGGGATACCCCAAAGAGCCTCCTGTTTTCCTTCATGGGTAGAATCAGTCATCCCGTCCGGAGGCGGTTGTTGCGAATGAGTTTTCCCGAAGAGGACGTGGTGATAGTAGACACATCGACTTACAACCATTTTCAGACAGGCCCCAAGGAACGAAGTCCGTGGCAAGATGAATACTGGCCGGTGGCAGAGCGATCGAAATATGTCCTTTGCCCCAGCGGATCTGGGGCTACGTGTGGCACACGTTTGTTTGATATGATGCAAGCGGGCATTGCTCCGGTAATTATATGCGATAAATGGGTCCGGCCGCCCGGACCAAATTGGGATGAATTCGCCCTTTTTGTTGCCGAGAGGGATATCAAGTACGTATACGGCATCATCAAGGAACGTGATCCTGAATGGAGAATGCGCGGACTGAAAGCGCGCCAGGCGTATGAAAATTGGTTTGCGCTAGAAACCTATTGGGCATCCTTGATTGATTCGATTCGCAAAATCCAACAGCAACAACGTGTGCCTGAATCCATTTATGCCCGCAGTTTGCCATTACTGACTGTCGTCGAGCGAGGCCGACACGCTCGAATCCGCACTATGATTCGGATCAAGGGGATGATCAGGAAAATCTTGAAACGCTAGTATTCAGTGAGGTTTTTGCTGAACGAAGAGTTGAATAATCATGACAATTGCCCACTTAACCTCAGAACTGTCCGGCGGCGCTGGCGTGGCTGCGCAACGGTTACATGAGGCGTTGCGCGGGGAGGGATTGGATAGTCGTCTTTATTATGAATCCGGTTCGCCACTCGTACCAGGGTGTCAGCGTGTGTTCGAGAACCAAACCTTTATGCAGCGGAACTTAGCTGCCTTGGCGCGAGCCTGGCGCAATCGGCGCAATGCGCCTGGCTGTCTTGTCACCAGCCCGCGATGGTTTCGGCGGACGCGCCTGCAAGATTTCAGACCGCCACCCGATGTGATCAACTTGCACTGGATTGCGCGCTGGATTGATCAGCCCAGCTTCTTCGTCTCGCTGCCTCTCGACTTACCGGTGGTATGGACGCTGCACGACATGAATCCGTTTACGGGCGGCTGTCATCATGCGGGTGATTGCGACCGCTTCACGAATCATTGCCGTGACTGTCCGCAATTGAAAAATCCCGGTCCGCGTGATGATGCTTTTCGATTTTTTGAGATCAAGAACGGGTGTTATGCCGGGAAGAATCTACACGTTGTATCCAGCAGTAACTGGATGAGTGCGCAAGCGCGCCGTAGCGCACTACTACAACATACCAGATCGTTTCATACAATTCCTCTGGGTTTGGATACGCAGTCATTCAAACCGATCGACAAATCCCGCGCCAGACAGCCCTTTGCGATCGATAATGAGCGCTTCGTTGTAGGTTTTGCCTGCGCCGATCTTTCCAGCCAAGACAAGGGTGGCGTGGTGTTGGTGGAGGCTTTGCATGCTTTGGCTAACAAATCCAAAATAACTTTGCTAACTTTTGGGGCGGGCAAGCTGCCGGACATCGACGGCAGGTATCAACTAATTGAACTCGGCAACGTCACCTCGCCACATTTACAATCCCTTTTCTATTCAGCATGTGATGTCTTCGCAGCGCCGAGCCGGGTTGAGTCGTTTGGCTTGACCGCGTTGGAAGCGATGGCTTGCGGTACGCCAGTGGTGGCGTTCCACACCGGTGGACTGGTGGACGTAGTAGCCGACGGCGAGACGGGTTTGCTGGAAAAGAAAGTCGGAAGTGTCGAAGGTCTACATGATCAATTGGATTGGATGCTGCAACATCCAACCGAGCGGCAAAACATGGGCCTGGCGGCGCGCCAACGTGTGGAACAACAGTTTGCCAGTGAGCTGATGACAAGACGGTACTTAGAGCTTTACAACCGGCTTTTGGGAGATCTGGAATGAAGCGGGTATTGGTCAGGCCCACATTTCACGATTGGACTGACAACCGCTTATTCACGTGCGGCACGAGTTGGCAAGGTCTTTACCGCAGCGCCTTTTCTGCTTGGAAACAAAAGGCCATAGCTTTGGGAATTCAGATAGACACCTGGGATCAGGCACCACTGGAAAGCTGTGATTTGCTGTGGTTTACAGATTTGCCGGCAAGCAGAAACGAATTCGAGGAAATTCGCTCGCGGCTGCGACCGGACACCGCGATCGTCCTTCAAGTATTCGAAAGTCCAGCTATCGCCCCTTTCGGGCTGATTTCCGCCAATCGGAAACGCTTTTCGGCGGTGGTGACGTACGAGCTTCCGAATTCCTCCTCGGTCGCGTCGAGATATTTTTATTATCATTTGCCAGTGCCCGTTCTGTGGCCGCTGAAGAACCCTCCCTTTTCCCAACGCAAGGGCTTGTTGATGTGCTTTTCTAATCGCGTGAGCGGTTTCTGGGCGATTCGGCAGGCAGGATTGGCGGGCTTACCTTTCTTTGGAAGAATGTTAGCCGGCTGGGAATGTCCTCTGTCATTGATGGGAGAACTCTCGCGTGGCGAACTGTATGGTGAACGTCGTGCCATCGCCCGTGAGGCGGGAAGACACATGCCGGAGTTTCTGGACATTTTTGGCCCCGGTTGGAATGGAGAACAAGTCTCGTGGTGTCCGCTGTACCCGAATCGGCCCTATCGCTGCTGGCGGGGAACCCCAAAAATCTCCAAGCACGAATTGTCAGCAGAGTACCGGTTTGTCATGGCCTATGAAAACTTTCGCGGACGGCGCGGGTATATCAGCGAGAAAATTTTTGATGCAATGCAAGCCGGCTCGGTGCCGGTTTATTTGGGCGAAGAGCGAATTGCAGACTTTGTGCCGCGAGAAGCCTTCATTGATGCGCGAAACTTCCGCACGCGTGGCGAATTGCTGTCGTATTTGCAATCGTGCCCGGAACCGGAATGGCGGCAGATGCGCGAGGCAGGACAAAACTTGCTGCGTTCCGCAGCCTTTCAGTCGTTCACTGACGAGGCTTTTGCCGAGCGCATGACTGATGTTCTGAGAAAGGTTTTGATGTGAGACTACGTTTTCTGGGGTTTTTGGGCTATCAATTCATTGACATCGTGCGCCTGATATTGTTTGCCAAAAAAATGTCCGACTCCGGCTGTGTGACGTTTGATGGCTTGGAAACCATGTCTTGTCCATGACTCTTTCCGTGATGATTCCCACCAGGAACCGCATTGGGGAGTTACGCCGCACCTGGCGTGCTTTGGAGCAATTAAATCCGCCGCCGCTGGAGGTGCTTATCACGACAGACGGCTGCACAGAGGACGTGGTGAAAGCTATAAGATGGGAGTTTTCTAGAGCGCGGGTGTTCGTGAACGAAACTGGCCTCGGTTCAGTGGTGTCACGGGATCGAATGATGCGGGAAGCGCGAGGTGATTTAGTACTCGCTTTGGATGACGATAGTTATCCGGAACAGTCAGATTGCATAGCGCGCATCGTTGCGGTGTTTGAACAGAGGCCCAACCTTGCCGTGCTGCATTTTCCCCTGCGCACAAATGAGTATCCCGAAACAGTCGCGCGAACAAACTTTGGCCCGGAACATTTGACGCGTTCCTTTGGTAACGGTGGCGCTGTCCTTCGCCGATCCAGTTATCTCCAACTGGCCGGTTTCGAGTCGCATTTTTTTCATACGTATGAAGAACCGGATTACGCTCTGCAATGTGTGGCGGCTGGTTATGACGTGCTTTTCTCTCCAGCTATTACGATTCGTCACCATTACTCCGGGCAGACACGCGATGAGATCCGCATTCATCATCGTCATGCTCGCAACGAGTTTTGGAGCACTCTGATACGATGTCCATTTCCGTTTGCGTTCGGTATTCTCGGCTGGCGCGTTTTCTCGCAGTTTCGTTATGCCTGCAAACGCGGATGGTCCTGGGTAATCCGCGAACCATTGTGGTGGGGCCAAGCCCTGGCTGGGATTCCCTACTGCCTTGGAAAACGCAGGCCGGTTTCATGGGCAGGTTACCAACGCTGGCTGAAGCTGCCGTAGGAGCCATCGCACTGATCGCACCTGTCATGTTGAGCCGTTCGATGTCACTCAGGACAGGCTTCGCCAAACATCTCTAGATTGTTTCATTGAAGATGACCGCTGCACATTGATCCGAGATTCTTCGCTCCGCTCAGAATGACAAATCATATTGCAGTGGCGAGCAAGAAAATGAGCGACAAATAAAGTGGATTTGTTGCCAACTCGGCACGCCGGAATACTGTTGCTTGCCAAATGGTTGCCAAATGGCAATCTACTTTGATATGAAAACAACCGTGATGGTGGATGAGGTGGGGCGGATGGTGCTGCCCAAGCCCGTGCGCGAAGCAATCGGCATCTCCGGTCGGACCAATGTGACTATTGAAATTGTTTCGGGCACGGCCCAGATCGCCGTCGTCGACCGCCATAACGGTCCGGTAACGCGGCGCCGCGGGCGTACCGTCTATGCCGGACCATTGCCGCCTGAGTGGGATAGTGGCGAAGCGGTCTCCCGGATGCGCGAACGCAGGAATCGGCAATGAACCATTTCATCGATGCCTCTATCCTGGTGGAGGCTTGTCTGGCTGAG
>AR_comb_assmDRAFT_10156935_pt1 | contig 15131 bp, 10 predicted proteins | sample ArasoioldDNA_FD_10543 | JGI IMG/M metagenome (IMG submission 10543) | reverse complement strand
GACCGGCGTCCGGGTGCGTTTTGCGCCTTCTCCGACCGGGTATCTGCACGTGGGCGGAGCGCGCACAGCGCTATTTAACTGGCTGTTTGCGCGGCGCGAACACGGCACAATGATCCTGCGCATCGAGGACACCGACGCCGAACGCAACAAGCCGGAGCTGGTTACCGGCATTATAGACGGGCTGAAGTGGTTGGGCGTGGATTGGGACGAGGGGCCGTTTTACCAGTCGCAGCGCACGGCGATGTACCAGGAAGCCGGGAAGAAATGTCTGGCGAACAGCAGCGCATTTCTTTGCTATTGCCCTGCGGAAAAATACGTCGGCGGCGACCACGCTGTCGAAGGGACAGAGACGGCTCAAGTGCGGCGCATTACGCGTTGCTCGTGCCGCGACGGAAAACCCTCCACGCCGGGCGTGAAGCCGGCGATTCGCTTCAAAGTTCCCCTGGGTGGAACGACGAAATTTCTCGATGCCGTTTTTGGCGAGCGCGAATTCTCGAACGACGAAATTGAAGATTTCGTGCTGGTGCGTTCCGGCAAGGGTGATGAAGAATTCGGCCAAGCCATGTATCAACTGAGCGCGGTAGTGGACGACATCGACATGCGCATCACACACGTGGTCCGCGGCGCCGATCATATTTCCAATACGCCGAAACAAGTGTTGCTGTATCGCGCGCTGGACGCGGAAGTCCCAATTTTTGCGCATTTGCCGTTGATTTTGGGTCCGGACAAATCGCGGCTCTCCAAGCGCCACGGTGCAACCGACGTCAACATGTATCGAAGTGAGGGTTTTTTGCCGGAGGCGTTCCGCAATTTTCTGGCGCTGCTGGGGTGGTCGCCCGGCGGCGACGAAGAGTTTCTGCGCACCAGCCAGCTTTTGGAAAAATTTACCCTGGAGGGTGTAAGCCGCACCAATGCGGTGTTCGATCGCCCGAAGCTGGAGTGGTTTAACACGCAATACCTGCAGAAGCTGCCAATCGAGGAATTGCTCCCGGAAGTCGAAGGGCAGCTTAAGAGCAGCGGACTGTGGAAGGAAGAGTGGGCGACCGGTGCGGGCCGCGAGTGGTTTAAAAAGACCGTGGATCTGTTACGGCCGCGCATTCGTTTGTTGCCCGATTTCGCTTCGTGGTCGCGGGCGTTTTTCAGCGACAACTTCGTGCGCGATTCCGCCGCGAAAGAAAAGTTTTGGAAAGAACCGGCGAAGATCAAGGAACTGCTCGGCAAGACTGCGCAAGCTCTTGCCGCGGTTAGCGACTGGAGTCACGATCCCTGCGACCACGCCACGCGGGGCGTGGCAGAAGCGACGGGAGTGAAAGCCGGCTTGCTCATCAACGCGATACGCGTGGCCATCGTGGGCCAGGCCGTTGCGCCGCCTCTGTTCGACACCATGGTGGTGCTAGGCAAGGAGCGGGTGGTGCGCCGGCTGCGAGATGCTTGCGCCGAACTCGGCTAGACTCATTGTCGCTGGATCCGCGGAGGTCCCCATGTTCGCTTCGCGCCGGAAGTTTCTAGCCACGCTGGCGGCTGCGCCGTTCGCGAACCTCCCTATCGCCAAAAGCACACCGCGATCGGAACCCGCTGGCAGGGATGCTTTACAAGCGCGCCTGGCGACCGATCCGCTGCGTCCCCAGTGTCATCTGCTACCCGCTAAAAATTGGATGAATGATCCGAACGGCCCCATCTACTGGAAGGGCCAATACCACATGTTTTTTCAGTACAACCCGACCGCCGCAATCTGGGGCGACATGCACTGGGCGCACGCCGCGAGCCCCGACATGATCCACTGGCGCCACCTGCCGATCGCTCTTGCGCCGACACCGGGCTGGGACGATGCCGACGGATGCTTCACGGGCAGCGCGGTAGACGACAACGGGACCGCGACGATTCTCTACACGGGCGTGAAGAGCGTTGCTCCGCAGAGCGCGACCTTACGCGACGGCGCACACAATTTTCGCGAGGTGCAATGCCTGGCCACTTCAACAGATGCTCAGCTTCGCACATGGTCCAAATGGAAGACGCCAGTGGTGCAGCCGCCGGATGATCCGCAGATTACCGGATTTCGCGACCCATTTTTATGGCGGGAACGCGATATGTGGTATCTCGGCGTTGGTTCAGGCCGGCGTAAACAGGGCGGCCAAATCTTGCTGTACGGCTCTAGAGACTTACGCCAGTGGCAATATTTGCACCCGCTGGCGACGGGCAAATGGTCGGAACGCGAAGATACAAATCCCGTCGATTCCGGCGAGATGTGGGAGTGTCCGGATTTCTTTCCGCTCGGTTCGAAACATGTGCTGCTGTATTCGACCGCAAGAAAAGTGATTTGGGAGGTAGGTGAACTCGATCCGAAAGAACTGGTGTTTCATCCGCAACAGAGCGGCGTCCTGGATCACGGAGCTTACTACGCGCAGAAGACGCAATTTGATGCAAAGGGCCGACGTATTTTGTGGGGCTGGATTCCCGAGAAACGACCGGAAGCGGAGTTCAGCGCCGCGGGTTGGGCGGGATGCATGGCGCTGCCGCGCGTCCTTTCCCTGAATAACGACGGCCATCTCGAAATGCGCATCGCGCCGGAGGCTGAGTCCCTGCGCGCCAAGGCTTTGGCTTCCGTGTCGCCCGCGATGCCGAGCGAGGCTCGCGCCAAGGCGCTTGCGGCCCTCGAAATAGATAACTTGGCCGGGGAACTCCTCTGGCAAACGGGCGCGGGCCCCTTCTCGATGACCATAGCGGACGATGCTGGTCCGTGGTGGGTGCTAAAAGTGGAAACGCCGGGTTCTGCGGTTCGCTTAGAGGTCAACGGCAGGAAAATTGATGTGCTCGCGCAAGGTTCCCGAACCCTGGACTTCCGGCTGGTGCTGGATGGCTCGGTTGCCGAGTTCGTCTGCAGCTCGTTGCATGTGCTCACGTCGCGGATTTATCGCAAGCCTGCTGGATCGCTGCGCTTGCAACTTTCGGGAGCGGATGCCCGCCGGGTGCGGTCGCTGCAGGCCTGGAATCTGCGCCCGATTTCGGCAGACCGGCTCACAACGTAAATCCTTTCATTTTTCTTACGGCGAACCAGGCTTGCCCATCTGCTTTTCGATCTTCTTGTGAAATACCGACACCCCAAATACTGGAGCTTCCTGCGTTCCGGTAATCGTGACCGGCAGCTCCGTTCCAGAGCCGTTCTTTGAAAAAAACGGATCAATGGCTTTCAGGAAAAAGGACTTTGCTCCGGTGACGGTCTGCGAAAGTTTGGCCTGCATTCGCAAGTGGCCTTGCATATCGATCTTCTGGCTATGAATATCGTACGTCCCGGCCAGTTCCACACCGGCCCCGGGCACCGCAAATGTGAGCCTGGAAAAAGTGAGGATGCTGTTTTTCAGCACGAAGCGGCCTTTCAGGTCCGTCACGGCGCTGCCAGCATCTTCGTCTTCCGGCTTGCCCTCCGCGTGCCTGCTGAAGCTTTCGAGTTTTTCGCGCATTTCCTGGCTGGCCCATCGCCCCTTCGTGATGGCGAAATTTCCATCCAGATTCATTTTGTCGATGACCTTTTGCTTGCCGGGCGGCAGAGAAAGCCTTGCCACGACGCGAATTGGGCCGCGCAGGAACGGCTTATCAGAGTTGATCGCGAGTTGCAGAATATCTTCAATGCGCGCGTCGGGCGTGGTCACATCCAGAGTAATCTGATGGCCTTGCCCGAGAACGCTGATCACGCTGCCGGACGCGACAATCTCGGATTTGCCAAGAATGGCGTGGACGGGATGCAACAACGTGTCGCCGTTTGTTCCGTCCACGGTCGCCGAGTAGTCGGTGTGTAGCGGCATCGGCTTACCCGCATTGTCGAGCGAAAAATCCGGAGTGTCCGTCTGGCCGTCTACTTCCAGGCGGTCCAGCTCGCCCGCATACTTTCCCGTGGAAGAAAGGATGCCGGCGATTCCCGGAAAGGGCCCGAGATTGGCGTCGTCGAATGCGTAGGTTCCGGAAACCGGAGTAGATCCTGGGTCGTCGCCGTTCCACGGGCCAAATTTTCCGGAGGTGGCGATTTCGCCTTTGGGCTTGGCGTTTGTGAGCGTTCCCGCGAACGCGAAGGATTGGCCCGCGCCGACTTCATGCAGCTTCAAGTTGTGGATTTCCCAATCCAGTGGATCGACGCCCGGCTTGCTGGCAAGCGTCAGCAGATCCATGTCCTCAACTTCGATAGTGCCGGCCACGAGTTGAGGAACGTCTAATATTTCCACCGGACGCGCGACCGGCGTTCGGCGTAGCTCGCGCGGCGGAATCGAAACGACCATTCGCTTCAAACGAACGCGCTTGATGCGGTGCGGCACGCGGAAGATGCCCAGAAACCCGAGCTCGAACGAGAATTTCTCGATGCGGATCAGTGGCGGCGCCTCGGGTGCGGCCCAGTAGTGCAGCGACAGGCCTTCGCCCGAGACGCTCATATTCGGAAATACGCGCACGTGGAAATCCGCGAGTTCGACGTTGCTTTGGAACTTTTCCTCGAGCAACCGCACGATCCAATCGCGAGTCCGCAGCTCCGCCGCTCTTTTCTGTGACCACGCGACGGCAAACAGAAGTATGAGGAAAGCCGCGCATGAAGCGGCAACGATTAGAAGAATCTTCCGAGCGCCTGGAAAGGGCATTCCAGGAGTTTCGCAAACGTATTGCCGATGCGCTACGGTTTTGCGAACAATTCGGGACGGTTAGGGTGAAATTCTCCGGAAGATACGTGGATGACTGCATCCACCGGCAGCGTAGCCGGCGGCAAGCACACTTCGTTGTTGCAAGCCTGATAGCGCAGCTTCAGTGAAAGATGTTGTTCGCCAAGCGGCGCGCCGGCGTCGATGGTTACCGGCAGAAGCAAAATCACCGTGTCGGTGTAGACATTCAGAGCCTGATCTTTGGCAAAGCTGAATTTATGCAGCGTGCCCTTGGGATATTTCACCGAGCCGGTCTTGAAGCCCGTGGGCGGCTCGGCTTTCAGGTCGGTGGGAATCAGATAGTCGAAAGTAGTTTCACGCGCGTTGACGTGGAAGCCTTCGCGAATCTTCATCACCACCGCGATTTCCAGTGGTTTGCCGCGCGCGGCGGGGTCAAAAGATGGGTAAGCTGAAGGCTTCACGACATCGCGGGCCGCCGGGATCTGTGCGGCTAACCCGTAAGCGAACCATAAAAAGACTGCCGGAAACAAAACAAGGTTGCGAATCATACGTTTACTTGTTCTCCCAGCTGCTGCGAAATCACGCGGCTCATTACGGCGAAGAGATCCTCGCCCGTCTTTTCCAGCACGAATGCGTTCTTTCCTTCGGACCAGCCTAGCTTGAAGCTGGTGGAGAGCGCGGAAATCCAGATTTCGCGCACCGGTGTGTTCGGCGAAATCACAAACTTCGCCGGTGCCGGTTCTTCGAACACCACTTCCAATTTGCCGCTTTCGCCTTCCACGTCGAAGCCGTTTTTATCGCCCGCGTCGAGCAGCCGGCGCTTTAAGTCCTCCAGCGCCGCCGCGCACTTTTTTTGAAACTCACGCTCATCCAGTATCGCCATTTGGCCTACAACGCTCCTTCAATCAACTTGGTCGTGGCATCGTAGTCGATCAATCCGGTCGTGCGCTTCAAAACCTTTCCATCACGGGAAACCAGAATGCTGGTTGGGTAGCCCAGCAGACCGCCAAACTTTTCCGCCACTTTTTCGTTGCCCACCACGATCGGATAGTTCATCGGCAACTTTTGCCCATTTACGTCATACCGTTCTTTGGCCACAAACGGAGCGACCACCGATTTCCCCTCTTCATCCATGGCGATGCCCAGTACGGTGAATCCTTCGGCGCCATATTTGTTCTGCATTTCGATCAGCCAGGGGATTTCGACACGGCAGGGATCGCACCAGGTCGCCCAAAAATTCACTAGCACGACTTTCCCGTGATAATCGGCCACCGTCACGTTGCTGTCTTCCAGTGATTTCATTTCAACGCTCATAAAAGTGCCGGCGCTCTGAGACTTCTTGCAGCCGGTGCCGGTCAAAACAAGCAGCGCTGCGACGATGATAAGTGACGTTCCCTTGTTCATGACGCTCCTAGAGAAATTATCTCCCATTTTTGGCGATTTCGTCGCGGGGCTACTTTCCGTGAGTTAAGACCCGCTCCAGCCACAAGGCAATGCTGTTCAGGAAACTCAGTTTTCGCACCAGCCAGGTCAGTTTGTTGGTGAAAACCAGGCCGCCCACAAACAGCAGCAGGATTCCGCTGCCCAATTCGACTGCGTGCAGATAACCGCGGAACTTCTGATAAAACTTCAGAAACTGAACTATGCCGAGCGCAGCAAGCAGAAACGGGATGGCAAGTCCCGCGGAATAGAAGGCCAGCAGCAAAATACCTCGCCCGATCGTTGCGCTGTTCGCGGCCAACGCCAGCACCGTCGTCAAGATCGGTCCAATGCAGGGTGTCCAGCCAAACGCAAACGCAAAGCCCAGGAAAAATCCGCTCAGAATGCCGGGCTGCTTGCTGGTATTGCGCAAGTGGACGTCGCGATTCAGCCAACGAGCCAATGCTGGTCCGAGAAATCCGATGATCGAGAGCGAGAAGAAATGTACGGCCCCGAGTCCCGCGAACAACTCATCACCGCGGACCAGCGCGGCGATTCCCAGGACAACAAAAACTCCGCCGACGGCGATGCCGGGAATCGGCTTCAGTTTGGCCAGTGCTCCGATCAAATGCAGACCAAAAAGAATGATCAAGGCCCCTGCAATGGGCGCCAGCGTGTAGCGGTTTTCCTGCAGGAAGGAACCCACCACGCTGGCCGAAGCGCCAAACGCAACGAACACCGCGGAAAATCCGACTACGAACGACAGAGCCGAAGAAAACAAGCTTCCGCGCGGTTGCTGGCCTTGCCGAAGCTGCTCCATCCCGATTCCGCTGAGCATGGAGATGTAGCCGGGCACCAACGGCAGGACGCACGGCGACAAAAAGGAAACCAGTCCGGCAACGAAGGAGGCGGCAAGCGAAACGTCAGGCGTCATTCGTCAGTTAAGCTCCGAAAAGGTTTCGATGAAGGCACACGAGTAAAGGTGTCGGATACCGATGTAAAAGACGTGTCATGGAGCCGAACTGTATTCTTACACAGAACGCATTCCTCGAGGGCTCGGGCGACACCTGCCAGCCGAACTTGGCGGCCACGCCTCCCCCACTCGGCTTGCGGTCAGATAAGCTATTTATAATCAGTAAGTTACAGGTAGTCCCATCGGCATTGAGCTTGCATGCCGCACCTTGGGAGGCTCTAGGATGGGCTGGACGCCCAACAAAGTAACCGCACTCCGCGTCTTTGCTGGATTTGCCGCGGTAGGCCTTTTCGGCCATGGTAATGGGGCCAACTTCGCGGCCCTCGCCCTCACCGTGGCCTCCATCGTACTGGATGCCTTGGATGGCCATATCGCGCGAAAGAAGCATCTCGCTACCCCGCTCGGCGCGCAGATCGACATTCTCGGGGATCGCCTCATCGAAAACATGTTCTTCACTTATTTCGCCGTGGTGGGAATGGTCTCCCTGTGGCTGCCCCTCTTCTTTTTTGCTCGTGGTGCGACGACCGATCTTCTCCGTAGCCTCGCGCTCAAAGCCGGCTATTCCGGTTGGCGCGGCAATGCTATGCTGCACACCTGGTGGGGCCGCACCTTTGTCGCATCGCGCTGGAGCCGCGGATTCTATGCCGCTCTCAAGTGCGCGTGTTTCTGCTACCTGGGCCTGGAGCTGGCGTTGACGCGAGGGCCGGTAGCGCTCCTCGGTACCATCGCCGGCGAGGCGCACCTGACGATTCGCGCCATCGCGCAAGCCCTGACTTGGGCGACGGCCGCGTTCTGTCTGCTGCGCGGTCTTCCGGTCCTCGTCGAAGGCTGGCAGTTCTTCGCTCAAGAAGCCGTAGCGGTTCGCACCCGAAAATCGGCGGAGGCTGCATGAGCATCGCGTTCTTCGACGTAGACGGCACGCTGCTTCCGCACCCCTCGCTGGAGCGGCGCTTTTTCTGGAATCTTGTTCGGAACAGGAAAATCCCTGCCGGAAACTATTTTCGCTGGGCTGCCGAAATGTTCCGCCTCGGTGTTCCGCGATTCCGCACGGCCGCGCAGGCAAACAAGATGTACCTGCGAGGGATCTCCGCCACTCTGCTCTCCGCAATGGGGTCGGGCGAGACCAACCATTGGGTGCCGGAACTTTTTCCGGCCGCGATCCAACGTGTTTGGGAGCACGCGCTGCGCGGCGACACGATCGTCCTCGTTACGGGGACGTTGGCCCCGCTCGCCAAAATTGTTCAGTCCGCGCTGGAGCGCGAATTGCTTTGGCGCGGGGTCGAAACACAGATTCCGGTCATTGCCACTCAGCTCGCGGAACGCCACGGTTGTTGGACAGGGTGCATTGTCGGCGCAGCGATGTTCGGCGATGCAAAAGCCAACGCGGTCCGGCAATTCGCGAGCTCGAACGGTGTTCCCCTCTCGCAATGCTTTGCGTACGGAGACCATGCACTGGATCGTTCGATGCTCGAGGTAGCCGGAATCAGGTTTGCCGTGAACCCTACTTTCCGTCTGCGCCGAATGGCCAGGCGCAACGGCTGGCCGATCGTGAGCTGGAGCCCGCATCCGCCGCGACCCGCCGCTACGCGTCGTGCCTTGAAATGGAAAGACGAAGGGGCACGATGAAGATGCAAGAACAACACCAAGTTCGGCTGTCGCGCCCAATGGATGCGTTTGTTTTATCACCGCAACCGAGCTGGACAGCCGCTGTACGCCGGGAGCTTGCTCGCATCGGGGCCTCGCTCGGCGTTTTCGAACAGGTAGCTCTCGCCTATCTGGCTTTTTCGACCGCAATGATTACGGTGTTCTCGCGTCAACTTTCACACTTCTGGAAGTTGATCGGCACCCAGGCCATCGTCGCCACCATCATTTTTTTACTTTGCGCCGCGGGCATTCGCTCCGAACAACGCGCCCTGCACGTCGGCGCGACATTCAGCACGCACTTCTGGCGCTTCTGGCGCCACTGGTACCCCCATCTGTTCTTTCTCTTCTGCTTCGAAGAGCTCGCCTACCTGGTCCATCTCGTTGATCCGAATTGGCAGGACGCCAAACTCATCGCCTTCGATCACTGGGTGTTCGGCGTGCATCCGTCGGTGTGGCTTGAACAATTCGCCACGCCCCTGCGCAACGATCTCTTTCAGCTCGCCTATTTAACCTATTTCATCTATCTGCTGGTTCTCGGCGGCATCCTTTATTACCGCCGCGAATGGCACGCTTACTGGTCCGTGATGACCTATTCCGCAGTCGGCTACGCGATCGGCTACGTTATCGCCATACTATTCCCGATTCAAAGCCCGTGGTTCGCCATGGCCGGCATCTGGCAAGGCCAGCTGCACGGCGGCCCATGCACGGCCACTATTAATTTCATCGAACATTATGGCCGTGTCCGTGGCGCTGCCTTTCCCTCCGAACACGTTGCTGGCTCGGTGGCCGTCGTTTGGGGAGCCTGGCGTCACCGCCGCTGGCTCTTTTGGGTCATCCTGCCCCTGGTGACGGCAATGTGCGTTTCCACAATTTGGGGGCGCTACCATTATGTCGCCGATATTTTCGGCGGCATCATCACCGGCACCTTGGGCTACTTCATCGGGTCCTATCTAATGAAGCGGCGAGCGAGACCGGCCCCGGCCGAACTGTAATCCGCCAGTGGCTGGACCTTTTTCATCACTGGCGAGCCTTGCATACGCTTCTACGAATCTGCTTCATAATATTAAGGTCAATTCCACGGTCATCTTGAGGTGACGGTCAGCGGGATTTGTCAACGTCAGGGGTGCTTCCGTACCGGCCGCCAAGTTCTAAAAAATCTTCTCCTGCCGTCGCAGGTTTCCAAATGTCCCGATATTCGCAATCGTGAACGCTACGCGAAACTGGTTTTCCGTGCGCACCTGACCCAGCGCGATCCGCCGGTATTCCAGCGACAGTCCGCAACAATTCCCGTTATAGGTGATCTGCGCAATCTGGTTCTGCAGCGCCGTGTTCTGAATGTCATAGCTCACGCCGCCGGTAAAGTTCAAGCCCTTGCGGTTGAAGCTCCCGTAGCCCAGCAGCGCGCGAATCTGGTTCGAAAGCGGCTGTAACACCGGATCATCCTGAATGTGAAAGTGCGCCACCGTCGCGAAAAACTCGCTATACGGCCTCACTTTCACCAGCGTTCCCTCCGCCACGATCTTGTTCAGCTGCGGATCGTACTCAACGATCTGCTCCGCGTCATATTTCCCGCCTGGCGTAACCTTGAAATCACTGACAATCGGTGACCAGTCGCGCGGTCCCGTCGCGAACGCAAAAGGCGTTATTGAATTCAGCGCCTGCAACACGTTGCGTTCGCCGCCGACGATCGCCCCGCCAAACGTCGGATCGGAATAATGCTTCTGCACTACGTTCCACGACAAGAATTCCACCGGCTGCTCGTCGCCTCTTTTCACATACAGCCTTTGTGTGAATCCGTACTCCACTTCGTTGGTGTTCGAAAGCGTTGCGTTCGAATCAAACCGGATGAACCGCTCGAAATCATTAATTCCCGAAACGTAGCGGTAGGTCATTTCCGGCTCGATGGTGTGCTTGTACCTCCGCTTCTTCTGTGGCTGCCCAAAGATCCGTTCCAGCGTTGGCGGCCGGATCTCCAGCGTGAATTCTCCGTCGTTCCGGGTAATCGGCTGCGTGCTTAAATTTCCAAGCGAATCGAGTGATGCTCCATATCGCGTCGTGCGCACCGCTCCAGCAGCGGTCACATTCAGCCATCGCCCAAACCGCAGCGGCACGGTCACCTTTGGTGCAAACTCTGTCCGCTGTACTAGGTCCGGTGTCGCTCCGTTTACGTCGTCGCGATGCACCGCTCCGATAAACGAATCAAAACTGAAATACACCGGCAGATTCCGCCATGGCGCCTGCTCCACCGAACCAAACCGCGCCTCCGGCACATTGCGCAAGGTCACACTGGTTTGCGGACTGATGGTCAAAAAGCTCTTGTCGTTCAGCGCCGCGAAATTCAGACTGAATCCGCCGAAATTGTTGGTCAAAAAGAACGCGCTCCGCACTTCCGAATTGATCGCGTCTCCATAGGCATCCGCGAAAGCCAGCCGGAACGTCAGCGACGAGAGCTGGTTGTAGTCCGCCACGAACCGCCACCCCTTCGGCAGCAGCGATTGCAAATGCAGCTCCTGCTGGTGCCCGCCTTGCTTCTGCAGCACACCGGCTGCGTCGCGCACCCCGCGATCGATAACGCCGTAATACGAATAGAGCAACGACGTATTCTCTGACGGACGCATGCGAATTTCCGCCCGCTCGGCTGATCCGCGTTTGCTCAAATACTGCGCTCCCAGCGTTGCGTCCGCCCAGGTTGTGGGCGCCCAGTAATACGCGTCGCCCAACACTAGTCCCTTGGTCGTGCTGTTTCCGATGTCCGGCAACATGAAGCCAGACTGCCGCACCCGCTGCCCAGCCGGCGCCGTCGCATAGGGCACCCAGATCAGCGGCACCTTGTACAACCGGAAATTCGCGTTCACCAGAGCGACCGATTTGTTCAGGCGGATTTTCGCCCGCGGCGCAAACATCTGCCAGGTCGGCCGTTCCTGGTCGCACACCGTAATCCACGCCTGGTGAATCACAAACGTATCGTCGGGAAACCTTTCCACTTCGCGCGCTTCGAAATACAGCGGGTTCTCGCTCACCAGCACCATCGGATTCGGCCGCCGCATGATTTTCACCGTCCCGCGCACGTTGGTGAATTTCCCGATCCCGGTCGCGAAATTGTAGTGCGCCTCGTCGCCCTCCAGATGCTGGTTCAAGTAATCGAACTGCACGTGCCCCCGGGCCAGTGCTTCCCGCGTCTTGTCGTTGTACTCCAGATGGTCCGCGCGCAGCCGCATCTCGGCATACTGCAAATCCACATTCTGGTCTGCAATAAACAGTTCGCCCCGCCGCATTTGCGGCCCTTCCGAAGAAAGCTCCGCGTACTGCCCTTTCCCTGACGGCAGCCGCACTTGTGCGGCGCAGTTCGCCCCCGCAAACACCAGCCATCCGGCGCACAAGACCGCCAATCGTCGCCAGGACGCCCAACTGCTTGCCATTCGGAAGATCGAGGAGGTCGGTTGCGCGCGCAGCATGCCTTCGAATCAATTCGGGTGAAAAAGCAGTTGGATAGCTTAGCACGCGCTTCTGGTTGCGTGCCTCGCGCGATGTTTCCACGGAAACGAAACGCAACGCCTCCCCAGCACGTCTTTCCCCGCAAGGTCGTGTCGCCCTTTCGCTAAATCTAGCTGCGTTGGCAGACCGTCCGCGGTATGATGCGCCGCTCACCCAAAAGCGCTGGAAGAGTATTCGTCGGAGGAGTTATGGCGATGACCTGGATCCGCACGACTCTGGCTCTGTGTTTGATTTTGCTTGGCACCCATGATTTTGCCGCGGCTCAGAAGCCCAAGTCGAAAAGCAAAGAGAAGGAAAAAACTGCCGCCCAGACAGAATCAGCGGCCCCCACTCCCGCTGCGATGGAGAAATTCAAGTCGCTCGAATTCCGCGAAATCGGACCGGCCATCATGGGTGGACGCATTGACGATTTCGCTGTCGTCGAATCCAATCCCAGCATTGTCCTGGTAGGTGTAGCCTCCGGCGGAGTCTGGAAAACCGCCAACAACGGCACTACCTGGGAGCCCCTTTTTGACAAACAAGGCGTCTCCACCATCGGTGACATCGCCATCGCGCCGTCCGATCCCGGCATCGTCTGGGTCGGCTCCGGCGAGCCTAACAATCGCCAAAGCTCTTCCTGGGGCGATGGCATCTACAAATCTACCGACGGCGGCAAGACTTGGAAAAACGTGGGCCTCGCTGCAACACACCACATCGGCCGCGTCGTAATTCATCCCAAGAATCCGGACATTGTCTACGCCGCCGCTCTCGGTCATCTCTGGGGACCCAATCCCGAGCGCGGCGTGTACAAAACCACCGACGCCGGCAGAACGTGGTCGCAGGTGCTGAAAATTTCCGACGACACTGGCGTCAGCGACATCGCCATAGACCCCGAAAGCCCGGACACGCTCTACGCCGCGGCGTACACCCGTCGCCGCACTCCTTTTGGATACAACGGCGGCGGCACGGAATCCGCCATCTACAAGACCACTGACGGCGGCGCCACCTGGAAAAAACTCGCCAAGGGTCTGCCCTACGAAAACGGTGGCGAAACCGGCCGCATTGGACTCGATGTCTATCGCAAGGATCCCAACATCGTTTACGCGCTCGTCCAGCACGAAAAGGGCGGCATCTTCCGCAGCGAAGACAAGGGCGAGACCTGGCACAAAATGAGCGACACCAATCCGCGCCCCTCGTACTACAGCCAAGTCCGCGTGGATCCCAACAATGATCTGCGGATCTGGGTTCTCGGCGCCGCGATGTACTTCTCCGAAGATGGCGGCAAGACTTTCTCCACCCGGCGCGTCCAGAAAATTCACGGCGATTTCCACGCCCTGTGGATCGATCCCGCCGATTCGAACCATCTCATCACCGGCAGCGACGGCGGTATCCACTGGAGCTACGACAACGGCAAGACCTGGGACTTCCTCAACACCATCGCTATCGGACAGTTCTATGAAATCGGCCTCGACAACCAAAAGCCCTATCACATTTGTGGCGGCTTACAGGACAACGGGAGCTGGTGCGGCCCGAGCGCTACGCAATCGCGCGACGGCATCGTCAACGACGATTGGAAGCTCATTCACGGCGGCGACGGCTTCTACGCGCAGATTGACAATGTTGACCCGAATATCGTCTACACCGAATCGCAGGACGGCTACCTCGCTCGCCGCAACCTCCGCACCGGCCAGGAGCGCTCCATCAAGCCCGAGGCGAAATATGGCGAACCGCACTACCGTTTCCAGTGGAATTCACCGGTCGCCGTCTCGGTCCACGACCACAAAACCATCTATTACGGCGGCAACTATTTCTTCAAATCCACCGACCAGGGTGACTCCTGGACGCGCCTCGGCAACGATCTCACTTCCGGTGCCGACCGCAACAAACTGCAGATTTTCGGCAAAACTCCCGACAAAAAAACGCTTTCGCGCCACGACGGCGTCGAGGAATATCCCACCATCACTAGCATCAGCGAATCGCCGCTCACTCCCAATGTCCTTTGGGCCGGCACCGACGATGGCAACGTCCAGATCACCCGCGACGGCGGCAAAACCTGGACCAACGTCGTCTCCAAAGTTCCCGGCGTGCCCACGGGCAGTTACGTTTCCCGTGTGGTCGCTTCGAGATACGCGGAAGGCGCCGCCTTCGTCACCTTCGACAGCCATCGCACCGACGACTACAACATCTATATTTTCTCGACCACCGACTACGGCGAATCCTGGAAGCTTATCCGCAACGGGATTCCCGATTCCGCCGGATCCGTCCACGTCATTCGCGAACACCCGCACAATGCCAATCTTCTTTTTGCCGGCACCGAATTCGGACTGTGGATCTCCTGGGACCATGGCGCTAACTGGAGCGCTTTTAAAAATAATTTTCCGACGGTTCCCGTAGACGACATCGAACTGCAAGCCACTTACAATGACCTTGTTCTCGCCACTCACGGCCGCTCGATCTGGGTTTTTGACGACCTCACTCCACTCGAAAAAATGGACTCTGCGGTCGCCGCCACCGATTTCACTTTCTTCGCGCCACGTAATGCCACTGCCTGGTACATCGGCAATCGCCGCTGGAGCGCCGGCCAGAAAATGTTCATCGCCAAGAACCCTCCGCCCGGTGCGATTCTGAACTACTACCTGAAGACCGCGCTGCCGCCCGAAGAACCGAAAAAAGAGACAGAGCAAGCCGAGAAATCAGAGAAAGCAGCGGCCACACCAGCTGCTCAGGCCGCTCCCAAGAAAGACGAGCCTCCGCAGCAGAAGGAAACCGGCGCCGCCGAAAAGGCCAAACAACCCATTCAGTCCGCCGACAAAGAAGAAAAGCTCGAAGCCGAGAAAAAAGAAGGCAAAGTCAAAATCACTGTCACCGATAAAGAGGGCAAGGTCATTCGCGAACTCGATGGTCCCGCCGCCGCCGGTGTCAACCGCACGAACTGGGATCTCCGCTACAACCCGCCCGCCGAACCCTCTCCCGAACAGCTCGAA
>AR_comb_assmDRAFT_10229973_pt1 | contig 15132 bp, 9 predicted proteins | sample ArasoioldDNA_FD_10543 | JGI IMG/M metagenome (IMG submission 10543) | reverse complement strand
CTTCTGTAAAATTCTCCTTCGAATAGATTTTTTCCCGCGCGTGCATCACCTCCCAAAGCTTGTCGTGTCCTTTGAGGACGGTGTTCAAGACGGTAAACTCATCGAATCCAAATTGATCTTGCTTCAATACAGCCATTCTTTCCCCTGGAGTAAGTTCTACAGTGCCTTTGTTGGGCTCAATTTCTCCGCTTAATATTTTTAGCAACGTAGATTTACCTGCACCGTTTGCTCCGATCACTCCATAACAATTACCCTTGGTAAAATTCAGATTTACTTCATCAAACAAAACTCTTTTACCAAATGAGAGGGTGATATTCTTTACACTGATCATAGTAATTTTTTGAATGACCCGCTTGAACTCCTGCGTTTTCCACTGTTCAATCCCGGTCCGAAACGGGCGCCCGCCCGGGGCGTTCCCGTTCGTAACGGGCGGGCAAAGGTAAATTATTTCGGCCTTGCAGGGAAGCGACAAATGAATAGATTTTATTATAGCGGCCAGTAAATTGTTCACAGTTGTTTCAATTAACTACCCTAAAGACGGGATATCTAAGGTAGTCAGGCTCGAAATAAGGAGAATTCTGGTAAACATAATTCAATTGGGCATTAGCGCTTTTGGCAAACGCTGTATCAGTTGCAACCCGTTGCTGTAATTTTTGTTTTAGATCAGGATGAGCTTTCAAATATTCGGCTGCAATATCTTCAAATGCATAGCCTGAATAACCTTCTTTTTGGCCAAGGATTGGATCAAAAAAGTTCCAGGCAAAATAAGAATCTTCAGCCTGTGGTTCCAGCGTCTCGACCAGGAAACGGTTGGCCGCCTGATTCATTGGGATTACCAGGTCACCCTTATGGAAGCTTATTTCTTGCTTTGCCGTACTGATTTTTACGTCACTGTTCAGGTGATGCATTTCATATTGCCGCGGCGAGGTTTTGTAGTCATCAATGTGATATACTTCCACTTCAATGGTTGAGTCATTTTTTAATGGCACCATTTGCACTTTGTTCAACAAAAGCAGATCAATCACCTTCCACCAGCCACGGGGAATGATGTAAGCGATGGGTTTCTTGACAACTGTCTTTGCAACAAAGTAATTGTAGATTTTCACCTGCTTTTCAAATGGTTTATTTCTGTCATAAAATAATCGTGGTAAACCGGAGACTTCGCTGGGCTTTCGACCACTTTCATAGCCCTTGTAAACAATTTCTTTGAATTGAGACCTGTCCAATTGCCAGCTGATTGGAAACTCGATCGCAGATTTTGCGGAAGCCCTGGCCTGGGCACGAAGTGTCTTTATCTTTTCACTGTTTCGAGAAGTAAATGCAATGAAGCACTGCATTAGGGCATACGTAGCTTGCACCCTTTGCTCATAGGATTTCAACATATGCGTTTCAGGAACGAATGCGAAGCTCTGCCAAAGCGTAGCAAACCCACTGCTGTACCTCGGGCTGTCCCAATACTCCGGCCAGCCATTCTCCGGAGTATCACCAAATGAATTTACATAAGGCACAAGGTCATACCCTTTCTGTTTCATGAGTGTGTACAATGCAGGCTCAAATTCTTTGTCTAAATATTCTCCCATAGCGCCGCCCAACTTGTTATGCTGGGAAGCCAGCAGGGTCATGATATGTTGATAGTCGGCGCCATCGCTTACATGGTTGTCAATTAAAACATCCGGATCTGTGCTATGAAAAATTTCGGCAAATGCTCTTGCGTCTTTTGAATCGCACTTGATAAAATCGCGATTAAGATCGAGATTTTCAGAATTGCCGCGAAATCCTTTTTGCTCAGGGCCGTTCTGATCAATACGGTAGTTTGGACTCCTGTTTAAACATCCGCCAATGTTATAAACAGGAATTATTGCAAGAACTATGTTCGAAGGCAGGCTATATTTCTTAACTACAATATCCCTTGCCAGTAACATGCTCGCATCAATTCCATCCGGCTCACCCGGATGAATGCCATTGTTAATAAGGAGGATCCTTTTATTCTTTTTCCTGAGGCTCTCGAAATTGAAATCCTTATCACCGGATACCACGGCAAGATGCAATGGAAAACCCGCATCTGTCATCCCCATGGTCAATAGCTTTACGTAGTCTGATTGCTTGTCCAGATTTTGCCACCATTTAATAATTTCATGATACGGAGGAGATTCTTTTCCGTTTGACTGTTCAAAACGAGTTTCAAGATTTTGGCCGTGAGCGATGACCCACACGGCGCAGAAGGCAATAGTTATTAACTTTCTCATGAGCCGATAGTAGAAAATAATTTTTCAAAAATAGTACTTCAGCAACCTTGCTTAGAAAAGAAAAAGTCCCAAGAAATTGGGACCTATCAAAAAAAATGGGATTAGCGTTTATGTCGTTGTCGTCGCTTTCTTGGCCAGTTTACTTTTCAGATTCGCTGCCTTGTTCTTATGGATTACGCCGCGCTTGGCAAGTTTGTCGATCATACTTATGACTGTAGGCAGTTTGTCTGAGACTTCCTTGCCGGTTGTTGCTCTCAGCTCACGGATCGCATTCCGCGTTGTCTTACCATAAAATTTATTTCTTTCGCGACGCTTGCTTGCCTGGCGTACATCTTTTTTTGTAGCTCTGTGATTAGCCATTTGAGTTAACTTTTGAATTAGGGAGGGCAAAGGTAAGTGTCGATGACTTATTTGCCAAAAAACAATCAGTCTTTCTTTATCACGCCTATCGTTCTAAGGTACTTAGAACCAACAGTCTCGCGAAGTAAATGGCTACTCTTGCATATTGATCTCAACCCTGAGGGCTTTTAGCCCCTTCACGCCCTGAAGATCTTCCAGCTCCAGGTATTCAATGTCAGAGTGTAGAATGTTTTTTTTCTGCAAAAATTTTATGTACTCCTCGTATTCCTGCACTTCCTTCTGATTCGAGTAAACAAGGGCTATCTTGCCAGGCTGCGTCAGTCGCTCACTGGTACCTTTAATATAAGCCTTATCCAATCTTTTCTTAATTACTTCATAACGGATATTGTAAGAGCCTTCAACATCAAACTTTCGCTCGTCCTTTCTGAATGAAATTGCAATGCTGTGGCTATGAACCAGGATTAATTGAGTGGTTTGCAACGGAATCTTTAACTCCGATAACAGACGGTGTGTGACCCTTGCTGCTTCCGCCATCGATTTCAACTGCCACAACCTTATGTTTTTTAGATATAAAAGATCGAATGGATAAGTTGGAGAAATGGACTGGCCGATATAAATATTGTATTCAACCCCATCGGTACGATACTTCTCGAAATAGTGAGGATACGAGTTTTGCAGTATTTCCTGCTCTTTTTCAAGATAGGTCATTACTGCATCATTTATCTGGCCCAGCGTTTCTTCATATTCGCGACGATGGCGATAAAGCAGGCTGTCGCAATCCTTTACAATATGAAAGTATTCATCCACGATGGGCGTTACCTCTTTGTTGTTCTTTTGAAGGTGAGCAAAAACCGGCTCTACCTCGTTAGCGAGGAATTCTTTGATTTCAGTTTCGTTATCAGTGGTCATATTCGCTTCAATCAATTGCCGGAAACTATCATTCTTAAATTCGAGGCCCTCCAGCAACGGCAGCTTTATGGTTGATTGTATCTTCTCCAGGACATACGCAATTAATAAAAGATGTTCTTTCAAATCCTTTTGTAGTGCATGACTTCGCTCTAAAGAAGAATTCCTAATATCAATGGCGCCGTACAGCGGATAAACATTTTCAAAAACTACGCTCTGAGTAGTGGTACTCTTGTTGCGCAGATAATCCCAAGCTACTTCCTTAAATTTCCATTCTACCGGTTGTTGCAACGCTGTAAATTTTTCCATAATTAGCTTTTCAATTCTTCCGTGAAAGCTATCCCTGCATTTCAACATGGCCAATGACAGTAACGGAATCGCCGGCTCGAGCCTCGCCATTGTCTTGTGTGTAAAAGCATTTGGCGTAGGCGATGAAAGCTCAAGTATACCAATCAATCCATCACTGTTTTGCATTGGGTAGGTAATGTAACTACGCGCACCCTGTTCATATATATTTGCCAACATCGGTGCCATGGAAACCATTTCTTGTGACAGGTTGGTGATGGGGGTGGGTTCCGGATGCTCACTCAGAAAGCCAATATATTGATGGAATTGTGCCAGGTTTCCGGGATCATCACCCAGCCACTGTTTTGTTACCAAGCTGTACATTACATTTTCCTCATCAAGAACAAATTGGTTGTTAACCTTTATAAATGGCATGAGGCCGACCTCGACATCGTTCAACCCTACCAACGCCTTCACTGCTTTTTTTACCTCCTCTATGATACCGGTATCGCATTCATCTTCGCGCAGCAATACTTTTTTTATTAGTTCAAGAGATTCAGTTATAGTTACATCTTCAGCAACCCAAACTGCAAAACCCTCCACCTGGAAAAGTTCCAACGGCATTGTTGCCAGCTGTTTTTCCAGATCCAAAATGCGGAAAGTATTCATGCATACACCACAATTTTGTATCGGTGGCAGCTCGCCTCGCAAGTGGATATCAATGAAACGACGGTCCAACCGGATGCGGTAGTATCGCAACATCTCGCTTTGAGGATCAGAAACTGGATATATCAATTCGGGATTCTCATTCAACTTCATTCCATAAAACTTCTCCAGCACGTGATCATAGATCATGGCGCAATGAATCGCTTTTAATTGCTCCGAAGGGATGCCATCGGGAAGAAGCAAATGCTGTTCATCGCTGTCAAAAAAAAGTTTCCGAAAGGTTTCACAATAATGAAAAACTGAAAACTGGTAAGGTGCTGCCAATGCAAAATTGTTCTTTTCAGAATCCCCCACTACTGGAAAGAGTGAGGTGGTTAACAATTCCATTAGTTCAGCCTGGCTGCTAACCTCATCAACATTATCGATTGGCTTTAACAGCGATGGCTCGTTTTCAAACTTCTTAATTAAGTAACTATATAACCTTTCTTGTGTCCCGGAAACTTGAGGTCGTTTGTTTTTTAAATAAGAAATAAATGGTCCAAAAGAGACCTTGCTGTCAACAGTCGGCAACGAGGTAATGAAGGCAGAGTCGGCAGCGAGCACTTTGGACTTTTTCCACGGTTTTAAGGCAGGGGCCAGTTCATCCAGCATAAGGCAATATTTTGGTCAGAAAAGGGGGGTTCTTATAAAGTTACATAAAGGCGGTAGTAAAAGATACTTTCCGCGACTGATTTTATACGAGCCTATTGAAAATACCACATAGTAGTACCCGGAATTATTTTATGGTTTTGAACGATATTTGTGAATCATCTCTATCCCTCTTTCACGAGTGACAGCTAATGGAGGTAAACAATGAAAGATTTTTCATATATCACAAACTCATCCCCTGCATTTATTGAAAGTCTATACCAGGATTTTGTAAAAAATCCGAACAACGTAGATCCGGAGTTTAGAAAGTTTTTCGAAGGATTTGACTTTGCGATTAGCAATGTAAAGCCACAAGCAAATGGAAACGGCCTACAAGCGGCGGAAAGAAAGGAAGCAATCGCCACGGGGGAGGAAATTGATTGGATGAAGGAGATCCAGGTATACCGTATGATACTTGGCTACCGGAACAAGGGGCATTTGATTGCCAGGACAAATCCTATTCGCGAGCGCAAGGATAGGGGAGCTAATCTCGATCTGAACTTTTTCGGATTTACCGAAAATGACCTTGATAAATCCTTTCACGCCGGAAGCCTAATCGGGCTCGGGAAAACCACGCTGCGCAATATTATTGAGCACCTTAGAAAATGTTATGCCTTCAGCATCGGCATTGAATTTAAATATATCAGCGACCAAAAGAAGGTTGACTTTTTGACGCAGGCGATGGAAAAGGAATTTCTAAATCCACTTCCCCTTGAAAAGAGACGGCGAATATTGGAAAAACTTAACCAGGGAGTAATCTTCGAAAAATTTCTGCATACAAAATATGTGGGTCAGAAAAGATTTTCTTTGGAAGGTGGGGAGACTACGATACCAGCGTTGGATGCCATCATCAATGTCGCAGCCGACAATGATGTGCAGGAAGTAATCATGGGTATGGCGCATCGTGGCCGATTAAATATACTTGCAAATATATTGGGCAAAACCTATGAGCAAATTTTCAGTGAATTTGAAGGAAGTGCCATACCTGATCAAACAATGGGTACGGGCGATGTAAAATATCACCTGGGATTTAGTAGTGAAATTGAAACTACAAGCAACAAAAAAGTTTATTTGAAACTGGCGCCAAACCCTTCCCATCTCGAGGCTGTCGATCCTATTGTCACCGGTTTTGCGAGAGCCAAAGCGGACGTAATGTATAAATCCGATTTCGACAAAATACTTCCTATACTGATTCATGGTGATGCATCGATTGCTGGCCAGGGTGTTGTGTATGAAGTGCTGCAGATGAGCAAGCTAAAGGGGTACTATACGGGAGGTACAATTCACTTCGTGATCAATAACCAGATCGGGTTCACTACTGACTTTGACGATGCCAGGAGCTCGGATTATTGCACTTCATTGGCGGCAGCTATCCAGGCCCCCGTGTTGCACGTTAATGGCGATGATCCTGAGGCTGTGGTAAAATGTGCTGAGCTTGCAACGCGATATCGCCAGGAATTTAATTCGGACATCTTTGTTGACATGGTTTGTTATCGCCGGCATGGACACAATGAAGGCGACGATCCAAAATTCACACAGCCACATTTGTATGACATAATTGGAAAGCATGCCAACCCCCGTGAGGTGTATGTAAAACATTTACTGGAAAATGGGGAAGCGGACGCCCAGGAACTTGCAAAGGAGATGGAAAAAAAATTCTGGGCCGACCTGCAGGAACGCCTTGATGAAATAAAGCAACATCCGTTGCCATATAATTATCAAAAGGCTGAACAATGGTGGAGAAGTTTACGCAAGGCAGCTCCGGAGGACTTTGATCAATCTCCAATTACTGCAATCAGTGAGGAGAATTTCAAAGGCATTTTTAATGCGATTATGAAATGGCCCGAGGATTTCAAACCATTGAGAAAAGTTGAAAAAATCTTACAGGATAAAATAAAATTGTTTGAGAGTGAACGCAAAGTGGACTGGGCCACCGCAGAATTGATGGCATATGGAAGTTTGCTTGTTGATGGCAAAGATGTAAGGATGAGCGGGCAGGATGTAAAAAGAGGAACCTTCTCTCACCGACATGCTACTCTGAGAGACGAGAATAACGATAAGAACTATAACCGGTTGAGCAATATCCCCCATGCCACCGGTAGGTTCCGAATCTACAATTCATTATTGAGTGAGTATGGCGTGCTTGGTTTCGAGTATGGATACGCTCTAGCAAATCCGAATGCACTGGTTCTCTGGGAAGCGCAGTTTGGCGATTTTTGCAATGGTGCTCAAACAGTGATTGACCAATTCATTGCGGGCGCTGAACAAAAATGGAACCGAATGAACGGATTGGCAATGCTTTTACCGCACGGTTATGAAGGACAGGGTCCCGAGCATAGCAGCGCAAGGATGGAAAGGTTTCTCCAGATGTGTGCTGAGTTAAATATGGTGGTAACAAACGTAACGACAGCCTCCAATTTCTTCCATCTTCTAAGAAGACAGTTGAATTGGCCATTTCGAAAACCTTTGATCGAATTTTCGCCGAAAGCAAATTTGCGCCATCCTGGTGCCTATTCAACCATGGAAGAATTTACCAACGGAGGATTTAAAGAATTGATAGACGATGGTTTTGTGGATGATTCAGAACAAGTGAGAAAAGTTTTATTCTGTGCTGGCAAAATTTACTTTGAACTGGCTGAAAGGCAGCAAAAAGAGAACAGGAAAGACACCGCTATTGTGCGACTTGAACAAATTTATCCCTTGCCATTCAAGCAACTTGAGGACCTGTATAAAAAGTATAACCGTGCAACGTGGTTCTGGGTGCAGGAGGAACCTTTGAACATGGGTGCAGCCAGTTTCCTCCAAATGAACCTCAAGAGCCTGAATTACGGAGTGATCAGCCGGCAGCCAAGCGCATCAACCGCATCCGGATATATCAAAGTTCACCAGCAGGAGCAGAGTGAGATTATCGAAACGGCATTTACAATTTAACTGTCGGTGAATTAGGAAAAGACGAATAATTTTGATCTTTCGAAAAAATAATACTTAAACATCGCCCATTTTTTGGCGGAGAAACGGAGGATTTAGCATGATAGAAATTAAAGTTCCGACAGTAGGGGAATCGATTAGCGAAGTTACTTTGGTAAAATGGCTGAAAAATGATGGCGATTATGTAGAAAGAGACGAAGTGATTGCTGAGTTGGAAAGTGAAAAGGCCACTTTTGAAGTGAATGCAGAACAGGCAGGTGTTTTAAAAACTGTGGGACACGAAGGCGAGACTTTAAATGTAGGAGATGTCCTCGGTAAGATAGATGAGGCGGCTGCAAAACCAGGCGGGAATGGTGTGGAAAAACAAGATAAAGTACAAGGTACAGGCAACAAGGAACAAGAAAAAACAAAAAAGCAAGAAGATCATATTGAAGTAAAAAAACCGGTTGTTCAAAAGCCTGCTGGTACGAGCGAACAATCGATCCAGGACTCACACTCGGGTGATGGAGGTGTGAGGGCGACTCCGGTAGCCTCGGCTATAATCGCTGATAAGAAGATTAATCCGTCGACAATTACTCCCTCTGGTATTGGTGGTAAAATTCTGAAAGACGACGTATTGGATGCGCTGAGCTCACCAGGCAGAAGGCCGGGCGTCCAGCTATTCAACCGGGATGAGAAATCAGAAAAAATGAGCAACCTGCGGAAAACGGTTAGTCGCAGGTTGGTGGAGGCGAAGAATACGACGGCCATGCTCACTACATTCAATGAAGTGAACATGCAGCCAATCATGGAGATTCGTACAAAATACAAAGACAAGTTCAAAGAACAGCACAGCGTGAATCTTGGCTTCATGAGTTTTTTCACAAAGGCTGTTTGCTATGGGTTGCAGGAGTGGCCTGCGGTGAATTCGTATATTGATGGCGATTCAATCATCTCACACGGGTATTGCGACATTTCAATTGCTGTATCCGCGCCAAAAGGCCTGGTTGTGCCTGTTATCCGCAATGCCGAAAGTTTGAGTATGGCAGAAATTGAAAAAAAAGTTCTTGAGCTTGCAACAAAGGCGAGGGAAAACAAGCTTTCGCTGGAAGAAATGCAGGGAGGAACTTTTACGATCACCAACGGAGGGGTGTTTGGGTCACTAATGAGCACACCTATTATAAACATTCCCCAGTCAGCCATTTTGGGAATGCATAAAATAGAGGAGCGCCCCGTTGTTGTTGATAAGCAAATTGTCATCCGCCCGATGATGTATGTTGCGTTGAGTTATGATCATCGTATCATCGACGGACGGGAATCAGTTTCATTTCTCGTTCGGGTAAAGGAACTTCTTGAAAGTCCGGATCAATTATTATTTGGTAATGATCCTGTTAAAACCTTGCTCGAACTCTAATATTCTTTAATTTACGTTTCATATAAACTACCCAGACTTATGAGAATTAGAATTGCCCTATTTACGCTCGCAAGTATCATTTTATTCTCCTGCCAGAAAGAAGCTGATTATGCCAACGGAAACAACACCAGCGGCGGCGGCGGTGGGAACACCCCAGCGACAACGCTGGTAAGAACTGTTTCGAAAAATGGAGCAGATTCAGTTGTAACTGTCTATACCTACAATGCAAGTAAAAAACTCATCAATGAAAAGATCACGGGAAAGTCCCAGGGCATAGACGTTGGCAATGAATACAAGTATTACCGAAATGCTTCAGGGATTATTACGAAGTTTGTACAGATTAATGTTGATCTCGCGTCACAGGGCATAGACAGCGTAACGACGATAGTGAACTATAATAGCTCATCATCGCGGTACACCTCTACCGTTTCCACGATCACATATTCCGGGTTTACCGTTTTGGATAGCACCGTTTTCCTATACGATGCCAGCGGAAAGGTTATCGAATCTGATTTGTACCTTGGCATCCCTTTGCTGGGTGGCTATGATTTAGCGGTTAAATTCAAATACATCTATGCAAACGGAAACATTACCCAGTATGACGTGTATGATCTTACATCGGGCACCGAGGACCACGTCGCAACAACGAAATATACTTTTGATAATAAGACTAGTCCCATTATTTTCAACAACGAGGCTTTTGCCATTGGCCACCCGGACTGGGTGTCGGTCAATAACGCGACAAAAGTTGAGTTGCTGGATTTGACGGACCCAACCAATAACTATACGATTGCGATCGCATACAATTATAATAGTACCAACAGGCCCGTTACAAGCATCAACACTACAACGCCTGGGGGAATTGTTGATAACGTGACCTATTATTATCAATAACGAGACGCCTGGCTTAGACTTTCCTGTAAATGCTTCGTTATTTTGTATAAATGGGGCGTGTTCATTCTTACCTTAATAGTGCAGCTAGAATTATTCGCGAATACAGGGGCGAAGAACCTTTTGCTTCTTTCTTAAAGAAATATTTCGGGCGAGATAGAAAGTTTGGATCAAAGGACCGAAAGCAGATCGGCAACCTGTGTTATTGCTTTTTTAGGCTGGGCAAATCATTCACACAGGTCTCAACCAAGGAAAGAATATTGATCGGCCTGTTTCTTTGTTCAAGCGACTCAAATGAAGTATTAGAACAATTAAAACCTCAATGGGATCAAGCGGTGAAACAAAACATTGCCGAAAAGTATGTCATACTCGGTTCGGAATACTCTATGCTGAATGTTTTTCCATGGAAAGAGGAACTGAGTAAAGGAATAGAGCACGAGGAGTTTTGTAGATCGTTTGTTGTTCAGCCGGATTTATTCCTGAGAATGCGGCCAGGGTATGAGCATCTCGTCCGGAAAAAACTGCTTGACGCTGCATTCAGCTTTAAAGTGATCAGTGATCGCTGCGTCGCGCTGTCCAATGCATCAAAGATTGAGCAGATAATTGAGCTGGACAAAGAAGCAGTCGTACAGGATTATGGTTCGCAAAGAATAGGTGATGTTTTTCAGTTAGCGATACAGAATTTAAAGCCGCGGATACGAGCATGGGACTGTTGTGCGGCAAGTGGAGGCAAATCGCTACTGCTGCACGACATCGATCCTGGTATTGACCTTACAGTTTCAGATGTGAGACAATCCATCCTCGTCAATTTGAAAAAGCGATTTGAGAAGGCCGGAATCAAAAAATTTAAGTCTTTTGAAATCGACCTTACTCGATCAAACGTGGAACTTGGGACCTCAAATGCTGACGCTGGCGGTCTGCATCCCGACATTCATCGTCGGGACTTCGAGCTGGTTATTTGCGACGCACCGTGTACCGGTTCGGGCACATGGAGCAGAACCCCAGAGCAGCTTTATTTTTTTAATGAAATGAAAATTGCCTATTACGCATCCCTGCAGAAAAAAATTGTTGCAAATGTTATTCCCCATCTAAAGAAGGATGGCTACATAGTATACAGTACCTGCTCCGTTTTCAAAGATGAAAATGAAGAGGTGGTGAACTACATACAGCGCGAGTTCAACCTCGAATTGGTAAAGAGCGAACTGCTGCTGGGCTATGGTGACAAAGCAGACACCATGTATGCCGCGCTCCTCAGGAAATTATAACTTAATAAAGTCTCCGGTTGCTAATAGTTTTTGACCATCATAAATCGCCACGGTGTACTTTCCTTTGGATAGTCGCTGAACTGGAAAATCAAAGCGAGATGTACCGGCTGGCTTTGCTCCACTATACTGAAATACCCTTTGACCAAGCATATCAAAGAAAAGGATGTTTAGAGTCTGAATGTCGTTTTGCGTTCCGATTCTCAAACTGATTTGACTCGTAGCAACAGGATTAGGAACAATCTTAAGTGTACTCGTAACGCATGCCCCAGCAAAAGAGGCCGCTACAGTGTCGATATACACTGCAGCAAAATTTGATGTGCTCGTATCGATTATTTGCCTCACCCGGTAATTGAGGGTACCGATTGGCATGTTTTCAAGTTGGTCAGTTGTGCTGTAAGTGTGCCTGGTCAAAATGGGAACATTTGCCATTGCAGGCACGTCAGCAATTTTAGTATAGCCGGTATCGCCAGGTGCTTTTCTTTCTATTTCATACTTCATGGCTGAGACATCCTTGCTGGTCCAGCTTAACGTGGTAGTACAATTATTAATAGCTGCATTCGCCGTGGAGAATTCTTTTAAGAGAATTGCAAACGCTGTTTTCATATTCGGAATTCCGTACCCGATCCTATCGTTTGGAGCACCTGCAATGCTTCCCGATTGCCACAGCGCACTTCTGATTTTTATATTATCAAATTCGGGAAATCCTTGCCAAAGGCAGGTCCCGAGGCCAGCCATATTGGGACATGCAAATGAAGTTCCATTTGACAAACCAATTCCCCCTCCCGCTGTTTGTATTACGGTACTTACGCCTACCGATGCAACATCAGGTTTAATCTGGCCATCGGACGAAGGGCCATAACTTGAAAAGCCACCAACCACACCTGACGAGTTTACTGCTCCAACTGCGATCACGCTATCGCCATCCGCTGGTGTTACGAGATAGTGCCACGCACTTGTTCCACTGTTTCCGTTTGCAAGAAAAACCAGCATTCCTTTTTTTGCAGCAAGATCGGCGGCGATGGCAGCCATTGTTGTATTTCCATTGAGATCTGCATAAGTATGATTGAGACTTGCGTTGTCAAAGATTGAATATCCAAGAGAAGATGAAATAATGTCGGCACCACTGCTGTCGGCTCTTTCTGCACCACAAGCCCAGTTCAATTCTTCGATGGGGTACTCACTGGAATTGTCTTCGGTCTGAAACAACCAAAAATTCGCTTTCGGCGCTTTGCCCACAAACTGCCCGGGAATATTTGCAGCTATCGTGGAAAAGCAAGACATGCCGTGACTACCGTCATTAGAAACGTCTTGATCCCGTGCCACAAAATCCCAGGTACCTAAAACCAGGTTGTTTGCATTGACGCTGTCAAACGCATGGTAGCTGGATGAGGTATAGTTGTTAAAACCGTTGTCGAGCATGGCTATTTGCATCCCCTGTCCTCGGAGCCCGATGTTGTGAAGAAATTCTCCGTTGTGCAGATGGATTTCATTAAATGAATTCGTTCCGTAATTAAAATGATCGGCCGTTATTTCTCGTGTTCGAAATGGGGAGATGTCAAATGGAGTAACATCGTTTTCGAATTTTGAGTACACATCAAGCGGGTTTGTGTTTGCAATTCGGGCAGCAATGCCTGAAGTCGATTGCACGAACGGAAAAGCATTTATGGTGGCAATAGCATTGGCATCTGTTGTCTGGATGGCGATCGCGTTTAGCCACCTGGAAACATTTAGTACAGCTACATTAGGAGTATTCTTTATTTGGTTAACGTAAGACGGATTTGCCGGCAAATCGGTGCTATCTATAGCGATATTGTACCTAGCTCTTCTGTCAATGGCGCGTTGAGAAAGGTAAGCCTTTGGATTTGAGAATGAATAAGGTGTTCCATTCTTATTCTTTAACTTGACGATGTAGCGGGTGAATTGGGCATTTACATGACTGAGAAAAAATCCCGACGCAATCAAGACTGTAAAGAAAAATTTCATCACTTATTACTTTAGAGTACAAGCTCCAAATTTAAATCAAATACGTGGCTGCAAGGTTTAGTTGTGAGCGATCATCCACATTTTTATACCAAAGCCTATTTTATAAGGATCGTAGGTGCTTGGTGGGGTGTAATTGGGCTGTTGTTCCCAAAGCGTGAGTTCTCGGTAAACAAGCCCGATATTCTTCGAATACATTTCTTCTGCAAAGCTAACTGATCCATAGTCTGAGGGGCCGGTCACAGGGTCCGATTCATCATTCTCCAGTATCGTGTACACGTCATTGTAAGTCTTGCTCTGGACCGTTACAGAAGGTTGCAAACCTCCATCAAAAGAGAACTCCCAATCCCCCATATTATCGTCATTGCTAAAACCATAAAAAGCCCCGTAAGGATCCTGGGGAAGGTGATTATTACCGGGCCACTCGGTACCGTCACGTACGGGAATGTGCAGCTTTAATACCCGCAGGTTGTCTTCGATCACTTCGACGCCGTCGTCAAGAACCGTTATAAAGTAAGATCCATTCGATCGCCACGGTTGCGTGCCAGCGCTGTCGCTTATGAATCGATAAATGCGATAGCTGGGCCTGTTGAGATTGTCGGTAACAAGTGCGTCCACGACATGCTTTACCTGGTATTTATGAATTTCAGTTTTTCGCCCGAAGTCGGTGAACACTGTAGAATCAACCCTGTATGTAATGAATTTACCAGGCTGAAGCGGCATAATCAATTCTGTCAACCGCGCCTTTTGAAAGTCGTTGTCATCAATCACTTCGGTCTCTTTCCCGCAGGAGTTTATGATGAGGGCTATAAGAATTACCGGTAGACATCGGCCAGGTAGCGATATTCTCATAAGATGGCGAAGAGTTTTTACGGTACAAATTTGTCTGTAAAACTACAAACAAAAAACGGGGAAACATAGCGTTCTCCCGCTTAAAAACGAACGACCTAAGGCTTTATTGTAAGTCTCTACGTCTGAGTTTAACATACTAGGCGGCCATGGAAAGAGCAACTTGCCATAGAGCTTTGGGAACTCCTAGTTATGGGCTGAGGGTAGACTGAATAATTCCTCCGCCAAGCACGTCATCGCCTTCATAAAAAACCGCGCTTTGGCCGGGCGCAATGCCCTTAGCGTTCTCATAGAAACGCACTCTCATGGAGCGATTCTCCGGGTAAATGTTTGACAAAGTTCCCTTGTCCTTGTAGCGAATTTTGGTCACCGCCTCCATACCCGGCGTGATCACATCGTATTTGATCAAATTCAATTTGCTCACCATCATCTCATCTTGTTCCAAATCGGTTTCGTCGCCGAGTGTAACAGTATTTGTTCCAGGATCAATCTTGGTTACAAACACTGGTCTACCCAAAGCAATATCTAAACCCCTTCGCTGTCCTACAGTGTAAAATGGATAACCTTTGTGTTTGCCAAGGATATTCCCTTGCTTGTCGACGAAATTTCCACCATTGACCTGCTGTTCTAATCCTTGAACCTTTCTTTTCAAAAAGCCGCGGTAATTATTATCAGG
>AR_comb_assmDRAFT_10107767_pt1 | contig 15144 bp, 10 predicted proteins | sample ArasoioldDNA_FD_10543 | JGI IMG/M metagenome (IMG submission 10543) | reverse complement strand
CCGCCGGTCGTCGCGGTGATGGCGCGCGCGGCGGAGTGGCTCGGCAGCTCAATCCTCGCCATCCGGATTCTCCCGATTCTCTTGTCCGGAACGCTCGTGTTTCTCGTCGCCGCCGTTGCGCGACGGCTCGGCGGCGGCCGATTCGCGCAGGGCCTGGCGGCAGCACTGGCCTCGCTGTCGCCGCACTTCCTGTTTGTCTTTCACATTTTGTCGATGAACAGCGCCGAGGTCGTGCTGTGGACGCTCGGGGCGTGGCTCGTTCTCGTGGCGATTCAGACGGAACGTGCCTGGGCATGGCTGGCGTTCGGCGTCACGGCGGGCATTGGCTTACTGACGAAGCACAGCATGGCAGTGTTCGGCCTTGGCATCTTTGCTGGCCTCCTCGCTACGCCGGCGCGGCGTACGTTGAGGACACCCTGGCCCTGGGTCGGAGGACTGATAGCGGCAGCGACGTTCGCACCTCACCTCTGGTGGCAGTACGTGCACGGCTGGCCCACCGCGGAGTTCGTGAGGAACGCGCAGGAGTTCAAGATCACCGAGCAATCGGTCGGCTCCTTTCTCGCGCAGCTGGCGCTCATGATGAATCCCGTGACGCTCCCGCTGTGGATCGCCGGCCTCGGCTGGCTGGTCGCCGGCCGCGCGTCGGCGAAAGGGCGAGTGCTCGCCGTCTGCGCGATCGTTATCGTGCTGGTGTTCATCGTTCAGCGCTCGAAGCCCTACTACGCGACGGCCGTGATGCCGGTGCTGCTGGCCGCGGGGGCCGTCGCCCTGGAACGCGCGACGGAGCGACGACGTGCCTGGCGAGCGGCGGCGGCAGCGCTGCTCGTGCTCGGCGCAATGCCTATCGTTCCAATGGGCCTGCCGCTGCTGCCTGTCGACGCGTTCACCAGGTACACGACCGCCCTTGGCCTCACGCCCGCCAACCAGGAGCGTCAGGAGCTCGGCGTCCTGCCACAGCATTTCGCCGACATGCACGGGTGGGACGAGCTCGCGCGAGAAGTCTCTCGTGTCTATCAACAGCTGCCCGCCGATGAGCGCGCCAGCGCGCGCGTATGGGCACAGAACTACGGCGAAGCGGGAGCTCTGGAATACTTCGCGCTGCGAGGCCGATACCCGCTGCCGCGCGTCATTTCACCGCACAACAACTACTGGTATTGGGGACCTGGTGACGAGGGAGGCACACTCATCGTGATTGGCGGCCGGCGCGAAGACATGGAGGCGGCGTTCGATCGCGTCGAGGACGCGGGACGTACCGCCTGTCGCTACTGCATGCCGTACGAGAACGACCTCGTGATCCGGGTTGGGCGTGGCTGGAAGATGCGCTTGCGCGACGTCTGGTTGCGCCAGCGGCGTTTCATCTAACGATCGACTTCGAGCGCACAGTGTATAGGTCTGTACCTATATCTGAAGTATCTGAACCGCTAAGAGTGCCACGGGCGGCACTCCCTCTGGGTAGAGTGCTGCCCGTGGCGTGCGACCAGTCCCGTCGACGCCGGGATCGTGCTCGGGCTAACGGCTGCCCGTCACACGCTCCCACGCGTCCCTGACCGCATGCTTGATCTGCGCCCACGTGGACTGGCCACGATGTTCATAGCGGTCCCATTCGTTGCTCAGATCCGTTTCGACGTCGTCCCATTTTCCCGACCGATATCTGTCAGCCGATTCGTAGCCAAACTGGTAGCCTGGACGATAGAAGTCATAGCTGCGGCCCGATTCGACATACGGCCGGCGCTGATAGTTGTCTCGCCAATACGCTTCTTCCGTGCGCCAGTCATTGCGTGTGCTGACGTCTGCCATTTGAGTCCTCCTCGTATGTCTCTGTTCGTTCGTAGTGTTCGTTGAAGGCCGCAACGTTACTTGGCGGCCGAGCAACTGACCCGCGATGCATGGCGGGAAATTTTGCAAGCAAGGTGCCACCGAACGATGAGCTGTCCTCGATGTGGCACATCCGCACGCATGCGATCGCGGGCGTGTTATCGCGACGCGCGTTTCGATCGCACATCGGCGGTGCGCCGCGTCTGACGTAGATCGATTGGTTCGAGCGGTTTCTCGGCGGGCCCGGCAATTACTTCTCCCGTCGGCTGGAAGCGTGATCCGTGGCACGGACACTCCCACCCACCTTCGGTTGCATTCCAATGCACCTGGCAACCGAGGTGCGTGCAGGTGGGCGAAAGGGTTATCAGCTTGCCCTTCTCATTGCGATACGCCGCGACCGCACTGCCGTCGACGTCGACAACGTCCCCAGTCGATCGCCGGAGCGAACGCAAGGAACGGCTGCTCGCGCCGGCAAAGCGATCGCGGACGAGGTAGTACGGATAGTCGACATTCTCGGTGAGGTACTTCCATGGTCCGCGAAGGGCAATGGACCGCTCCGTGTCGAAGAGCTGCTGCCAGGGATTCTTCGCCCTCGTGATGGCGTCGCGCGCGATCATCGCCGAGAGCGTGCCGAACGTCATCCCGTTGCCTGCGAAACCGGTGGCCACGAACTGCCGGTCGGCGACGGTGCCGATGACCGGTAGGCGGTCCGGCGTTTCGATCACCTGCCCCGACCAGCGTCCGGTGACTTCGGCGCGCGGCGCCAGGCTCTTCACCCACCGTTCGACTTCGCCGTAACACGTCTCGGGATCGTCAATCTGGCCGGTCTTGTGGTCCGCGCCGCCGCCAATGGCGAACGGCTCACCGTCGACATGATCGATACGCAGATAGCGATACGGCGAACTCGTATCCCAGAAAAGCCCTTCCTCAGCGGGGCGATTCAGTTTCACCCGAACGACGTAGCTGGTATACAAGGCGAGCTTGGTCTGGAGAACGGACGCCGACAGAAATCCTTGCCGGCCCGACAGCGGATTGTGGCTGGCCATCACGACCCACGGCGCGCGGATCTTGTGACGGTCAACGGTCACGCCATCCTCCGTGACCTCCGCTGCGCTGTTCTCGAAGACCTGACAGCCGCCGCCGTGGAGATTCGCAAGGAGCCCACGCAGGTACTTCCGCGGGTGGAACGCTGCCTGCTGCTCGACTCGCATTGCCGGTGTGCCGACGAATGGCGCCGCATCGACGTAGGACGCGTCGAACTCGAGCTCCGAGGCCAGCTCCACTTCTTGTCGAATATCCTCGGCTTCGCGATCGCGCTTCGACGCTTCAATGTCGGTTGCCACGTGCAGGAAGCCTGGCACCCACCTGAAGTCGCAATCGATGTCGAATCGATCAATCAGCTCGTCGATCTGTTGGATGGCCGCCCAGCCGGCGTCCCACACGGCTTGCGCGTGATCGCGGCCGAAGCGTGCGGAAATATCCGTCAGCCGCGCGTCGACGACCGACGTCAGGTGAGCGGTCGTGCACCCGGTATCGATACCGCCAACACTGCCCCGCTCGAGGAGCACAACGCGGCAACCGGCGTCTTTGAGCAACAACGCAGAAGTAATGCCGGTGAGTCCGGCGCCAATCACCACGACGTCTGCCTCGAGCGAACGGGTCACGGCGCCGTACGACGGCAGCTCGGTCTCGTCCCAATACGGCTTGGGTGTGATCTTCTTCATACGTGTACCGACTCAGGCGGCTTTGCCGCGTTTGCGACTGCGACCGCCCTTTGCCTTCGCCGCCTTCGCCTTTCCCTGCATTGCGGCACTCTTCCCCGACTTGCGCGCAGCCGCCAGGCTCTCCTGAAGGCGAGCCACGAGATCGACGACGTTCGTCCTGGCCGGCGGCCGGGGCAGCCGATGGCGGACAACTTCGCCTTCGGCCTTTGCTTCGATGACCTTCATGAGCGCCTTCACGTAGTCGTCCGTATACTTACTGGGATTCCATGGCTCTGCCATTCCCTCGATGAGCTGTTGGGCGAGCCGCATCTCCTGTGCAGAAGGCTTCGCCTTGGTCTGCACGGCCGGCAACTCAACCAGGTCCTCGGGGAAGCGCATCGTCGAGACTAGTAGCCGGCCGTCGAGTGGAATCAGGGCGGCGAGGTGCTGCCGTTCGCGCATCACGTACTTGGAGACACCGGCGCGGCCCGATTTGACGAGCGCTTCACTCAGCAGCACGTAAGAGTGCTCAGCGCCGCTCGACGGCATGGCGAGGTACGGTGTGTCCCAGTAGCGCATGTCGATGCTGTCTCGCGGCACGAATGCGAGGATCTCGATGCGGCGACTGCGCTCGAGCGCCGCGGTCTTGAAATCGTCTTCGGTCACCGTCACGAAGTGACCCTTTTCAATCTCGTAGCCTTTCACGACGTCCGCCCACGCGACGGGTTGCCCGTCCTTCTGGCAGACACGCTCCATGCTGATCGGAGAGAGATCCTTTTGGTGCAAGAGGCGGAAGTGCGGCGTGTGATCGCGCGCAGCGGTGTGAAGCTCAACCGGAATATTCACCAACCCGAAGCTGATCAGTCCTTTCCAGATTGCGCGGGCCATACGGGCTGAAAAGCAAGAAGATGGCCGGACGTACGGCCGTGTTGGCAAGGTCCATGCGTATTGGCGTCGCGTCCAGGGTGCGCGTTACTGGCCCGGTCGCGTCCATGAATTTCAATATCGACGACACACACACGCACCCGTCCGATCCCTGGCGCTGGCCGTTTCGCGTGGCCATCGCGGTTCTGCTGATATGCGGCGGACTCGCGGTCATGCAGTACACGCGTTTTGCCGACGCTGAAGCGCGCGTCGAACACACGCACGACGTCCTCGATTCGATCGAGCGCGTCGTGACCCGCCTGGTCGACGCCGAAACCGGATATCGCGGCTATCTCCTGACACGAGACCGGATGTATCTGGAGCCGTACGCCGGTGTCGACGGCGACATCCGTCAGGTGTTCGATCGGCTACAGACACTGGTCGCAGACAACCCATCACAGACCGCGCGCGTGGCGCGATTGAAAGAACGGAGCGAGGAAAAACTGAAGGAAATGGCCACCGTCGTGGCGCTGGCCGACGGCGGCGACCTTGCGGCGGCGGTCACGCGGCTTTCAAGCGGTAACGGCAAACGCATCATGGATGCGGTGCGTGCCGCTGCCGCCGATCTCCGGGGCGCGGAGAGCTCGCTGCTCGCGCAGCGCGCCGGTCAGGCACGGCTGGCGCGCCTGGCGGCGATGGGTTTCGCGATCATCACCGTCGTAGTGGCGGCCGTGCTGGCGCTCGTTGCCGCATCGGTGCGCCAGAACTTCGAGCGCCGCCGGCACGCCCTCCTCGAGCAGATGACCGCTCGTCAAGAGGCCGAGCGTCAGGCCTCCGAAGCATCCGCTGATTTGCAGCGCAGCGAAGACTTCAACCGCAGCATCCTCGACAACTCCGGCGACTGCATTCAGGTCCTCGATCCGGACGGCCGCATCGTCCTCACCAACCATCCGGGGTTGATCCTGATGGAGGCGGACACTGTGAGCGACCTAGAGTCGGATGGCTGGATGGCGCAATGGAACGCCGATGAAGCCCTCGCCCGGCAGGCCGTCGCCGACGCGATTGCGAAAGGCGAAGGACGTTTCCACGCCTTCCGTCCGACCGCGAAAGGCACACCGAAATGGTGGGACGTCATCGTCACGCCGATCCGTAACGACGACGGCGAGCCGCGGCAACTCGTCACCGTGTCGCGCGACGTGACCGCGCAGAAACGGGCCGAGCAGGAACGCAGCCAGCTGCTCGCCAGCGAGCGCGCCGCGCGATCCGAGGCCGAACGCGCGGCCAGAATGAAGGACGATTTCGTGAGCACGCTTTCGCACGAGCTGAGAACCCCGCTCAACGCGATTCTCGGCTGGATTGGCGTGCTCAGGCAGCAGCAGACGCCGGAAACGCTGGCGAAAGCCATCGACGTCATCGACCGTAACTCCCGCCGGCAGTCGCAGATGGTCGATGACTTACTCGACATGAGCCGCATCATGTCGGGAAAGTTGCGGCTCGACGTGCAGCGCCTCGATCTCGCCTCGGTGATCGAGGAGGCCATCGCATCGTCACAACCAGCGGCAGACGCCAAAGGCATTCGGCTGATCAAGACGCTCGGATCGGCGGCCATCGTCCAGGGCGATTCGGGACGATTGCAGCAGATCGTCTGGAATCTCGTCAGCAATGCCATCAAGTTCACGCCGCGCGGTGGGATGGTTCAAGTCACGCTCAGGAAGGTGAACAGCCACGTCCACGTTCAGGTCAGCGACTCGGGCCAGGGCATCGCTGCCGACGTGCTGTTGCAGATTTTTCAACGTTTCCGCCAGGGAGACAGCTCGTCGACGCGGCGACACGGCGGGCTCGGCCTCGGCCTGGCCATCGTGAAAAACCTCGTCGAGATGCACGGCGGGTCGGTCGATGCGGCAAGTGAAGGCGAAGGCATGGGCAGCCTGTTCACGGTGCGTGTGCCGCTCGCGATGACCGGTGTCGCCATCGAGAGCCCGGACGTGCACCTGAATCTGCCGCCGGCGACGTTCGCCAACCTGCTCGAGAATCTCAAGGTGCTCGTCCTTGACGACGAGGATGACGCGCGGGACGTCGTGCAGCGCCTGCTCGAAGACGCGGGCGCGCGGGTACGAACCGCGGCAAACGCTGCGGAGGCGATGGCGATTCTCGAGAACCGTTTCGAACCCGACATCATCGTCAGCGATATCGGCATGCCCGATCAGGATGGCTACGAGTTCATGCAGCGCGTGCGGCGCATGGCCGGCGCAATCGCGGGCGTGCCGGCCGCGGCACTGACCGCTCTTGCACGCGTCGAGGATCGCAAGCGCGCGCTCATGGCTGGGTATCAGACCCACCTGGCCAAGCCCGTCGATCCAGCCGAGCTCGTGGCAATGGTCGCAAGCCTGGCTGGTCGAACGGGACGACCCGTGGCGTGACGTACCAATCGGTGGGCACGCCATTCCCACAACAGGTCATCCGCTTGCTCAAGTGTTGAGCCGAAAAGCGTATGCGAATGCTACAGCGCGTCGGCAACGCACGAGATACACCGGTACAAAGCCTGCAGTCGTCTCGGCAGGAGCTCAACAATGAAATTGCTTGGAGGCGTGCTCGTCGCTCTCGGACTCGTGGCGGTGCTCTACGGCGGGGTGTCGTGGACGCACAAGGACAAAGTCGTTGACGCCGGACCGATCGAAATCACCGCGGACAAGAAGGAGAGTATTCCAATCTCCCCGATCGCTGGCGGCGTGATGCTGGTCGCAGGTATAGCGCTGCTGCTCAAGCGCTGACGTGCTTGGCGCACTTCCTCCACAGGGGGCGGGCCTCGACAGGGGCGGGCGACGAGCACGCGCCGCGGTTTTGCGCGGTGCGTGCTCGTCGGTATGGAGAGGACGCCCGGTGCACACACCGGGCGTCAATGAAGAGGCCGAGTACCGTCGTGCGCTATCTGAGGCTGTACTGTTCGCCGCGACGCTTGAGGTGACCACCCTGGATCATCTGGTCGAGAATCGAAGCGCAGAGGTCCGGTGACAGGCTCCACAAACGGCATCCCTGCGGCAAAGTGACGCTCAATCCGGGCATCTCACGATAGTCAGCTTCGACGCGGCGAAGCGCATCGCGACGCTCGGATTCACGCCGCGAATGCTCGGCAAGCACAGCACGCACACTGTCGCTCTGCAAAACCATCGTTGTCGGCATGAACGTAATCCTAAGCACAGCACGGGCCACCGATCGCTGCGCCTGTAACGGACGTTTTCTACGGCCCTGCGTACGAAGCGTAGCGTCGGAATACAGCCGATTCTGCACGGTGTACGGATCTTCCCGTCGCAATCGCGATGTGACTCGGCATTGTGATTGCTCCGACGTGTAAGCTGATGCGCTCCGCTACGCCAGTTCGCACCGCCCGTTCGCATTCTCCGTTCGGCGCCCAGGCCCTCGAAAACGGCAACGTCGACATTCGTGTGTGGGTACCGAATGCTTCGCACGTGGAAGTCGTCATGGACGAGCTGGCGAGTCCATTGAGGCCTCACGATGATGGCTGGTTCGAAGGTGTGGTTCGCGGCGGACCCGGAAGCCGCTACGGGTTTCAGCTCGACCGCAACCGGCGGGTCTATCCGGACCCGGCCTCGCGATTTCAGCCTGGCGGGCCTCACACGCTCTCCGAGGTGATTGACCCGACAACCTACGAATGGCGTGACAACGAATGGGGCGGCCTGCCATTGAAGGGCCAGGTTCTCTACGAGTTGCACGTCGGCACCTTCACGACGGAGGGCACCTGGGAAGCCGCGGCACGCCATCTCGAGCGTCTGCGCACGCTCGGCGTGACGGCAATCCAGATGATGCCGCTCGCGGAGTTCGCCGGCGAGTTCGGCTGGGGCTACGACGGCGTTTGCTGGTTTGCGCCATCGCACCTCTACGGCCGGCCTGACGACCTTCGCCGGTTCATCGATCTCGCACACGCGCACGGCATCGGCGTCGTGCTCGATGTCGTTTACAACCATCTGGGACCGGACGGCAACTACCTAGCCGTCTTTTGCAAGGATTACTTCACCGACCGCTACGAGAACGAATGGGGTGACGCGCTCAACTTCGACGGGCCCAATGCGGCGGTCGTGCGCGAGTTTGTGCTGGCGAGCGTCGAGCAATGGGTCCGTGAGTATCACGTCGATGGCTTCAGGCTCGACGCGACGCAGCAGATCTTCGACAGCTCGACAGAGCACATCATCACCGCCATCGTCGGGCGCGCGCGTCAGGCAGCCGGGGGACGACAGGTCATCGTAGTCGGAGAGAACGAGCCCCAACACGCGGAGCTGCTTCGCGATGCGTCGCATGGCGGCAGCGGTCTCGACGGCCTGTACAACGACGACTTTCACCACTCGGCTCGTGTGGCCTTGACCGGGCTCAGGGAGGCCTATTACTCCGACTACGAAGGCACCAGCCGTGAGCTCCTGGCCGCAGTGCGGCATGGTTTTCTTTTCCAGGGGCAGCACTACACGTGGCAGCAGAAGCCGAGGGGCACTCCGGCACTCGATCGGCCCGGCCGCCAGTTCCTGCATTTTCTCGAGAATCACGATCAGGTGGCGAACTCGGCCGCCGGCAAGCGGCTGTCCGAGCTGTCGTCGCCCGGCCAGCTGCGCGCGCTGACCGCGTTGCTTCTCCTCGGACCAGCCACTCCTCAACTCTTCCAGGGTCAGGAGATCGGTTCGACGGCGCCCTTCGTGTACTTCGCGCACCACAAACCCGAAGTCGCCAGCCAGATCCGGACGGGGCGGCAGGAGTTTCTCTGTCAGTTCGAGCGATTTCGAACCAAGGCCGTCGCCACTCGGCAACCTGACGCGGCTGCGCGCTCGACCTTCGAAAGGTGCAAGTTGACATACGACGAAACCGATCGATCGCACCAGTTCTGGCTGTTGCATCGCGATCTGCTGGCCCTGCGGCGCGACGACCGAACGATCTCGCTGCAGGGTGAACACGGCTTAGATGGGGCGACGCTGAACGACCAGACGTTGATTCTGCGGTTTGGCGGCGAAGCTGACGAAGACCGGATGCTCGTGGTCAATCTCGGATCCGACGTCAATCTTGCGACCCGCCCCGAGCCGCTGGTGGCGCCGCCGGCAGGAACCTGCTGGCAGGTTCTTTGGTCCAGCGAAGATCCTACGTACGGGGGCAGCGGAACGCCGGCATGGACGGTGAGTCGCTGGAGCGTGCCGGGACACGCCGCTCTCCTGCTCGGCGCGTCTTCAACTGCGTTTCTCGAGGACGACCGCGGAGCAGATGGCCGCGGGTGACCTGCCCGTCCGGAGCCTCGCGTGGCCGCGTGAAGGCGATCGTCACGATGGCGACGTGCCGGCGCACGAGTGGCTCGTCACCAATGGGCTTGGTGGCTACGCCTCGGGAACGGTCGTCGGCGCCATCACGCGACGTTTTCACGGCCTCCTCATCGCAGCCTTGCCAGCACCGCTCGGCCGCGTGATGCTGCTGAACCACATCTCCGAGCGCCTGCGGTTTCCCGACTACACGAGCGAGTGGCTGGGGGCGCACGGCAGCGAGGGCCAGCTCGCGCAAGCCGAAGGCGCACGCCATCTCGTCGAGTTCCGTCTCGAGGGCGGCCTGCCCGTGTGGCGCTACACGGTGCGCGATCTCGTGATCGAACGCGCAGTGCTCATGCCCTACGGGCAGAACACGGTCCACGTGACCTATCGCATGGTCGAAGGGCAAGACAGTGTGCGCCTGACCCTGCGTCCACTTCTCGGCTTCAGGCCGCACGAAGCGCCCGTCGATCGCGCACCGGCCGACTACACCTTGACCGCCCGCGATCGACGCATCGAGATCAAAGGCGAAGCGGCGTTGCCGCCGCTTCGCCTCGTGTTGCACGCGACCGCGGGCGCGTTCACAGTCGACGACTACGCGATCTCCGACGTCGGCTACCTCCTCGAAAAGAATCGCGGCTACGAACCGAGCGGCCCGCTGTGGAGCGCCGGGTACTTCCGCGCGCAGCTTGCACCCGGCCGCGACGTCACCCTCATCGCCTCCACCGAAGCCTGGGAAACGATCGCCGCCATCAATCCCGCCGACGCCGTCAGCACGGAGCACGACCGGCGATCACGACTCATCGCCGTCGCGCATCCGGCGGCGCGAAGCGGCCCTGCTGCAGAACTGGTGCTCGCAGCCGACCAGTTTCTTGTCCGCCCATCATCGCGAGCCGACGATGAAGCGCGCGCTCGCGCAAGCGGCGGCGAGGCGAGAACGGTCATTGCCGGCTATCACTGGTTCACCGACTGGGGCCGGGACACGATGATCAGCCTCGAGGGGCTCACGCTTCTGACCGGCCGCCATGCGGAAGCGCGGGACATCATCAGGACGTTCGCTTATCACGTGCGTGACGGCCTCATCCCCAACATGTTCCCGGAAGGCGAGCGCGAGGGCCTGTACCACACCGCCGACGCCACGCTCTGGTTCTTCCACGCGATCGATCGCTACGAGCGCCACACCGGCGACCGCCATCTCGTGCGCGAGCTGCTGCCGACGCTTGTCGGCATCGTTGATCGGCACTTGCAGGGCACGCTCTTTGGCATTCGTGTCGACGCCGATGGCCTGCTGACGCAGGGCGCGAACGGGTATCAGCTCACGTGGATGGACGCCAAGGTGGACGACTGGGTGGTGACGCCGCGCCGAGGCAAGGCGGTCGAGATCAACGCGCTCTGGTACAACGCGCTGTGCGTCCTCGGATCATGGCTCCGCGACAATGGCAGCGAGCGGACAGAGGAAATCGCTGGCCACGCCCGCCGGGCGTCGGAGTCGTTCAACGCCAGGTTCTGGAACCCTCACCGCGGATTCCTCTTCGACATCGTCGATGGCGAGGCCGGCAACGACGACGCGTGCCGGCCGAATCAGGTCCTCGCCATCGCGCTGCCGAATCCCGTGCTCGACCGTGCTCGATGGGAACCCGTGCTCCACGCCGTGACCAGGTACCTGCTGACGCCAGTCGGTCTGCGATCGCTGTCGCCCGATCACCGCGACTACAAAGCCAGGTATTTCGGCGACCTGCGCACCCGCGACGCGGCCTATCACCAAGGCACTGTCTGGACGTGGCTCATCGGGCCCTTCGTCGACGCCTGGCTGGCACTCCATCCAGACGACGTCGCCGGCGCTCGCCGCTTGGTCGATCGATTGATCGACCACCTGAACGATGCCTGTGTCGGATCGATCAGCGAGATCTTCGATGCCGAGCCGCCGTTCACGCCGCGTGGGTGCATCGCGCAGGCGTGGAGCGTCGCTGAAGTGCTGCGGTGCCTGGTGAGAACTGCGGACTGACGCGACCAGGGCTTACCGGCGGCCGACTGCGAGCACGTCTCGAACGATCCGCAGCAGCTGGCCGGCGTCGACGGGCTTGGCGCAGTAGCTGTTGTAACCGGCGTCCATCGCGCGCTTGCGATCCTGGGGACGGGCGTAGGCGCTGACGGCAATTGCAGGGACGCGCGGATGGCGTTCGCGCACGCGGCGGATCAGTTCGTAGCCGTCGATTTCGGGCATCGCGATATCGGCAATCAGCAGGTCGGGCTGACGAGCCGCCAGCGACTGCATGGCATCCACGGCGCAGGTGTAGCCCAGCACGCGCGCGCCCGTGCGCGTCAGGAGCTCCGCCAGCAGATCTCCCGAGTCCGGCTGGTCGTCGACGACCACGATCGTGGTGCCGTCGAGGCGAAGTTCGGGCTGGCGGCGCTCGACAGTGCTCAGCCGGGGATCGATGGTCGGTACGTTGGCCCCAGGCAACTGAATTCGGATCGTTGTTCCCTGGCCCTGACCGGCGCTGTGCGCTTCAATCGTGCCGTCGTGGGCCTCGATGATGTGGCGGGCGATGGCAAGCCCGAGGCCGAGGCCGCCCTGCTTTCTCGTCGCGCGGCTGTCGCCCTGGCGGAACCGATCGAAGACATACGGCAGAAACTCTGGCGCGATCCCCGCGCCGGAATCCGTGAACTCGACGAGCGTACCGTCGCCGTCAGACTCACAGGTGACGGCGATCGTTCCGCCGTCGGGGGTGAACTTGATCGCGTTCGAGAGCACGTTGCTGAACACCTGCTGCAGGCGCTGCGGATCCCCTTCGGCGGGCGGTAGATCGTCGGCGATGAGGCGACTGACGAGAATGTGCCTGGCATCGGCCGCCGGCAGCAGGCCGCTGATGACGGTGTCGAGCAGCTGCCCGGCGTGAACGGGCGCGCGGTCGATCTCGAGCTTGCCCGAGATGATCCGTGATACGTCGAGGATGTCCTCGATGAGCTGCGCCTGCAGTCGCGCGTTCCGGCCGATGACGTCGAGCGCCTGTCGAATCCGCTCGGGCGACAGCCCGTCTCCCTTGACGATCTGGACCCACCCGAGGATCGCGTTGAGCGGAGTGCGGAGCTCATGCGAAAGCGTGGCCAGGAACTCGTCCTTGAGCCGGTTGCCTTCCTCGGCCGATGCGAGCCTGGCAAGCTCGGCCTCCTTGCGGCGGGTCACGATCAAGCAGACGCCGGACATACGCACCGGACGGGAGCGGTCGTACTCAACGCGACCCTTGCCTTCGACCCATCGCACCGTTCCGTCCGGGGCAACCATGCGGTATTCGACGTCGTACGGCACGCCGTGCTCGATGGCGCGGCGCGCGGCGAGCAGCACGCGCTCGCGATCGTCAGGATGGATTTCGCGTTCGTAACTGCCGAAGGAGCCATCGAACGTACCCGGCGGCAGGCCGTGAAGCCCCTCGAGGTTGTCTGACCATTCGACGGCATGCGATGCGAGATCCCAGTCCCACGTTCCCATCGAGGCGGCATCGAGGGCAAAACGCAGGCGCGCCTCGCTCCGTCGCGCGCTCTCCTCGGCTCGGGTCCGTTCCACGGCGAACGCCACCTGCGCCGCGATCACGCCCGCGAGCTGCAAGTCGTCGGCTGACAACTGTTGCGGCTCGCCGTAATACAACATGAACTTGCCGATCACGCGCCCCAGTCTTACGAGCGGGATGAACGCCATTGCCGCAATGCCTTCCGCTTCGATCGTCGCCAGGAAGGGCCGCAACGACTCTTCCTCGCGCACGTTCGAGACCACGATGGGCTGGGCGTCATCGGTGTCCGATGTCCAGGGGGTGTGGCCCTCGACAGCGGCGCGGTAGGCGTCGGCGAGCCCCCGCCACGCCTTGAAGCGCATCACGCCATCGGCATCGAACAGAAGAATGGACGCCCGTGACACACCCAGACCGCTCTCGAGGGCATCGAGCGCCGCATTGTAGATCTGGTCTGTGGTCTGGCTACGGCTGATGGCCGCGGTCAGTTCAAGGCAGACCGCGAGTTTCTGGTTTTCGATTGTCAGCATCGGGGCTCGCGCAACTCATGCATGTCGGGGGCCAGTTGAGTTCCGCGGGCACGGCGCGTGCTTCGACGTCCATGGCGCGAGAACAGCAACGCACCTGCTTAATGACGTGTACCGCATTGATACACGTCGCCTCTTGGAATGACGCCCAATAGTTCACTACCAGACGCTCCCACCATCGAAGTGGAAGAGGACTACCCTTTCCAGCGTTTCGACTGGCGAGCGCAACGCTACGGTCTCATCGCGCTCGCCATCGCAGTCGCAACCACGGCAGCCTTTCGCGACGGCTCGGTGGCGACCCTGGTCCGAGTAACGACCATCTACGTCTTCCTGCTGATGCTGTTTCGGCTGGCTGGCAAACGGTCACTGGCGCAGATGACGAGCTTCGACCTCGTCCTCGTGATGGTCATCGGCGATGCCACTCAGCAAGCGTTGATCGGTGATGACTTCACCATTGGTACCGCCCTCGTGGCGGTCACCTGGCTCGTGCTGCTCGACGTTGCGTTCGGTTACGCCAAGTCCCGCTGGGCTGGAGTCGACCGGATGATGGACGGGTTGCCGGTCGTACTCGTCGATCGTGGCACGCCGCTCCTCGATCGCATGGCCAAAGAGGGGATCGACATCGGCGACATCCTCGCCGCCGGCCGCGAGCAGCACGGCCTTCGGCGGGTGAGCGACATCGACTTTGCCGTCCTCGAGCGGAGCGGCGGACTGTCCATCATTCCGGGAAAGCGCTCGTCGTGACACTCATGGACCCGGTGCGGCTGACGCTGACCTTGCGCTTCCTCAAGCGCGCAGTGGCGGCGTGGTGGAACGACAACGCCATTCGCCTCGGGGCATCGCTCTCCTACTACACGCTGTTCGCGCTCGCGCCGATGCTGCTCGTCGCGATTGCGATCGCCGGCAGCGCCTTCGGCGAAGAGGCCGTACGCGGCGAGATCGTCGGACAGGTCAACGGCCTTATCGGCAACGAAGGAGGAGTCGCCGTCCAGGCGTTGCTGAAGGGCGCGGCGCTTCGCGGCGACAGCAACTTGGCCGCGATTATCGGCAGCATCACGTTCTTCTTCGCCGCGTGCGGCGCGTTTCTCGAGCTCCAGTCCGCGTTCAATACCATTTGGCGTGTGACGCCCTCGCCCTCGAACGGCGGCCAGATCAAGGAGTTCGTACTCGATCGCATCCGGTCCTTCGGCCTCGTCGTCGCGATTGGATTCCTGTTGATGGTGTCGCTCGCGGTGAGCGCCGCGCTGGCCGCGTTCGGCAGCTGGCTCCAACGGTGGGCGCCAGGTATGCCGGTCGTGCTCAACCTGCTCAACTCCGTCGTGTCGCTGGCGGTGACGTCGGCGCTCTTCGCGATGCTCTTCAAGTTCCTGCCGGATGTCGAGCTCTCGTGGCCGGATGTCGCAACGGGCGCGCTCGTGACGGCGCTGCTCTTTTCCGT
>AR_comb_assmDRAFT_10121979_pt1 | contig 15145 bp, 11 predicted proteins | sample ArasoioldDNA_FD_10543 | JGI IMG/M metagenome (IMG submission 10543) | reverse complement strand
CACCAGCGACGGCGGCTTGAACGTGTAATAGCGCTGGTTGTTCATGTGGAACGGCGCGTAGGCCGGCTGATTGGGATCGTCATGGTTGCCGATCGTCGCGTAGAACGGCAGGCGATCATCGAGCAGCGGCTTGTAGGGCAGCTCGAATTTCTGTCGATAGTCTTCGGCACTACCGCCGTCATAGACGTTGTCGCCAAGCATCACCACGAAATCGTAGGGAAACACTTTGCGAAACGCCTGCATTTGCGCCGACACTTCGTACTGCGCCGCATCGCCGCGGCCGGCGTCACCGATCGCGGCAAAACGAACCGACCCGGTTTTCTTCGGCAGCGTGAGGACGGCTGCCGGCGGCCGGGCTGGCGGTGCCGGCGCCATCCGCGCGTCGGCGTGCGAAGTCGATTGGGTGTTGCGACAGGCCGCGCCGAACAGGGCGATCGCGGCGGCGACGCTCGCCACTGCGCGTCCGCACTTCATCGGAACGTCGCGACGATTCCGACATGGTCGGACGGAGCAGCCTCGCCGGGCGCGGGCATCCCGAAGCGCTCGATCGCGATCGGCGTCATCCCTTTGGCCCACGCGTAGTCGATTCGTTTCCACGGCGCGCCTTCCGGCGTGCCGCATCCGGCGCGGTTCAGCATGCCGGTGAACCCGGGATCGCGTCCGTGGATCGCCGGCCAGGCATCGACGTAGCCTGCCTGCCGCAGCACGTTCAGCGACGAGTTGTTCGGCTTCTGATTGCACACCACCGACGGGCCTTCAAAAATATTGAGATCGCCAATCAGCACGTGCGGGCCGCCAGATTGACTCATGAACTTCACGGACTGCGCAGCCTGCCGATCCGAAGTCTGCTGCCCCTGTGGACCGTTCCCAGACCAGTGCGCGGTGTAGACGTCCAGCGTCCGCGCACACATTGCGTCGACGCACACCGCCGCGCGGACGACCCACATCGTATCGCCCGGACTCTTGTTCTGCGATGTGTCGAGTTGCAGCCAATCCGGCTTCCCGCGGAATCCAAACCGCGCTACCAGTCCGGTGCCGTTCTGTTCGCCGGTATGCTGCTTCCATCCCAGCGCCTTGCGGACATTTTCGGGTGATGCGCAGAACCACGCTTCGGCGAGACCGAGCGCCACCACGTGTGGGTCCGCGTTGAGGCGATCGAACTCCGGCTGGATGATTCCCGCACCCCACGCATTACGCGGCTTGTTGGCCTCGGTGCAGTTGTGGCCGTCGACGAACAAGGCCGCGTGCCCGCGCAGCGGTTGAATGCCCTGCCCCGCGCGGATGTTGTAAAACGCAACCGCCACCGGCACCGCCGTCTGTGCGGCTGTGACCACGACGGAAGCCACAATCAGCGAAACGATGAGCTTCAAGCGCGTGAAACCTCTAGGTTTGCTCTGCAGAAAGCAGGCCGAGGGGCGCGAAACCGCTCCCCAGTCCCCCAGCTCCCCAGTCCCCCAGCCCCCCAGTCCCCCAGTCCCCCAGTCCCCCAGTCCCCCAGTCCCCGGTAAGATACCGCCCATGAAATCCTGGGCGTTAGGCGGCGTAGCTGTCTTCGTCCTGTGCCTCGCAATGGTTCGGTTGCCGGCGGCAGGTCCGGCCGACACGGTTCCGGCCAGCCCGACTTTTGCCAAAGACGTGCTTCCGATTTTCCAGAAGTCCTGTCAGGACTGCCACCGCCCGGGTCAAATGGCGCCGTTCTCGTTGCTCGACTACGACAGCGCCCGGCCGTGGGTTCGATCCATCAGAGAAAAAGTGGTCACGCGCTACATGCCGCCGTGGCACCTCGACCGATCGATCGGGGAGTACGAGCCGGACCCGTCGCTGACCGACACGGAAATCGCGACGATCGCCAGGTGGATTGACAACGGCGCACCGAGAGGCGCCGACAGCGACGCGCCGAAACCGCGGGTCTTCCCCGCCGACGGCACGTGGCGGTTCGGTGAAGAACCGGATCTCATCGTCACGAGCCCCGGCGTCACCGTGCCGGCAAACGGACCGGATCTCTATCCGGAGCCCGAAGCGCCAACCAACCTGACCGAGGACCGCTACATCAAGTGGATTCAGGTCCTGCCGGGTGATCCTACTGTCGTGCATCACACCCTGGTTTTCGCGGTTCAGGACAAGCCGTCGAACGGCATGCTGAAGATTCCTGGCCTCGGCAGTCTCGGCGCCGGCAGCGTCCGCGGATTGACGCGGCAGGAAAACGGCGTCGCCCGAATCGTCACGTCGATGCTCACGGAGTACGCGCGCGGCAACGACGGCGACATCTTCGACACCGGACAGGCCAAGCTGCTGGCCGCCGGCAGTTCGCTGCGCTGGCAGTTCCACTATCACCCGAACGGCAAAACGCAGCTGGTCGATCGGACGCGCGTCGGCATCAAGTTCTGGCCGGACGGTTGGCAGCCCAGACATCTGATCTCGACAATGGCGCTGGCGTCGCCCGAGACGTTGGCAATCGCTCCGGGCGATCCGGCCTCGCGCAGCGATTCATACTTCCCGCTGGCGGCGCCGGCACGGCTCGTCAGCTATCAGCCGCATATGCACTATCGCGGCAAACGGATGGTGCTCGAAGCGATTCTGCCGACCGGTCAAATCGAGAAACTGACGGACGTGAATCGCTTCGTGTGGGCGTGGCAGATCACTTATCCGTACAAGAACCGCCCGGCGTTCCCCAAAGGGACCGTACTGCACTCGATCGCCTATCACGACAACTCGCCGGGAAACAAACACAACCCGGATCCGACCGCGTTCATCGGCTGGGGCGATCGCACCGTCGACGAAATGAACATCGGCTGGCTGGATTTCTATTACATCAGCGACGACGAATACGCGTTGCTGCAGAAAGAGCAGGCGAAGCATTCTGCCGACCAGCGTTAACGAACGAAGACCTCCGGCAGCGTTGCGGCTTCGTGTCCTCGTGGCGTCGTGTTTAGCCGTCGCCGCTACCGGCGCCGCCCCTCGCGACACCGGCTGGCCGATGCACGGCGGCGAGAACAACGCTCGTTACTCTCCGCTGAACCAGATCAATCGTCAGAACGTCACGCAGCTGAAAGTTGCGTGGATCTACGATTCGCACGACGCCTTCAAGGGCTCCGAGATGCAGAGCCACGCGGTCGTCGTCGATGGGGTGCTCTACGCGACGACGCCGACGCTGAACGTGGTGGCAGTCGATGCCGCGACCGGCAAGGAAATCTGGAAATTCGATCCGAGCGACGGGGCTGGAACGCGCGGCAGATTTCGCCACCGCGGCGTGACGGTTCACAAAGACCGACTGTTTGTCAGCTATCGGAGTTTCCTGTTCGCACTGGATCGCAAGACCGGCCAGCCGATCAGGTCGTTTGGCCAGGATGGGCGGATTGATCTGCGCGAAGGGCTGGGAATGGCGGCCGAGCGCGCCAGCGCCAGTGCCAGCACGCCCGGCGCGATTTTCGAAGACATGATCATCATGGGCAGCAGCGTTCCGGAAACGCTGCCCGGCACGCCGGGCCACATCCGCGCGTTCGACGTCAACACCGGCAGACTGCGTTGGATCTTCCACACCATTCCCCAGCCGGGCGAGTTCGCTTACGACAGTTGGCCACCCGACGCCTACAAGGTGATTGGCGGCGCCAATGCGTGGGCGGGAGTGACGGTCGACACCAGGAATGCCATGGTGTTCGCCGCCACCGGATCCGCGTCGTTCGACTTTTACGGCGTCAATCGGCACGGCGACAACCTGTTTGCGAACTGCGTCCTCGCGCTCGACGCGCGGACCGGCAAACGGCTCTGGCATTTCCAGGGGATTCGCCACGACGTGTGGGATTGGGACTTCCCCGCCGCGCCAAACCTGGTAACGGTAAAGCGCAATGGCCGGAACGTCGAGGCGGTCGCGCAGGTCGCGAAGACCGGTTACGTCTATCTGCTCGATCGGAAAACCGGCGAGCCGCTGTTTCCGATCGAACAACGTCCGGTTCCGCCGTCACCGGTCGGCGGCGAAGCGCTGGCGTCGACCCAGCCGATTCCGCTGAAGCCGCCTCCGTTCACGCGGCAAGGCATGACCGAGGCGATGATCACCACCCGTACGCCCGCGGCGCACGCGGCAGTCGTCGAACGCTTCCGCCAGTTCGGCTCCGGGATGTGGGCACCGCCAACCGAGCGCGGCATCATCGTCTTTCCCGGATTTGACGGCGGCGCCGAATGGGGTGGCGCGGCGTTCGATCCCGACAGCGCGCTGCTCTACGTCAACGCGAACGAGATGCCGTGGATTGTTCGGTTGATCGGCAACAACGACACGTCGCTCTACAACGTCAACTGCGCAACCTGCCACCGCGAGGATCGCAAAGGTTCGCCGTCCGCGCCGTCGCTCGAACGAATCGGCGAGCGCCGCAGCCGCGACGAGATCGCTACCATCATTCGCGAAGGGACCGGACGGATGCCGGCGTTCCCCGACATGGGCGCGCGGAACATCGCCGACCTCACCGAGTTCCTGATCACCGGCCGCGACAAAGGCGCCGACCCGGCGCTGACCAGCGACCCGAGCTGGCTGAAGTATCGCATCGACGGCGAAACGCTGTTTCGCGATCCCGATGGCTATCCGCCAATCACGCCGCCGTGGGGAACCTTGAACGCGATCGACCTGAATGACGGCACGATCCGCTGGACGACTCCACTCGGTGAATATCCCGAACTGGTTGCCAAGGGCATGAAGAACACCGGCAGCGACAACTACGGCGGACCACTGGTCACCGCCGGCGGATTGCTGTTCATCGGTGCGACGAACTTCGACAAGAAATTCCGCGCTTTCGACAAGCGCAACGGCAAGCTGCTCTGGGAAACGACGCTGCCCGCGGCCGGGAACGCCACGCCGTCCACCTATACCGTGAATGGCAAACAGTACGTCGTCATCGTGTGCGGCGGCGGAAAGAACGGAGCGCCATCGGGAAGTGCCATCGTGGCTTTTGCGCTCGACCGGTAACGGAGGAGGCGGAGGCACGGGTACAACACGGAGCAACGGAGAAACGGAGCGTTTTCTCCGTTACTCCGTTGCTCCGTGTTGAACCTGTGTCTCCGTCCCCTCTGTTACTCAGACCGCAACGAATCGATCGGATCCACCCGCATCGCCCGCACCGCCGGCATCACCGTCCCGGCAATCGTCATCACCACCGCGAGCAACGCCACGCCGGCGTAGGTGGCTGCATCCGCCGGCGTCACGCCGGCCAGCACGCTTCCCATCCATCGGCCGGCGGCATATGCCAGCGCAATTCCCGGGATGACGCCGAGGACCGCCAGCTTGATGCTGCGGCGCACGACCATTCGCAGAATGTCCGCCGGCTGCGCACCGAGCGCCATTCGCACACCGAACTCCTGCGCCCGCTGCGACACCGTGAACGACAGCAAACCGTGGATGCCGATGCCGGCCAGCACGAACGCGATCAGCGCGAAGACGCCGATGACGCGGAGCTGCGTCGACCGCGACGCGGTGTCGCGCTCCACGATGGTGGCCAGGGTGTTCACTTCAGCCACCGGCATCGTCGCATCGGCGCGGGTCACGATTGACCGGATCGACGCGGTCAGCGCTTCAGGCTTCAATGACGACCGAACCACGAGCGCGCGCGGCACGTAACCGATGATCGAATTGTCGGCGACCTGCTTCGACGCCAGGTACACCTGCGGCTCGGCCCGGCCCTCGAGACCGCGCATCCGGATGTCGCCGACGACGCCGACGACGACGCGATCGGCGTTGGCGAACGTGATATGTCGGCCAAGCACCGACGCCGGTGTTTCGTCAGGCCAGTACTGCTTCACGAACGAGTCGCTGACGACCGCGACGAATTGCCGATCGCCGGCATCCGACGCCGACAGGTCGCGCCCGCTCCGGAATGGAACGCCAATCGTGGCGAAATAGCCTGGCGTGACGAACCGCAGGTACGCTGTCTTGTCGTTCGGCTGAATTGCGCGACCGTCAACGGCGACCGGCCAGATGCCGCCGCGCATCCGGCCCATCGGCAGGTAGCTGACGAACGCGGCGTTGGTGACGCCGGGTAGCGCGAGGATGTCGGGCAGCACGCGCGCGTAATAGGCCTCGCGCGTCCCCACCTTGGCGTACTTCGGCATTGGCAGCGGCGTCTGCATCGTCAGCACGCCGTCGGCACGGAAACCCGGGGCGATCGCCTGAACCGTGAGGAGCGCGCGCATCAACAGACCGGCGGAGACCAGCAAGACGATCGACGCGACGATTTCGACAACGACCAGCGCCGAACGCGCACCTTCTTTGCTGCCGCCGCCGGAGCGCGATCCCTCACGCAGACCGCCGAGATCCGCTTCCCCGCCGAGCCGCAGAACGGGCGCCAGGCCAAAAGCAAGGCCGGTGACCACGCTGAGAACCAATGCGAACAGCAGGACGCGCAGGTCGACCGTCGGCTCGGTGGCGAGCGGGAGATTCACCGGGACCAGCCGCGTCAGGAGTGGCACCGCCGCGAACGCCGTCGCCACTCCCAGCACGCCGCCGGTAGTCGCGAGTGCGAGGCTTTCGGTCATCAGCTGGCGGACCATCCGCTCGCGGCCGGCACCGATGGCCGTGCGTACGGCGAGCTCGCGTCGCCGCCCGAGCGCTCGCGCCAGCAACAGGTTGGCGAGGTTCGCGCAGGCGATCAACAACACGCACGCGGACGCGCCGCAGAGTGCGTACAGCAGAATTCGCGACTGGTCGGGGACCTCTTCGGTGAAACGCCGGATGTCAATCGCGACGTCCTTGTTCTCGGCGGGATACTGCTGCCGCGATCGGGCGCCGATCACTTCCATTTCGGCGCGCGCCTGCGTCAGGGTGACGCCGGGCTTCAACCGGGCGACCGCGTATAACCAGTGGTTGTTCCGATCCTGGTAGTCCGACTCGCCGAACCGCAGCGGAATCCAGAACGTGGCAGTCGGCGACGGATAGCGGAACTCCCGGCCCATGACCCCGATGACGGTGTACGGTTCGTCGCTGAGCAGGACCGTCCGGCCCAGTACCGACGGATCGCCGCCAAACTGCGACTGCCACAACGCGTAACTCAGAATCACCGTTCCGGCGGCTCCCTGAACGTCGTCTGCGGCGGTGAACACGCGTCCCATGATCGGCGACACGCCCAGAGTCGGCATCACCTCGTGCGAGAGCGACGAGCCTTCCACGCGCACCGGCTCGCCGACGCCCACCAGCGTCGCGATGGCATCGTGCATCATCGCGGCGCGCTCGAACACCGTCGCATCGCGGGTCCAGTCGCGGAAATTGGGCGCCGACAGGTTGTTGCGATACTTCGGCGTCCGTTCCCACATGTTCACGAGCCGGTCGGGCTCTGCGAACGGCAACGGACGCAACAGGACGAAATCGGTGACCGAGAACGCCGCGGTCGTCGCGCCGATGCCGAGTGCGACGATGACGACCGCCGTCACCGCGAACCCTGGTGCCCGCCTCAGCATGCGTGCCGCGTACGACAAATCCTGACGGAGGATATCGACGTGCACCGCCGCGGCATTGACGATCGTTTCGCCGATCAGGCCAAGCCACAGCGCCGGCGCACCACCGGCTGACGTCTGCGCGCGGCGCCGCTCGAACACCGCACGCATTTCCGAACCGTACTCGTTGCGGAACGACGCCGGATACAAGCGCAGGAGGAAACCGTAGAAATCCATAGACTCATTCCGATCGAAGTGCGGTGATGGGGTCGACGCGAAGTGCGCGGAGCGTCGGCGCAAGCGCTCCGGCGACGGTCATCACCGCGGCCAGGACCACCGCGCTCGCCATCGTTGCCGGATCGGCCGCCGGAACGCCCGCCAGAAGCGCCTCCATGCTGCGGCCGGCTGCATACGCCAGAAATACGCCCGGCACAACGCCGGCAATCGTGAGCCCGATCGCGCGCGTCAACACCATCGCGAGGATGTCGCCGGACTGCGCGCCGAGCGCGAGCCGGACGCCGATTTCCTGAGTGCGCTGCGACACGGCGAACGACAGCAGGCCATGGATGCCGACCGCCGCCAGGACGAAGGCGATCGTCGCGAAGCCCGCGAGTACCCGCACCTGCACGGTGCGCGACGAGGTTTCGAGATCGATCATGTCGGACAGCGTCTGGAGGTCGGTGATCGGCAGTTTCGGATCCGCACGGTGGATCAGCTCGCGTACGACGGGGGCGAGTCGCCCCGGATCGCCGGTCGTTCGAATCGCCAGCGCCTTGGGTGCATAGAAGGTGACCGCGCCGTCGGCGACCTGTTGCGACGACAGATAGACTTGCGGCTCGCTCTTCCGCTCGAGTCCGCGGAACCGGACGTCACCGGCTACGCCGACGATTTCTCGGTCTGCGTACGCGAATGTAAAGTGGCGGCCGATCGGATCCTGATCGGGAAAGTAGCGCGTCACGAACGATTCGCTGACAACCGCGACGAATGGACGGTCGCGCGTGTCGGCGGACTCGATGTCGCGGCCACGCTTCAATGGCGTGCTCATCGTGCGAAAGAAGCCGGGCGTGACGTAGCGGATCGCTGCGGAGTTGTTTGCGGTGCGCACGTCCGTGGACGCTTCCGCATCGCCTTTGACCGAAACCGGCCAGATGCCGCCGCGGAACGACGAAATCGGCAGAAAGCTGACGAAGGCGGCGGACGTTACCCCGGGCAACGCACGAACGCCGCCGAGCACGCTCGCGTAGTACGCTTCACGTCTCGCGACCGTCTTGTACTCCGGCATCGGCAGGTCCGTCCGCATCGTCAGCACGCCTTCGGTATCGAAACCCGGATCGATGGCCTGCACCGCCAGCAGCGCGCGGATCAGCAGTCCCGCCGCGACGAGCAGAACGATCGATGCGACGATTTCGGAAACGACAAGGATGGAACGCAGACGCTCCTTGCGCGCGTCCCCGGCGCGGGCGCCGTCGCGCAACCCGTCGAGATCCGGATTCCTTCCGGCTCGCAGCACCGGGGCCATACCGAAGGAGAGTCCAGTCGCAACGGTGAGCGCGACCGCAAAGAGCAACACGCGCATGTCGACCGACGGCGCTGCCGCAATCGGCAGGTTCGGCGGCACCAGTTGTGCGAGCAGTGGAACCGCCGCGACCGCGATGCCGATGCCGAGCGCCCCGCCGACTACGGCCAGCAGCAGGCTCTCGGTCATCAACTGACGCACGAGGCGCTCGCGGCCGGCGCCGATCGCCGTACGGACGGCCAGTTCGCGCCGCCGCGCGAGCGCGCGGGTCAGCAGGAGGTTGGCGAGATTTGCGCACGCAATCAGCAGGACGCACGCCGAGGCCCCCGACAACGCCACCAGCAACAGCCGCGACCGCTCCGAGACATCGTCGCTCAACGGATCGACGGCCGCCCGCGTGTTCTTGTTCGCGACCGGGTGGGCCTGTTCTGACTGCGCGGCGATCAGATCCATCTCGGCGCGCGCCTGCGCAAGGCTCACGCCGCGCTTCAACCGGCCAACGCCGTTCAGCCAGTTGTTGGTGCGCTCCCGCTCTGCGTAATGTCCGGGGCCAAAACGATTCGTGATCCAGAACTGGATGTTCGCGTTCGGAAAACGGAATTCGCGCGGCATAACGCCGATCACGGTGAACACCGCCGCATCGAAATCGGCCTGCGCCGACAGCGCGCGGCCGACAATCGCGGGGTCGCCGCCGAACTCCGTCTGCCAGAGACGATAACTGAGGAGGATCGTACCGGGCGCGTCCTGGCGATCGTCTGCCGCGGTGAATCCGCGTCCGATGATCGGCGCGACGCCGAGGGTTGGCAGCAGGTCTGCGCTGACCGATACACCGCGCCAGCGGCGCGGTTCCGCCGCGCCGAACACCGTCAGCTCATCGCCGTGGTAGATCCCGATCGACTCGAACGACGTCGCCGCGGCCTTCCAGTCCCGATAGTTCGGCCCGGAGAGTTCCATCTGGTCGTAACCGGGCGTCCGCTCGACGACCGTGACGAGCCGCTCGGGCTCAGGAAACGGCAGCGGTCGCAACAGCACGAAATCGGTGACCGAGAACGCCGCCGTGGTCGCGCCAATGCCCAGCGCGACGATGAGAGCAGCGGTCAGCGCGAACCCAGGGCTGCGGCGCAGCACGCGGCCCGTGTAGAACACGTCCTGCCGAAGAATGTCCGCGTGCACCGCGGCCGCGTTGCCGACGATTTCGGCAATCGCACTCACCCACAGCGTGACGATGCCGACCCCGCTGGCATCGCGACGCGCGCGGGCGAACAATGCGCGCATCTCCTCCCCATATTCGTGACGAAACGATGCCGGATAGAGACGCAGCAGCAGGTCGTAGAGGGTCATATCAGCCTCGGCGCGAGGCCGCACGCCCGCGCCATGCGCACCAGCTCCGACAGGCGCCGCGCCTCCGCGCGGGCTACCGCCGTACCGAGCGATGTGATGCGGTAATAGCGGCGTCGCTCGTCGTCTTCGTGCGGATCCGGACGGTCGCGGGTTTCAATCAGCAGCCCCTGTTCGAGCATGCGCTGAATCGACCGATAGAGCGTGCCGGCGCTCAGCTTCAAAGCGCCGCCAGTCCGTTGCGCGACGTCCTGGATGATCGCGTAGCCATGGCGATCCTGATCCGCGAGCGCCATCAGAATGTGAAACGTGGCTGCGGGCAGCGGCAGCAGTGCGTCGACTTCTTTGCGGTCAACCATGCCCTCTACTATAGCCACAGTGGATATATGCTCACCGGCTATAGACGGAAGCAACGGGCGGATGGTTTACTTCGCCGCGGATTGGGGACTGGGGGGCTGGGGGACTGGGGGACTGGGGGACTGGGGGACTGGGACTCAGAGCGCCGCGGCGGCGATCGCGAGGCATGCCCAGCCGGCCAGGAACGCGAGTCCCCCGATTGGGGTGATTGCCCCGAGGATGGTTACGCCCGACAGCGCGAGCGCGTACAGGCTGCCGGAAAAGATCACAATGCCGGCGACGAAGCACCACCCGGCGACGTGGAACAGCCAGCCGTCGATTCGAGCCATCACCACGCCAGTGATGAGCAGTGCGAGGGTGTGGTACATCTGATACCGCACTCCGGTTTCGAACACTGCGAGCATTTCCGGCGACAAGCGGGCGCGCAAGGCATGAGCGCCAAACGCCCCCAGCGCCACGCCCAGAAACCCGAATATCGCGCCGAGCAGCAGAAACGTCCGATCCATCTGGCGATTCTACCGGGTTGCGAGTTCCCAGTCCCCTAGTCTCCAGTCCCCCCAGTCCCCGACTAAAATATCGACCGTGAACCGTCGCGCGTTCCTCGAGTTGGCGGCCGCCACCCTCGCCGCCCGCCGCATTCGTGCCCAACCTTCCGAAACCGAGTGGCGCCAGTTCGAAATCGTCACCACGGTTGAAGTGCTCCAGCCATCGGGCATAACACGCGTCTGGTTGCCGACGCCGCTCGTCGACACGCCGTATCAGCGGACCAGCGGCGACACCTACCGGGCTGACGGTGGCTTCGTCGAAATGGTCGAACGGCCGGGCGACTCGATCGACCTGCTGGTTGGCGAATGGCCGGCAGGTGTTGCACCGATTCTGAAGATGACCAGCCGGGTTGCGACGCTCGATCGCGTCGTTGACTTGACCCGGCCGACGGTGCCGCCGCCACTCGATATGCGGGCGCTCGAGCGCTTTCTGCGCCCGACGAAGATGATTCCGATCGACGGGATCGTCAAGGAAACAGCGGTGGCGGCGACCAAGGGCGCTGGTACCGACATCGAGAGGGCCCGCGCGATTTACGACTGGGTTGTCGACAACACCTTTCGTGATCCAAAAACCCGAGGCTGCGGGCTTGGGGACATCCGCTTCATGCTCGAGTCGGGCAATCTCGGCGGGAAGTGCGCCGACCTCAGCGCATTGTTCGTCGGGCTATGCCGCGCCTCCGGCATTCCAGCGCGTGACGTCTACGGCTTGCGGCTGGCGCCGACACGGCTGGATGCCAAAAGCCTCGGCCTGTCGTCGACCAGTGCGACCCGCGCGCAGCATTGCCGCGCCGAAGTCTACCTGACGGGGTTTGGCTGGGTGCCTGTCGATCCGGCGGACGTGCGCAAGGTGATACTCGAGGAACCGCCCGGCAATCTTCCCCTGACGGATCCGAAAGTGCGCAGCGTTCGCAATCGTTTGTTCGGCGCCTGGGAAATGAACTGGATGGCCTACAACACCGCACACGACGTGCAGTTGCCAGGCGCAAAGCGCGGTCCGATCAACTACTTCATGTACCCGCAGGCCGAAACCGCCAACGGCCGGATCGACAGCCTCGATCCGGACGGGTTTCAGTACTCGATCACGGTCAGGGAACTGTAACCGTCCCCTCGCCGACGACTACCGCCGGTCCGCCAACTTTGACCCGCGTGATGTCGCCGCCGTTTATCGTCACGTTGACGTGGATACGGCTGGGTCGCCGGACCAGCACGCCTTGCTGAAAGACAATGGCATTGGCGCGAGCCGCCGGAACGAAACCGTACCTGGCGATGAAGCAACCGGCCGGACCAGCAGCCGACCCCGTCGCCGGATCTTCGAGTCCCCCGCCACCCGGCAACAGCCGGCTATAGGCGACCGGCTCCGCCCCGGACTCTGACCCCTCCGTCGAAAAGATGTAGATACCGCGGCGTTGAATGCCGGCCGCGGCAAACACGGCGTCCACCTTCGCGCGATCGATCGCCGCGGCGTCAACGGCCTTGCGCGTTGCCACCGGAACGATGAAGAAGTTCGAGCCGCAGTTAACCTCCTGCGCGGGCGCGCGCTGGCCGACGAGCGCCGCAGGTTCAAGCCCGAGGGCCGAGGCGAGCGCGGCGGCGTCGGTGATGGTCTTTCCGAACGTCGGGTTGAGCTGGGTCATCCACGCAAATCGCAGCGACGAACCGTCCCAGTCGAGATCGATCGGCGTCGGCCCGACACCGAGACCAAACACGGTCCGCACGGTGCCGGCTTTGATGACGCCGGCGTGCGCGAGCGCGAATGCTGTCCCAATCGTCGGGTGGCCTGCGAATGGCGTCTCGCCGTTCCGCGTGAAAATCCTCACCCGATGGTCGGTGCCCGCCGCCTCGGGCGGAAACACGAACGTACACTCCGACAGGTTGGACTCGCGTGTCAGAGTGTGCATCTGCGTTTCGTCGAGGCCGCGCGGCTGCAGAAACACCAGCAGTTGATTGCCTTCGAACGAACGCGTCGTGAAGACGTCGAGGTGGACGTATGAAAACCGTCGGGTGGCGCCGCCCTGCAACAGCGAGGGCACGAAACCAGCAACGACGATCGCTCCAAATTCCCGTCGGGTCGGTTGCAGCATTTCACACTTTATACCGCTGATCGCTTGACCCCGTCACGATCGGGGCGTACGATTTCATAGCTCCCACCCACACCCCTCTCACGAGGGATAAGACGATGCCCGTTCGAATTGCCGTCCTGAGTGACGATAGCCGTCTGTCAGACGCGTGGGTACACGCGATTCGCACCGATCCGGCTTACGACGCCGCGGCACATGCCGGCAGTCCCGGCCTGCGTCTCGCAATTCGCAACGCCAACCCGCACGCGATCGTCATCGATCAGCAGCTGCCCGGCGCGATCGAGATTTGCGCGGATCTCACCAGGGGAAACCCGCGCCGCGTGCTGTTCGTCAACGTCAGTCGGGACGATGACAGCGCCATGGACGCGCTCGCCAGCGGCGCACGCGGCATCGTCTATGCCTCCGCGCCGATCGACGAGGTCGTCAAGGCGTTGCACGTCCTCGACAACAACCAGGTGTGGGCGCCGCGGGAAGTGATCGTCGCGACGTGGATGCGTATCCGCACCGAACAAGAGAAGCGCACCGCGGCTGAGATCGCGCTGGCCGAACGGCTCAGCGCCCGCGAGCGTGAGGTATTTCGTTACGCGGCGGCCGGTCTGGGCAACAAGGAAGTCGCCAGCCGGCTCTCGATCAGCGAGGCAACGGTCAAGGTCCACCTGACGCACATTTTTCAGAAGCTCGGCCTCCGCGGCCGTGGCGAACTGGCTGCGGCCTACCACGGACTCCTCCGGTAGACGCTCCGGCCGAGCGCATTTCGGCCTCGGGCTAATTGCTTACGACCTCAGGCTAATTGCAGACGGTGTGTCGGACAGACTCTACTTGCTCGACGTACTGGCGCAGCGCGGCGATGGGCATCGGCCGCGCGTCCTGCGTCCGGGTTCGCGACAATTCGAGCAGCATTCGGGGGAGCGCTGTTTGAGTTGTCGCGGATCCTATTTCCAGCCCGCTGCCTGTTTCACGTAGCTTCCCGCAAACAACTTCCGCAAGTTCTCCACCTTCGGCCGATCGTTGATCACGATGTACGGGTCGAACGGATTCTTCGCAAAATAATCCTGGTGGTAGGCCTCAGCGGCGAAGAAGCCGTCGAGCGGCGCAATCTGGGTGACGATCGGACGCTTGAAGATTTTCGCGTCGTTCAGTTGCGCGACATACGCGGTGGCGATTTGTTTCTGCGCGTCGCCGTTGTAAAAGATCGCGGACCGGTACTGGGTGCCTTCGTCAGGACCTTGCCGGTTCAACTCGGTCGGATCGTGAACAACCGCAAAGAAAATCTTCAGCAGCTGGCCCAGCGTGACCCGCGATGGATCGAAGACGACGCGCACCGACTCCGCATGTCCGGTGGTTCCGCTGCTGACAACCTCGTAGCGAGCGGTCTTCGCGCTGCCGCCGGCATAACCGGAGGTGGCCGCTTCAACGCCTTTGACGTGCTGAAACACCGCTTGGACGCCCCAGAAGCAGCCGCCCGCGACCACGATCGATTCCTGACTACGCTCGGCGCTCAGCTCGGCGTCCACGGCCGGGGCGGGGAACTGAATTTCCCTCGCGCCGCCGGTATTGCGCGCGGTTGCGACCACCAGAACCGTAACTATCGCGGTCCAGATCAGGGGGCGCTTGGTCATGCCGCCACGTTAGCACGACCGAACGCGGGTTGGGACTAAAGACGCCCCCGGACCACGCCGATACGCCGAAGCAAGGAGACGATCGTGTCGAACCTGGCTGGCGCAACCCTCTTATTGGTAAGCATGGTCGTATCGGTCGGCGCCGGCCGCGCCGTCCTTACCGTGATCATCAGCCTCCTGTTCACCGCTCCCGACGTCCCGCGCCGCCCGTAGCGGCGTCACGTTTGACAAAACGGATTCCAGCAGCGGCGTCATCGCGGGCAGTTGGCGGCCACGGATGAC
>AR_comb_assmDRAFT_10211801_pt1 | contig 15149 bp, 25 predicted proteins | sample ArasoioldDNA_FD_10543 | JGI IMG/M metagenome (IMG submission 10543) | reverse complement strand
GCCAGCTTTGCGGCCATCACCGCCTGCGAAGTCACCGGCAGAGTTGCCGCCGCCGTGTCGATCATCACCTGTGCCTGAGACTTCGGAGTCACCGTCGTCACTGAAGGGGCGACGGAGGCTTTCGCCTCCGCCTTCTCCGCCGCCGCCAGCCACTCCGCCTTCAGGCCGTAGTGCTCCGCGCAATCCGGGCCGAAGCCCACGAGAACCGACCGCTGTTCCTTGCCCAGACCGAGCACCTTATTGCAAAAGCAGCAATTGCCGGTCAGCTTGCCGTGCTCTTTGGCGACACGGGCGGGATTGCTCGACAGGTCCGTTAGAACCGTCGTCAGGGCCGTCAGAAACGCCCCGTAGGTCGCTTGGGCGGGTGTGAACGTCCCCTCAGGAGAGACGCGCCCGTAGTAGCTGCGATTCGGATAGACGCCTTCGCCGGAGATGGAGACAAAACCGGGGTTCTTCGACTTCGGGCCGTTCAGGGAGAGCGTCACCTTGACGCCGCCGACCACCAGACGAACCTTCGGGAACTTGAGATGGGCCTTCGCCGCGTTGAACAGGGCAAGGACGCCCGCGAAGCCGCCGACGTTCACCGGAGCCGCCGCCTGAGGCTTCGGAGCCTCCGCACGGGCGATCAGCTTGTCGATCCACGGAGCCTGCTTCGGGGTCAGGTTGCCGTACTTCTTGAACGAGGCAATGAGGTCCGCCGCGAATTTGGCGTCCGACGCACCGAGCACCGAAAGAAGCGACTGAAGTTTGCTGACCGATTCGAGAAGTGCCATCTGGGTGCCCCTCCTATGGGCTTCACAATTCCGACTTACAATACCAGTATAGCACCAATCTCAGGGTTTGTCAACATCCCGATGTTCCACCAAAACCCCTAGTTCTTCGGCCAGTTTCTGGGCCAAAAACACACTCCGGTGATGCCCGCCCGTGCAACCGATGTACGCCACCTCGACACCGGGGGACATGACCTGATCCCGCACGTGCCGATACTTGGCGTGGAATTCCGGCGTCTTTCGCACGTCCGCCTGCACCGCTGGATCCAGCCCCGTCTTATACCGCAGGGACCGATCCCGATGGGGGTTGCGGAACAGCCGTCGCACGTCAATCACCACCACGCCGGGGGCATCGTCCGGATCATCGTCATGCTTGAAGCCGAAACTGACAATTTTCTGAAGCGCCATCTGTCTGCCCTCCGTGGCAATCAATTGCACCAGATCACTCGTTATAGACAATGAGCCAATCGTCGCCGGAGCAATACTCTCCGCACTGCACCTCGTTGATCCGCTCTGCCACAGTCAGGCTTTCTTTCGTCCACGTCCGTCCGTCTCGTTCAAACGTCTCCGGCCACAACGCCTCCGGCACGGGCGGACTCCACCCGAGGGCCGACGCCGCCACGATCATTTGATCAAGCCGTTTCTCGCTGATCACCACTCACTTCCGTTTCCCGCCCCACCGTACGGTGGCCGTCACGCTTTTCTGGGCCTGACTCACCGTGGGCGTCACCAACACACGATGATGCCCGATTAAGATCATCATAACCCCGGCTGAGATGGTATACAACCCAATCCTTGCCAATGTCGGATCGTAACAAGACCCGTAATCCACCGCGTACTCCGTCACGCAGTATTTGTCCCCGAGAATGCTGTAAGTCTGCCCCTGTCCGATGATAAGCGCCCCACCGACGAGGATGGACACCACGCCCACGCCTTGAAGGGTGGGACTGAAGAACTTGTACTCCGGTGGCGGTGGAGGTGGCGGTGGCACGGGGCACACCCCGAGCAAATCCACCAGATGATGTTCCTTGGTCCACGCACACGTATCCTGACTTGAACCCGTGTCCTGTGCCGATGCCGGGATACCACTTCCAGCGACCAGCACGACCAGTACCCCTGCGATAATGCGCTTCATCATCGCCAGATACTCAGGAGCAACTCTCCCACCGCTGTCTGCGAGAAGAAGCGAAGCCACCACCAAACCGCCACGACAATAGCGGACCACCACCCGCAGATAATCGCCATCCGCCACACGATCCCCCACGTCAACGGACGCGAAGGAGGCCCAGACTTCGCCTTCATGCCGCCTTGCCTTTCAGGTAGGCTGGATCGATAGGATGCACAAACTCACACCCATTGCAGAACGCCACGACGCCCGCCCGCTGCCGCACGGTATACGGAGGATTGCTCTTGGTGATGTAGGTCGGAACCATCATCACGTCCGTCTCGGCGTCTGGGTCAATCGTGAACGTGCTCCCGCATTTGGGGCACCGTGCATCACCGTCGTTCATCGCCTTGCCACTCCATTGGTTGCGGGGGAATATCAAGCTGTCCCCCTGTTCAGCCGCCACTCTGCTAATCGCCCGTCCGTATGGGTGGCCGTCACGGACTGGTTGTCGAGGGCGGTTCTTCACCCGATGCCTCACCCGCCGCCCGTAGGGAAAGCAGAAGCACCGGCCCGTTGCGCTTGTTTGGCTCTCATCCCGTGACCCCACAACAGGATCGAATCACGGTCAATCGGAGCGCCCGTCTAACGTCTCATCGGCTCACCTCCAGTTCAAATAGTATCGCACGTTCCTCAGGATTTGTCAACATGGGGCCGATCAGCCGGGAGTACCTGTGCCCCTGTGGACGCCGCGATGGACGCCGCATGCTGCGGACGAGTCCACCAGACCGATCCATCCTGCGCGACAACTCGCACCAGCCCCGCCGCCAGCAATGCCGTGGTCAGATCCATACCCTTCAGTATGGCACATTAAACAGTGATTTGTCAACTGCACACGATTGCACCCCACTCCTTGGGAGAAAACGAGGGTGGGATTGCTCCCACCCCGTCCAGTTACTGCCGACGCTTCCGCAACTTCCGTGCTGCTGCCGCCAATCCAGTGCCGAGGAGCAACAGACTCGCCGGTTCCGGCACTGTCGAAGCCGGAAACGCCGAGAACGTGCCTGCCACGTTGGAATTGAAATCGGCAAACGAATTGTTCGAAATCCCCACGCCCGGAGACACGTTCGTCAGCCCGAGAGACATCGCAGTCGGAATGCTGGTGGGCAGTCCCGGCACACTCGACGTGAACGACAGGGATCCCGGCGGCTGTGTCGCACCGAGCACGTACTGCGTCCCTCCGAGGATGCCCAGATCGGTCCCACTAAACACGCCTGACAGGTAATTGGTCCCTCCCCCGTTCTGCGCGGACGTGATCTGGAAATTCCCACTGTAAGGCTGCGTACACAGGGTGGCGATACAATTCACCGCCGCCGTACTGTTTGCCGCCAGATTCAGGAACGCATTCAGCGAGACGGCTGTCTCGTTCAGCGTCGTGATCGTCAGCGGGATGTTTGTGGCTTGCAGATGCGTAATGCCCGCCGTCTCATCTCCGAAGAAGATGTTGCCGCCGCCGTTCTGTCCGAAGACCAGAATCGTGTTGGCCGAAGCCGCCTGAGCCGCCAGCATCGCTGCTGCTACCATCACCGCGCACAAGACTCGTCGCATAAATACTTCCCTCTCCTCTACGGCGTCACCGTCGCCGCCACGGTTGCCCCACCAGCAACTCTGTTACTTCCGCCGCTTCACCTGACGCACCATCGCTACCAACCCGCTGCCAAGCAGCACGAGACTCGCCGGTTCAGGAACCGTCGTGCCGGTCGGATTAGGCGTGCAGCCGACGCAATCCCCCGTGCCGCCGTTGCCATCACCAATCCAGCCGCTGTCAGCCTGACCGGGAATCGCAATGCTCTGCACGTGGGCGGCGGCAAAATAGCCCCCGTTGCCACAACCCTGCCCGCAGGAACTGGCGACGTTGAACGCCCCGGAAGTCAATCCGACTGCGCTGAATGTATAGACCGACACCACACCCGCCCCAAACTGATTCGGAGAATTTCCGGGCGGCGGCGGATAGTCCAACAGAATGTCGAAGAAGCCATCCCCATCAGCCTTGAAGCTGTCAGCCGTCACCGACACGCTGTTCGCCTGTGCGCCCGAGTTGTAGGTCACGCTCGTGGGCAGAATGGTGCTGTTCAGGAACAAGTCATCGATGAATTCGGTTCCCGACAGATTCGACGTAGCCGTCATCTGCACCGTACCCAGTGAGATATCGGTCAGCGTCACGGACGGGAACCCTGAAGGCGTGCCGCCTCCGCTGAATTCGAGATTCAGCACGAACGTCACCGACGCGGCTCGCGCCGTCAGAGGAACCAGCATCATCATCAACAATCCAAGCGCCACGCCGAGTCGTGTTCGTCTCATACACCACCCTCCCAAAAAATTTTGCCCCGCGCACACCATATCACAATATGGAAGGGGTTAGATCACCGTCAAGTAAATTTAGTTGTCGCTGCAATCAATTGCCAAATCAATGAACATCCTTGGGCAGAAGCTGAAGCTGCACGTGCTCTACGCCTTCTCGTTTGCCGTCGAAGAAAACCTCCACCAGCACCCCGAGAATGATCACCTCCGCAAAGTTGCGGGCAATATCCCTGATATCTTGATCATCAGATTTAGCAATCGCAAGCATGCCTACCACTCTATCAGTCAACTCTTTGGCTTGCTTTTCGAGCATTTCGAAGGAGGTTTTCATCAGTTCCGATCCCGAAACTGCCGGAGCGCCGACAACCCCGACCACGACATGATGACCTTCTCATCCGTTTGAGGAGCATCTTCGATGATAAACGGCTGCGCCATCTCCCACGGCACAATGTAGGCCGGGATAATCGACATCTTGAGGTGCCAGTAAATCACATAGCGGTGAGAACCATCCACCAGCAAATGCGAATCCTCCTCCGCCTTGTGGAGAAACACCACCGGCTGTTTGAGGTAATCAGGGTGGGCCAGTAAAATCCGAATCCGATCCTGCTCGATCCCCCTATTCTCCAAGCAGTAGCGAGCATGTTCCTCATCCACCGGCACGCTCACCAGTTGCACCTGATCCCGGTGGGCTTCGATGTGCGTGACCAGCTTCGTGACGTTGTAAGTCACGTGCGGCCCGCCATCATCGGGAATGTGGGTAAAGCACTCGTCCAACAGGTGCATGTCATCGAGTTTCATACTGGTTCTACATCCTTGGACTTCCAGATATCGCCGTCTGGAAATTCGAAGGCGTGCTCCTCCAACAACCCTTTGTTGTCCAGCAGATCCACGAGAAATTGCACCTTCTCGGCCATTTCTTTCAACGCCCCTTTCAGGGCTTCAATGGCCTGCTTATCGTCTTCGGGTAGAACCGTCACCTTGGCTGGATTCTCCGGGGGCATCGTCATACCAGTTCTCCCTTGATCACGGCATCAGGGCCGCGCTTCGCCTGTGCCGCTTCGGACACCGCTTTCGACAGACTGCCGTAGATGTAGAAGAACGGCGTGACCAGTTCCCGGCACCCATCACACACGAGATGATTGGTCAGACCATCCGTCATCTCGCTGACGTGATTGCCTTCCCCCAGACACACGAAACACCGTCCCTTCGTCATCGCCGCTTCTCCTTCCACCACCGAGCCAGAGGACTCCAATACCACAACCAAAAGATCCAACCGGGCAGCGTGCGGGGCCGATACCCCAACGCAATCAATTGTTCTTCGGTCAGTGGCACCGTCGTTTTCTCCGTCGCGTCACCAACACGCGCCGTTTGACCTGTCCCCCACTATTCCAGAGACGTATGACGCGGCGGTTCCTGACACTCATTTGGATTCCGTCTCCCGTGACCCAAGTCCGATTTCTTCGCCCGTCGCTCCGCACTGCGGACACCCGGTTTTGAGCGCCGATTTCATGATCGTCAGCACTTCATCCGTGGCTTGCGGGAGATAGAACGGAATGTTCCACTCATGCCCACAGACGGAGCACCGCAACGGCAGAAACGTCAATGACCGTTTGCGAAGGACCATCAATCATGCCAGCTTCTGGGTCATCAGCTTCTCAGCTTCCGACACAACCGCCGCACACGTGGCTTCAATAGCTTCAGCCACGTAGTCATCCAGCAAACTGACGATGCGGTCTGTGACCGGATCACAATCCTCTGGCGTGCGGACTTTCTGTTGGACCAGACGCCGCACTTCAGCAACCAATTGTTCTCTCGTCATGCCAGCACAACCGTGTAGTGCTCTGGTAGAGGATTGCCGCTGGCGTCGTTGTCCAGTGGTTGATTCGTATAGTGGTGCGTCCACTCGCCCGCCGCGAGAGATTCCAGCTTCTGCACCGGTTCCGGAGCCACATCATCCTCGTTGACGACGTAGACCGGTTCATCCGGGCCTGCGAGTAGTTGTCGCGCTAGTTCATGCGTCGTCATGGATTACCTCAGTCGTAGGCCACATCAGCGGCCTTGGCCCTTAGTCGTTCGATTTGTTCCGCCGTCAGGCCCATCGCTTCGGCTTCCGTGAGCAATGCGCCTGCCGCCTGCCGTGCCGCGTACCACGCCGTCCAGTACTGGACGCCAAGCGACTTCAACTCCCGCTTCGCCTGAAACTCTCCGAAGATTTTCGCTTCGGCATACAGGTTCCGGGGAACTTGCTGTCGCATCTCTGCCAGCTTTGCGTTGAACACCCGTTCCTCGGCCATCTGGATCCGGAATTGTTGCCGCTGCCGCCGATTATACGTGGGCATTTTTCGCCAGTAATCCCGCTTCTCCGTTTTGATGTGCTGCAACATCACGCGACCTCCGCCGGAGCGCCATAGAAGCGCACCGCATAGTCGTAAAATTCCCGCTCCGACCGAAACCGCTCATTGCCACGTGAAGTCCGCAGATCCAGCCGCTTCTCGCCCCAGATCAGCAGTTCAGCGTCGAGTGTCCGGGCAATGCCGAAGGTAATCGTCCGCACCTTGGCCTTGCCGATAGTGTGCAGCCCCGTCAGAATACCGTAGGGGGCCGTAAACGTGCGACTCCGCACCTGTAACCAGTCGGCAATCCGCTCCTGTAGGGCTTCGCGGGGACTCACATCAACTCCGCTTCGGCGTCATACGACCGCCAGTTCCGCGCCATCGTATCGGCCACGGCTTTATTGAGGTTATCCGCATGCGTGATGCGCTTGCGCTTGGACCGATCCCCGTACAGGTTGCCCCGCTGCTTGCAGTCCACGCACTGACCGGAGGTACAACAAAACCGTGTCACCTTCCAGATCGGTGCGCCTACAGCTTGGGCAGAATTCATCTGCTTGGTGTTCATTCGGCTCCTCCCTGAGCTTTCCTTAGTCTAGCACAGCCCTAAGGGTTTGTCAACCCCTGCAATTGGTTGCAGCATCTACTGATAGCGCCGTCCGAGAGAGTCAGACGGCATCCCATACTTGGCGCGTTGCCGACGCCGCCACCACCGATGCGTCAACCACCCTACCACGAATCCGAAGAAAAACCCGGCTCCTAACCCGAAACTCAGAAGAATCCATTCTTCGGGCAACATCGATCTATGCTAACACGTTGATGCGGCAATCACTCATGCGAGCCAGATCCCCGTCATCCGCCGTCAACCGGAGCACATATTCCCCCGGAGCACTGAACGTGGCGGTGGTGTTGGCGCGTTGTGCATCTGCAAACGTCACCGTCCCCGGCCCGGACACTTTGTTCCACGCCACCGACAACAGGTTGTTGGGCAGTCCGTCGTCTGCTGCCCACCCGGTCAGATAGCAGATGGTGCCCTTCGGCAGTGTGAACGACGGACCCGCATAGACCATCGGCGGCTTGTTCGTGGTGATAATCGCCGGAACCGTGGGGGGCAGCTTCGACAACTGTGACGCTCCGATATCCCCCGCCCCATCCTGCGGATCCTGCTTCCCCTTCAGCGGAGAATCCGGAGCCGGAGCGTAGATGCCGAAGAAGTAATCACACAGATCCGCCACCGAATACGTGCCATTGAGAATGTCGTCTTCGTTGAACGGGAATCCTCCGTCATTGGGACTCGGCACGCCCGCCTGTCCGGTCCCAATGGGCAGTGGTCCCCGAAATCGGGGATCGGGACCGGGACCATTGAGCGTGCCCAGATCGTGCCCGCCATACCCCGGTTGACCGAGTGTCTTCCCCGGTACGGCCAAGTTGTAGACCACCGTGCGGTCAGACCCCGGTTCGAAGTAGTGGCAGTTGTAATCAGCATAGTCGAGACGTTCCGGTGGAGGATTCATGGAGCCTTCATCCGATCCGCCGACCGCACTCGTACAGCCCGCCCCCTGTGGACAGCCGTTGTTGCCGAGTCTGAGACGATAGACCACGATGTTGCGCCAACTCAACGCCTTGGCTCCCTTGACCACCGCTAACGCCTGTGACGGACCGTCCTTACCTCTCGCGTCAATCGTGAGGTTCCAACTCGCCAGTTCGTTGCCGTCCTGATACAGCCCGATGGCCGACGCCAGCCCGTAGGGTTCGCCATACTGCGCGAACGCTGCATAGGGCTTGATCAGGAGATTGTGGTGATTCTTGCCGCCCTTGCCAATGCGGATCCAATCGTGCCCCTGCGCTTCGCTGATGACGTTCTCGTATAGCTCGCCGTCCAGCCCACTCACCGGCCAATGCCCGCCGCGAATGATGTTCCGGAACACCTTGACCTTGGGACCGAAGGGGCCGTAGTTGCCGACTTGGGACCAGTACCCTTCCTGTGGTGTGACATCCGTGGTCACACGAGAATAGTTGTAGCTGACGACACTCCCGTCTCCAAGAACGGAAATGCCCACCCGACGCCCTGCGGTGTAGTTCGATTGACCTTTTCCGCCGACCGTCCAATTGGGGGAGCCAAGAATCGCCGTCCCTCGTGTCACCCGATTACCGGTGAAGGATTTGGCGGCGGTGGAATTCCCCTGCTCTGTAAAGAAGGCTTCGGCCTTGTCTGCTGGACCTTCCGCCTTGCAGAGATTCGTGTCGCCATACTCGTTGCGATCAAACGCCACGACCGCATTGTTGACGGAGTAGAGATTGAACCGCCCGCATTTAAAGAAGCGGCAGTCCCGAATCTTGACCGTCGCGCCGTTCAGATAGGCGTAACTCCACCCGGAGTTGTCGCTAATGGCGAAGTAACTGGTGGACCCCAGATCGTAGATGTCCGCGTGATCCAGTTGCAGGATCCCATTCCAACTCCCGCCCCCGTCCACCGCGATATGATGCCCATTGGCTTTGAGCACTTTGCGGGCCGTAGGGGTGCCGATCAGTTCGAACGTCTGTCCGTAGGCCAGCACCAGATCACTGGTCCAGTCCACATCCCCATTCGGGGGTTCCGGATCCGGAGGGATTGGGCCTGCTCCGGTGCCGATGACAAACGATCCGGCCTTCGCCGTGAACGTTGCCACGCCATCCGCAGGCACATCGATTTCCTGATTCAATGCGCCTTGGATGACGTAGTGGCCCGGTTTGAGTCCGCCGATCAGATACGTGGCGTCTCCTCCGTGCGTGCTCGTAAACGCCACCGTCTCCACCCGGAGGGATTCGAACGTCCCATCTGGTAGCTCGGTCGCGCCAACCGGCAACACGATCACCCGCTGCCCCACTTGCACCGCCACGACAGTCGGATCGGAATCCAGCACCATCACCGGAATGTCTACGGCTCCCGTGGCTTGCGCCAGCATTGCCGTGAGACAAGTAAATTCCTCGTGCGGATTTTGATCCGTAATCTCCACCCGCCAGTTCCCATCTACGCCCTGCACTTGATTGCGCTGAATCGCTCGGACGGCTCCGTGGGAGGTAATCGGCACCACCCGCAGTCGTGAGGCTCCGATGCTCGTGTCTACCGCCGCCGCACTCACCTCCGTGGGCGTGGTTCCCGGCAGATGCCACGGCAACACTTTGCGATGCGTGGGCTTCGTGGACTTCACGCGATCCCAGATGACCGTTTCCTGCCCGAAGGAAACCGTCGTGCGGAACCAGTACTTGAGCGTGCGATTCTTGGAAGCGCCTTGACTATCGTAGGCAGAGGCAAACTCGTTCTCGGCGTACATCGACTCTCGTGTGAGACGGACCAGAGGCGTCCGATACTTGCCGCCCAACATCTGACAGCCCACATAGGGATAATTGCGGGGATAACAAATCGTCGCGTCATCGTAGAAGTCGAGGGTGTTTGCCAGCGCATTCGATAGATCCCCGGAATGCGGCACCCCACTTAGACCATCCGTGGTGCCCTTGAAATAGTTGCTCTGCACCAACAGGTAATCGGTGCCCCGGTAAATATCGACGTGCCCGCCCTGCTTACTGAGAGAACCGTTGTACAGACCGGGACCACAGCGGAAGATCAAGGAGATGGCCTTCTCATCCCACCCCGTGCGCCAATGCACCGCCGGTTCTCCGCCATCCGCGAAGAAGTACGGGGGAAGGGTCTGGGTGTAATCTTCCGCAGGACGATCCGGATCGTAGAACAGCAACCGCCACTTGTATTCGGTGGACCCGTCTGCAAACGCCTTCGCGCCGGGAGGAATGTTGGGAGCATTCACACCGCTGTGTTGGAGATACCACTGCACCCACTTCCCCTCCTGCTGCCCCGCCAAATACGCGGAGAGGAAAATGGCGTCGTTGTATTTCATCACACCGGTCATGTCGCCGGTCCACTGCCCGTGGGTAGGAGCCTTCCAGCGATCTGGACGGAGTTGGTAGAACAGATTGCGGACCCACCGAGTGGCGTAGTCGATCCCGTCTGGGGTGTCTCCCCCGGTCGCACTCTTGATCAGGAACATCCGCTGCACGTGACGGGCGATATCATTGCCCCCGTAGTTGAAGCCAGAAACAGCGGTCCCGCTGTAGTAGAAGCCCTCATTGCTGCCGTAAATCTGTTGTCCGGGTTGCGGGGGGAGGAAGAAGGGGACAAAATCACTCTGCCAGTCCTGCTCCGCCAGCGTCAGCCACGCCTCCGCCTGCGAGTTTTCGTCCTGCGTGGCATAACCGGTTTGGAGGAAGGCCAGTTGATGCCCCTCCCAATAATTGCTCGTGGCCGAATGCCGACTCTCGCCGTTCTTGTCTGTCCACGCATTCCAACGGTTCAGAGCCGTCACTGCGGCTGTGCGCTGTGCCTCTGAGAGTTGGGCATACAGCCAGTCATACACCGTCGTGACTGCCGGTTGCACACCGAAGCTACCCCGCCCAGAGTCCTGTGACACGGGGGCATCCAGCCCCGCCACACCAAGCGCACACCACCAATCGAAGAAGCGCATGACAGCAGCTTGATAGGGCACGAGGGTCGTTTGCCGATAGCACAGCGAAAGCGTGAACGCCGCATCCCACCACTGGTCTGCCGACTGGCCGTAATCCAGATACTCACTCGACAGATTGCCGTACACCCAGACCGTCAGCGTGCCTTGCAGGGGGCCAAACGTCGTCGCGTCTACCGGAATCGTAAACGACGCCGTTCCATCAGCACTAGCCGTTGCTGTCCACGCGCCTTTGGGGGGATTGTTGTTGATCGCTGCCCATGATCCCGTGGCCCCGACGATGTAACAAATCGTGGTGGTGCCGGGTTTCCACGGCAACGGGGCATCGGTTTGCAGCCGCACCGGATTCGAATTCGTGGCGCTAATGACACGCACCCACGGAGGGAGTTTCAACTGATAGACATCCGCCGCCCGCTGGCACTGCTGCCAGTCCGAATCCCCGGCCTGCCGCTTCTTCGTCACGGCGGCTTCGACTGAGGGGGTGAGATACAGCCGTGCGCCCGTGATGGGTTCTGGAGGTTCAGGAATCGGCTCCGCCAGCTTCACCACGATATCAGCAGTGGCGACACCTTGTCCGCCTTGTTTGTCGAGGGCCGTGACCCGGAGGGTGAAGGTTTTCGCGGTGGTGTAGACGTGGGTCAGTTCAGTGGGTGGAACTTCTTGCCATGTATCCGCCACACCGTCGCCCCAAAAGAGGGAGCCGGATTTCAGGTCGTTGTCTTTATCGGAGATGGAGAGTTTGACCGTATAGGGGACGCCCACAATGCCGCCGCCGGTCGGAACGGTCAATCGAACGACTGGCGTCGATTTCTTCTTCGCCACCCTCGGCCTCCCGCGTCAAGCGTTGCACTTGATTGCAGCGTCTAGCTTACACCGGATTAGTCCTTCTCCCCATCACCAATTCGCAACGATTTCCCGTACCACTTCTCCCGTGTCACGGAGGTATTGTTGAAAGATTCCAAGCACCGACGCAGATAATGCGCCAAGATGAAGTCGGGGGTGTTGGAGTCGTTCTCCAAGCTGTGCTTGTTGATCAGCGCAGCCAACTCTTTTTCAAATTCATCCAGTTTTGCCATGCTTTCGAAGCTACTCATTTTCTTGAATGATCCTTTCCAGCAACATCATGAACGGATCGATATCGTTCTTGTCCGACATGGACACCAGCGCACCGATGAGGGCTTCCGCCAATTCGATCACGGGGATTTCGGAGACGAGGGCGAGATGTTCAAGCGCCGTCTGGACGCTCTGGAATTCCTCCGGGGTCAGCTTCTGTCGCTCTGCCGCTGCCGCTGGACTCAACGGTAGTTCCTGCAACCAATCCATCGGTCTGTCCCTTCATCCCGAGACGAATCAACCAGAGTATTTCACGGAGGGTTTGTAAAGCGTCTGCTCTCGCCTGTGTTTGTAGCTGCTGTATCTCGGCTTCGACTTCTGAAGCGAGTCGGTGGACCGTGCTGCCCTTGGGCCAGTTCAACAACTGTTCAAGTGCCTTGCTCATGTTGCCTTCATCGCTTCAAATCCTCCGCAAACGTCGCGCAACCAACACAAACACACGCGGGGTTCATCCGGCATCGTTGACACACCAGTTGGGATCGGAGCGTGGTGTTCTCGGCTTCCAACGCCTGAATCCGCTCTTTATAGGTTTCAAGGGCCACAAGAGCATCATCCATGAGTTTGTCGTGACGAGTCTGTTCGAGGGAGCCGCCCATCAAATCCCTTCCACAATGAGGACAGTAGCGGCCTAACCGTCCACTGCCTGAATCTGACGAAGGCTCACGACACACACACTTGTCACCGACGCCGGGATTGTCTGCCTTCACCACGTCGCCTCCCGCCATGCCTGATTGAACAGCCGATCCGTCTGCGGCCCCACCAACGTCAGCCGATAACATTCCTGACACCGAATCTTGATCAGCCCCTTGGCGTCCACTTCGATGGCCGCTCGGAGCGTAATGTTTCGTCCATCTTCGCATGAATGACACAGTTTTTTCGTCATGACGCCACCATCGCCGCCGCTAGGAACAGAATCACCAGCATGAACACGAATCCGACATACTCCCCCGTCACGAGAGCCGCCCCGAGTAGAACTAGGTAGAGCACCGCCGACAGAATTGCGAGGAACTTGGTCATCAATGCACCCGTTCCTGTTGCGGCTCCACTCCGATCCCGATGAAATTTGCGGCCTCGCAGCCGTTCCACCCGGCTTCCACCAAGAGATAAGTTTGCGCGACGATACGATCCCGTTGGTCTTGGGGGAGCGTATTGAGCCAGCGCAGCCAATCCTCAGGTGTGTCGAATTTCATTTGACCTCCCGCCGCGCAAACCGCCGAATCTCCACTTCGATAGCGTCCGCAATTTCTTCTTCCGGAGCCATCACGTCTTCGAAAATCTCGTGGGCCAGAAACTCCGCCCGCTCTCGAATGGTCATCTCGTCCGGTTTCTTGTCCATCACCGGGCGATACTGGTATTTGAGCATATCCCGCACTGAATCAAAGACAAGAGCCTTCTCCTCCGCCGTGTGTTGGGCCGGATCATACCAACCCTTGGCCTTACCGAGACGGGTGACGCCGTTCTCCCGTTGCAGCTTCGCCGCAAAGATCAGCCCCCCGGCACAGAGCACTTGGCCGTCTTTCCACTCCGACCACCCCTCCCGATCATCGGTCTTGTTCACCGACTTGTGACAGGGGAACGTGGCCCCCGGTGCGTTGATGAAATAGCTGATGTAGCTCGCCAGCATTTCAGGGGTGTGCCTGACGCCGCCCTTTTTGCGGAAGGGGCAATCGTCACACGGCACTTTCTGGGCGAAGATGTCCGCCTTCAGTCGAGGATCGCTCACTGCGTGGCCTCCGCCGCCTTCCGTGCGGCCTCCCGCGCTTCCGACTTCGCCGCCATCACCTTCATCAGCGTCAGTACCTTCTGGTCCCGGTCGCTCGTCAGCGCCTCTCCGAAAGCGGCTTCGAACGCCGCAATCTTGGCAGAGTCCGCATAGAACGACAACGCCTCATTGACGACGTGGCCGTTCTCATCAATGAACAGCACCCGCAGGGGCGTGTAGGTGGACGCCTTGGGCTTGTTCCACACCAGCCCCGGCTTCTTGGGGTTCGACGTTTGCGACACCACCCGAGAGCCGTTCTTGTTCGTCTCGATCCAGAAACGAATCTGGCACCGCAGGCGGAAGCCATACGGATAATCCTCGACCAGATACGCCGTCTCCTGTGAGGTGTGCCCGCTCAGAACCGTGACAACAGTCATTGTGCTCTCACTCCTTGAGAAATTCGACTCCCCTAGTGTAGCAAACCGGGGAGGGTTTGTCAATCCTCAATGCCCTCATCGAGCAATCGATTCAACAAGCGAAGGGCCGCACGATTCGCTTCGATGGCACTCACCAGCGCATCGTCACCTGCTTTGAACGCACTATCCATCGCCGCTCTCGCCGCCCGCATGGATTGCAGCACTTCGGCGTGTGAATCGAGAATATGGTGAATCTCGACTCTGATGTCATGTTCGTTCATGTTCTGCTCCTGCAATTGAGTGCAGGGGGCATCCTGCCCCCCGCCCGTATCACGCCGCCGCCTTGACGCCCACCAGCGTGGGCCGCTTGCCGAAGCCGAAGGAGGGGTCATCCTTGCTCACTTCGAAGGTGGCCGAGAAGGTAATCACGTCACCCTTGCTCAGCGTGGCCTTCGAGGGAGCCGTCACCCACACCCGGCTGTTATTCGCCAGCTTGACCAGCATCTTCGTCTGGGGGCCATAGAAGCCTTCCTGCGTCTTCAGGGAGAGGACTTCGCCGGTCACGGTCTGCCGCCCCTCCGGGGCCGGTCCCTTGACCTCCACCGCCTCCACCGCCTTGCGAGCCACCGCATCGATGTCCCGCTGAAGGGAGGTAATCACCGCCGCCACCTGACGCTCCGTGAGGTTGCCGTACTGGTTCAGCTTCGAAAGCACGTCGTGGACGAAGGCGTTCTTCGCGTGGACGGGGTTCTTCGCTTGCTCGACCGCCTGCGCCACGTTGGGGTTAGCTTCGAGGAAGGCCACCCGCGCCTTCCACACCTTCATCTTGGCGTGGCCC
>AR_comb_assmDRAFT_10434010_pt1 | contig 15153 bp, 14 predicted proteins | sample ArasoioldDNA_FD_10543 | JGI IMG/M metagenome (IMG submission 10543) | reverse complement strand
GTACTACTTTCGGCGATGTTCAAAACAACTGGAATCTTTCCATTAATTTTTCTTTGCGCTGATTTGATTAGTGTTTCTTTTTCTGTTGCTGTTAACGTACTCGCTTCTCCTAACGATCCGCCGATAATAACACCATGTATGCCGGCAGTTAGTTGAGCCTCCAGGTTTTTTTCAAACATTGAAAGGTCCAATTCATCGTTTATAGTAAAGGGTGTGATTAACGCGGGAAAAACTCCTTTCCATTCAAACATAAAAGTGTTTTTTAGTTCGCTAAAGTTAAGGTGGTTTAAAATTCTCAGACCTAAAAAATGAATATTAAATGAAGTCACAAAGGAACTCCCGAAGCTTCGGGAGGCAGAAAGAGGCATTCAAACATTACGCTGCTTAGTTTCTTGACGCCTTCGTGGCAAACAGTGACTCACCTATTTAATACTATTTTTGTTTACTATAATTGGAATCCAGCTATGGCAAGGATACAACCCGTAAATGAAAATGAAATTTCACCGTCGCTGAAGCAGGCATTTGAAAAACATGTGATCGAATACGGTGCGCGGATCACAAATATGAAGGCCACGCTGGGTCACTCACTGCCATCCTTTGAAATATACATGGAATGGTATGTGTTGTATGATGAGATAAAAAAAATACTGGGGGAACGATTAGCGTATTTGTATGCCTACTCCATCTCGTTTGCGTCCAATTGTCCTTTATGTTCAACTTTTTTCCGGAAAATAATTATTGATGCCGGCGAAAATCCGGAGAGTTTGGAAGTCAATCCCGATGAAAACAAACTATTGGATTTTGGCAGTTCGATTGCCGTCTCGCAAGGAAACATCAGTGACGACCTGTACAATGAAGTTGCGGCCATGTATACCCCACAACAAATGGTGATGTTGATAGCGTTTGCGGGTCAAATGATTGCTACAAATGTTTTCAGCAATGTAATTCAAACCGATATTGATGAATATCTTTCAGATTATCTTCCCGTAACAAAAACAAAATTCTCGCATGGCAAATGATCTTAAAAATAAAGTAGCGTTTATCACCGGGGCAGCGCATGGACAAGGAAGAGCGACAGCAATCGCCCTGGCAAAGGAAGGTGTACAAATTATTGCCTTTGACGTTGCCAGGCAACTAAAGTATCCCGGCTATAGTCTGGGATCTGAAGATGATTTGAGTACATTGAAAAAGGAGGTGGAGAAACTCGGAGTTCAATGCATGATAAAGAAGGGTGACGTAAGAAATGATAAAGATATAAGCGAAGCAGTGGAAGCGGCATTTTCAGAATTCAAGCGAATTGATATCCTGTTTAACAATGCCGGCATCTGTGCTTACGGCCTGGCTCATGAATTAACCGAGCAGGAATGGGACGACATGATTGACATAAATCTTAAGGGAGCGTGGATGGTGGCAAGGCGGATTATTCCCGTTATGATGGCACAAAAATCTGGTGTGATTATCAATAATTCTTCAGTTGCCGGACTGCGGGGCATGAATCGTCTTAGTCATTACACAGCTTCCAAATGGGGACTAACGGGTCTGACTAAATCATGGGCCATAGAACTTGCGCAGTACAACATCCGCGTTGTTTCAATTCATCCAACCGGTGTAAATACTCCGATGAATGATGGCCTGGCTGCATTAGAAGGGCTAACCCCGAAAGAAATCGGTGAACGTAGCGCTGGTAATCTTATAAATGTACCATGGGTCGAGGCCGAAGATGTCGCTAACGCGGTGGTGTTCCTGGCTTCTGACAAATCACGATTTGTCACCGGGTCGCAGTTTGTGCTGGATGCAGGTCTCTTAAGCAAATAGATTCGAAAATACATTCTATGAGTAATATTTGTAAGCAGCCGAAGTTGCTTTTCGTATTCATCGTTTTTTGTTGCTCACTCGCGGTCAAGACAAAAGGCCAGGCGAAGGATCAATCGTTCACAATTGAAAATTATTACAAAGCCAAGTGGGGCTACGCTGACGAATTTATTGACCTGTGGAAAAAGAATCATTACCCACTTTTAAAAAAAGCGCAGGAAAAGGGAGACATCATTCGTGTAACGGCAGAAAAACCAAAGCTCCACAGCGGAGAAGACACAAGGTGGGATTTCAAAGTAACCATTGTATTTAAAAACGCAGAACTGGCGTTTGACCCTGATCTTACCACACCATACAAAAAACAACTTTACCCCGACACTGAAAAACTAACTAAAGATGAGCAGCACCGCTTTGAATTATTAGTTGCTCATTGGGATGTGATGGTGGAAAATGTGGATCTAAAATAAGATGAGGTCTTTAACATTAAAATTTTTATCGCATGGATCATAAAAAAAGGTTAGAAGAATTGCATAAAGAAGCATTTAAAAACTTTGATGAATATGTAAAAGCGAAAGGGGAAGTAGGGAAAGAACATCAGGAAAAATTACAGGAGGCAAAAACTAACTGGCAAAATGCATGGAATAAGCTGGTTGAGGTTCTTATAGTTTTAGAAAAACTGGAGATATAGTTTTGCTAAACCTACTCTACAACTCTACTCGACGCCCCGTTTCCATGGATTTGTAAATGGCTTGCAGAATTTTGACATCTTGTCTTCCCATTTCACCTGGTACCCGAGTAGATCTTTTTTCGAGAATAGCAAGGGCAAAGTCGTCCATTTGCGCTGCCTGTTGATTGATTTGCGGACAATCGATCTTACCATTAGATGTTTTTCCTTTGAGGCCTGAATAAGAAAATGCTGGAGCTAATTCAAACCATCCTTTTTCTGCATCTACGTGCAAGTGATTTTGATATTCTGAGTAGCTGCAACTACACTCAGCAAAAACACCGTTTGGATATTCCATCTTCCAGGTGAGTGATTCTTCAACCGTTTTAAATTTTTCCTGGTCATTTTTTGGCCCTTCAAGAGCTTCAACAGCCAGGGGCTCCATGCTAGTTATATACCGGCCCGCGTTGACACAATAAATACCCACATCCATTAATGGGCCTCCGCCTGCCAACGATTTATCAAGCCGCCACCCGTGTGCACTACTCAAACCGTGGGCAGCTGATAATTTCTTCACGCGCCCAAACCCATTGTCGTTTGCGAGACGCATCATCTCGATATTATAGGGATCAAAATGCAATCGATACCCGATTGACAACATTACATTGGCCTCTTTGCATGCTTTAATCATTTCGTCGCATTCTTCAACGGTAACCGCCATTGGTTTCTCACAGATTACGTGCTTACCTGCTTGCGCAGCACGGATCACATAATCTGCATGCATGGAATTGGGAAGAACAACGTAAACAATGTCGATCTCTTCATTGTCCTTCAAAGAATCAAAACTATGGTAGTCATAAACGTTTTTGTCAGCGAGGTTATAGTTCTTCTTCCACTTTTCTCGTTTCTGTGCCGAGCCACTTACAATACCGGCCAGGTAGCAGTGTTTTGTTTCATTCAAGGCAGGCGCTAATTCACCACTACTATAGCCACCCAATCCTACCAGTGCTATTCCCAATTTGCGACGATCATGTTTCATAACCTTACCGGGCGCGCGAAATTCAAAATAAACCAAGGCATATGTTATGCCGAAACTAATTTTGCAATCTCCTGCCTGCAATAGTCTTTTAATGTCTTAAATAAGCGATCTATATGTCCCATGTCAGTGTAAATATTAACAGGGTTTATCCGGAACCATGTTTTTCCTTTCATGATAGTGGTGGCAAACCAGAACCGACCCTCCCTTTCAATTTTTTCCGTCACCGCAAAGTGTAACTCTTTATTTTGTTCGTTGGTGAGCTGCGGCGTTTTAAAGTGAAGACAAACCGCAGACATCATGGGTTCGGTAGCCGATTCAAAATTTCCATCATGTAGGGCAAGTTCATGGAGGTGCTTCGCATGATCAATGTTATTGTCCACCCACTCACTAATTTTTGTCTTCCCATAGTGATGAAAGCTTACCCACACTTTGAGACTTCGAAATCGTTTGGACTGCTCAAAACCATGGACATAAAATTGATAACGCTCGTTTTTTTGCTGTGATTGATCTGTCAAATAAGATGGTTGCAGACCAAAAGAAATGGTTAGCCGCTTATGATCTTTGACCAATATTGCACCGGCATCTAGCGGCGCATAAAACCATTTATGAGGATCAATTGTTACTGAGTCTGCCAGGCTTAATCCTTTCAGCAAACCGGAATGCTTTTTTGAAAGGAGTACGCCGCCACCATATGCCGCGTCCGCATGAAACCAGCAATTTTCGCGGCTGGCAATTTTGTGCAGCGCCTCAAGATCATCAATCGCGCCTAAATTAGTCGTGCCTGCCAGGCCAATAATGCAAATCGGCCGCAAGCCCCTCGTCTTGTCTTTTTTTAGGGCTTCCTCGAGTAAATCCAGCCTGACTTGATATTTTTCATTTGTCGGAATAATCCTCAAATTATTTCTGCCGATGCCCACCGCATCGGCTGCTTTGTCGAGCGACACGTGCCGCTCTTCTGAAACATATGCAACCCAACCTTCTCTCATCCCTTCATGTTGCGCGCGGTCGTTTGTGCTGTAGTCCCTTGCCAATTTTAATCCGATAAAGTTCGATGTCATGCCCCCACTGGTGAGATTACCTCCAGCGTGCTCACCATAACCTATCAAATCGTTTAACCAGCGGATAACTCTTAGCTCCATTGCCGTTGCCGAAGGACCTATTGAATAGGCTCCAAGATTTTGATTCAATGCCGCAGCAAAAAATTCAGATAAAATGCCGGCGGGATTGGGTGACGGTGTGATGAGACCCATGTAGCCCGGATGATTAACGTGTGTACAATAAGGCATCAACTTTTCTTCCAGGAGTTGTTGAACTTCTGCTAATGATTTCGGATCATCTGGAATCCTTTCATCGAAGAGGTCATACAAAACCGAAGGTTCAACCGGGTTGAACAATGGTTTACTTGAAACATTTTGCAAGTAGTCAGCAATATAATCCACAAGATTGTGGCCGGCCGACCGGAACTCGTTATAATCCATTAAAAGGAATTTGGTAATTAATAAAGTACGAACTCCAAATTTACTTGCAAGCTTCGAGTTTCAGCAACTTTATTAAGGAGCTATTTTTTATTTGTTGCCTTCGTGAAAGGTTGTTTTCTCTTAAATCTCTTCGTGAGTGTTAAGAAAAACTGCCACGAGGTCGTCAAGACGTAAAAAAGAGAACTTCCTTGCAAATTTTGTTTCCCTTTGACTCCCGATAGCTTCCGTTCCTTGATGTTCCATCCACGGCGCACACAGAGAGCACGGCGTTCTGATCGCCGTGATTGCTGTGGTTTAGCTTTCATAAGATCTCAAAAGAACATTTGAATCCCCTCTCCATTAATTTTCTTCTAACCACGAGGATCAGTATTGCCCGCTAGTTCCGAAACTCCTGACTCACCATTAATCCATAAAAACCTCCGTCTAAGATGCCAATTCCAACGCGGCCAAACGATGGACTCAATATATTCGCGCGGTGGCCCGGTGAATTCATCAGTCCGTTATGCGCTATGGAAAGCGAATGTGCTAATGCAAGATTTTCGCCTGCGGTAGTATATTGAACATGCGCCGCGTTCATTCTATCGAAGGGAGATTTTCCTTCCGGAGTAAAGTGCGCAAAATACCCCCTTGCAAACATATCTCGTGAATGTTCCCTTGCTACCTCGGTCATTTCAGGATCCGGGGCCAATGCTGACAGGCCCGCTTTCGTTCTTTCCTCGTTGACCAACTGCAACATCTTTGCCTCAAGGTCGGGACGTACAATTGGATTGGAGTCCTTGAAGGGAAGTTTTACCGACTCGCTGGAGCCCGGATGGATGGTTAGGTTGTTTATTGTCTGCCTGACCGCCTTGTCAAACACCGGCGACAATTTTTCATTTAGCCATTCGACTTCGGTGGAAAGCCTGTTTGCAATCTGGCTATTGCGCGTCTTGCTGGTAACATCATCCCACAGGGGAAGTGCCAGAAGTAACGCAGCAATGATCGTAGCATAAATAATTCCGATAATAAAGCCCGGAATAATTCCCAAAAATCTGTTGACGGAACTGTCGTGTTCGCGCGGTGTGGTTGACCACGCTATTCGGCTGGTAACGGCACCGATAACTATCCTGGCAACAATGACTGTAACAAAGAATGCAACGGGCAGCAACCAAACTCCAAGGGCGGGAAAAATCATTTTTAAAAAATTGGCCAGGTAAGGATAAAAGAGAAAGCCGAGGAGGACGCTCCCCAGCCAGTTCACAAGATCAAGAGTTCCTAAAATAAATCCTCTTTGCCATCCGCCCCAAATTGCTAACAAAATAACCAATATCAATACAAGATCCACCCAATTCATAAATGCCAAATTACCGTTAACCAATTCCAGTTTCGAAAACAAATAACATGCCCCGATAAAATAAAATTGCAGGGCGCTGGGCCGGCCATCGCTAGCAACCGCTTGTGGGCCAGAGTAGTCAGCGAGGCATTTGGGTGGTCTATCGCGATAAAGTGGCCTGTGTTCTGGGGAGAATTGTTTACACCTCCAGGACATGAATACGCAGGTCTATAAGCAACAATCTCCAGATTTCCAATGTCGATATCATATTTCATTTTCGGAGCTTCACTAAGTAAAACTACTCGTGGGTCATATTAAAAATTGCTTATTTTTCCGGCCATCCTATTTAAAAGCCCGGCCTCCATGGAGCATCTTTTATATCAACTGCATCACCTTCAACATCGCTTGTATAAGATGTTGAAATCAATCGAGTTTTTTGGAGGCGAAGACTCATCCAAACAAAAGATCTACCACATATTTACCCAGGTCAGATCAATCGGGTTTACTGACGCGATGGATGATCATGAAAAGAAGAAACTGGGAATCTTTAACCAGCTAAACTTCTATCAACTTATCACCGGGATTCTGGTACCAATAATCGCGCTAGTAAGCAGTAAAAAATTCCCAGTCGGCGAATGGTACATCGTGACTTTGCCCGCACTGATAAGTATTCTTGTGCTGGTATTAAACTCCATTTATAAATACCAGGCGGCATTGCTCTGTTACTTTATTTTTTACCCCGTTTTTACTTGCGTCATTTATATTAACGGGCTAAATCTCGGAATAGAGTTGTCCTTTGTTTTGTATGGCATTCTTTCCGTTTTCTTTTTGCAGGACATTGGCTACATGCTTTTCGCAGTCAGTCTATCCATGATCAGCTATTTTATCCTATCTGTAGCATGGAAAGATTACCGCTACCAGCTTGAGACTTACAATTTCGTGGGCTATTTAGTAAATCAGCTCCTGGCTATTATTTACATCTTTTACGGATTATACCTGATCAAGAGGGAAAATTCGGATTATCAACTGCGAATGGCGACAAAAAATCGCGAGTTGCATAAAAAAAACCTGGAAATCGAAAATCAGAAATACGAAATCGTTGTGAAAGCCAGGCTACTCGAAAAGCAAGCCGAGGAACTTCGTGAGGCGAATTCGGTGAAGAATAAATTATTCTCCATTATCTCGCATGACCTTAAATCGCCCATGTATGCGATGCGCAATTTGTTCAATAGCATCGTGCAGCTTAACCTTTCCGGAAAAGAAATAAAGGAAATGCTGCCTGATGTGATAAATGACCTGAATTATACCACAGACCTAATGGAAAATTTATTGCAATGGGCAAAATGTCAAATGCAGTCCAATGTTATTCATCCCCAAAAAGTTGATGTAACCAAGCTGATAGATCAGGTAGTCCAGTTACTCCACTTGCAAACTGATGCCAAGAAAATTTCCATCGAAAAGACAACAGACCTGCCTGCTTATGCGTGGGCTGACAAAGACATTATAAACCTCGTATTGAGGAACCTGATGTCGAACGCTATTAAGTTTACTCCGGAAAAAGGTCGCATTATCATTGGTACACATGAATCATCCTCCTTTGTAGAAATATATGTAAGAGATTCGGGAATGGGAATAAGCAAGGAGGAGATGGCTAAAATCAACAGTAACAGCTTCTACACTTCTAACGGAACGAACAGCGAAGTTGGTACCGGTCTCGGCCTTATGCTCTGTAAAGAGTTCCTGGCGAAAAATAACGGTCACATGATGATTGAGAGTGAGCCTGGTGTTGGCAGCACTTTTTCATTTACTCTGCCCCTGGCAAAATAAACAGGCAGAACCTAAGTTCTGCCTGCTAACCATCATATTATTTCAATTTTTCTTGGCGGCTTTTGCTTTGCTGTCTCCTTCTTAGGAATCAGAAGGTGAAGAACTCCATCCCTGTAACGGGCCTCAATTTTTTCTTCATCTACTACTTCTTTAGGTAAACTGAAGCTACGTTGGAATGATTGATAGGCAAATTCCTTGCGACTATATTTTTCACTTTCGTTTTCTTCGTGTTCTTCAGTCTTTTCGGATGAAATCGTAAGAACATTATTGTCCAGCTCAATCTTAAAATCCTCTTTCTTCATTCCGGGGGCCGCCATTTGCACTTCGTAAGCGTCATCCGTTTCTCTAATGTTTACTGCTGGCAATGTCGTGCCGACATCAGAAAAGTTTGAAAGTCCCCAGTTTGACAGGCTTCGGTTTAAGTAATCATCGTCATCCCAAAAGCGACTGAAAGTAGGAAAGAGATTTTTATTCCTTTTTATAAGAGACATAAACACCTCCTTTTTGTTGGTTATGAAATTTATTTTAGACTCCAAAAAATGCTGAACAAGGCAAATGCCATCCACTCAGAAGCGAAAATTTTTCCTATCGGGCCGACAATGCAGCCCCGGCGGTCTGCCTTTATTTCAGTTTATGTGAAAATTTTTCAGCCTTCGAAAAAGATAAAGCGGACCTTCACACGTGAAAATCCGCTTACCCAAATTAAATACGATGCTATTGGTCCTTTGGCTTTTTAGCTTTTACAGTTCCATTCTTTTTCACCTTATATTTCTGCATATGGGCCGGATTGTCTTTCCACACATCCTCACCGTTATAGTAAACGGTATAGCGCGGAGTCTTCGTTAAAACAACTGCGGTGGGAAGAGTTTTTACTTCCACCCAATTGGCGTTCACATCGTCATAATACCAATATTGGTTTGACTCAGGATTAAAATAAATGTTGGAGGCCGGATAATAGTAAAACCTAACTTTTGTCTCCTGTGCCGCTAGTTTAGCGCAGCTGCCCAGGGTGAAAATCAGCACAAGAGCTAAAATGATTTTTTTCATACAAACGAATTTTTGCTTTATAATAAGATACCTTCTATTGTATTCGAATAATGTGCCAGCGAAGTGGCTTTACCGAATTTTTACAACTATGCGAATGCTTTTCGTTCTAAGGAGAATACATTTAGCAATAAGCCTTGATATTAACGGCTTTGCTTACCCAAACATATGCTTGTGTAAGTTTTTACATCAAAGAGGAATTAATGGTTCAGGTTGCTAGCTTGTTTATGCTTCCTGTTCTGCATAGCTGCTTGTGGGCTCACAAACACAAATCAAATTTCGATCGCCGACAGTATTGTTTACTCGTGCAACCGGTGGCCAAAATTTATTTTGCTTAACATATGGTAATGGAAAGGCCGCCTCTGCTCTTGAATAAGGTCTGGCCCATTGATCAGAGCAAACAGCTGATTGTGTATGAGGCGCATTCTTCAGTGGATTATTCTTGTTATCGCTATGCCCTTCCTCAATGTCCTTTATTTCTTCGCGGATACTCAACAATGCATCGCAAAAGCGATCGAGCTCAGCTTTGTCTTCGCTTTCGGTTGGTTCAATCATTATGGTTCCAGGTACGGGAAAACTCATTGTCGGAGCGTGAAAGCCATAATCTATTAAGCGCTTGGCAATATCTTCTGCTTCTACACCAGCCGAGTTCTTAAATGGCCTAAGGTCAACAATAAACTCATGAGCACACGTTCCTTCGTGGCCAGTATATAAAATATCAAAATCCTTTTCCAACCTTGCCTTCATATAGTTTGCATTTAGCATGGCATACTCTGTCGCCCTTTTTACTCCTTCTGCTCCAAGCATTCTGATGTATGCATAGCTGATGAGAAGGATGGAAGCACTTCCATAAGGAGCAGCGCTTACGGCCTCGTGAGTGGAATTTGCCGTCGACTGGCCATTCATTAATGATCCATGACCCGGTAGGAAAGGAGTTAAATGTTTTTTCACACAAATGGGACCCATACCAGGACCACCGCCTCCATGAGGAATAGAAAAGGTTTTGTGCAGATTCAAATGACAAACGTCTGCGCCAATCGCGGCTGGCGAAGTGAGGCCTGTTTGCGCATTCATGTTCGCTCCGTCCATATAGACCTGTCCCCCATTCTGATGAACAATATCGCAGATCAGTTTTATGTCTTCCTCAAAAATTCCATAAGTACTTGGATAGGTAATCATGGTCCCCGCCAGGTTTCTGCTGTGTTGTTCTGCCTTTGATTTAAAATCGGCCACATCAATGTATCCATTCTCCAGCGCTTTTACCACCACTACTTTCATTCCTGCCATTACTGCGGATGCTGGATTAGTACCATGTGCGGATATCGGGATGAGAATTACGTTCCTGTTTTTTTCACCATTTGCAATGTGGTAATTGCGGATAGCAAGTAGTCCTGCAAACTCACCTTGCGCGCCGCTGTTGGGCTGAAGGCTGCACGCATCAAGACCGGTAATCGCTGTCAAATAATTGGCAAGCTCATCCAGTATTTGCTTGTATCCCTGTACCTGGTTTGCTGGTAGAAAAGGGTGAATGCGGCTCCAGTGAGTCCAGCTTAAAGGCATCATTTCACTTGCAGCATTCAATTTCATCGTGCAGCTGCCAAGCGAGATCATAGAAGTGTTTAGAGCAAGATCCTTGTTCTCGAGTTGCTTGATATAACGCATCATCTGCGTTTCGCTGTGATGTGTATTGAAAACGGGGTGAGTCAAAAACGAGGATGTCCGGACAGCAAACTGTGGAATGTGAGTTAACTCATCATCCTCTTCCAATGTGAATCCGACGGGATCCGTATCGTTTTCAAAACAATTGATCAGGTCAAAAAGATCATCTAAAGCAACCGTTTCATCCAATGAAATACCAATTTGTTTATCGTTAATGTAACGCAAGTTAATTTGCTGTCTTTCAGCTTTTCTCTTAAAGGAACTTATATCATCCACATTGACTACGATCGTATCAAAAAAGTTTTCTGAGGCTAATTCAAACCCTCTTTCCTCAATGGCCTCTGCTACAATCTGACTAAGAAAAGCAACGCGCTTTGCGATATTTTTTAACCCTTCCGCACCATGAAATACCGCATACATAGCAGCCATGTTAGCAAGCAACGCCTGTGCTGTACAAATATTGGAAGTAGCTTTTTCCCTTTTTATGTGCTGTTCCCTTGTTTGCAGAGCCATCCGAAGAGCGCGGTTATTTTCCGCATCCACACTTACGCCAATGATACGACCTGGCATGGCCCTTTTGAAGTCGTCTTTTGCCGAAAAGAAAGCCGCATGGGGGCCGCCAAAACCAAGTGGAACACCAAAACGTTGCGCAGAACCCAAAGCAGCGTCCGCGCCAAGCTCGCCGGGCGGAGTCAAAAGAGTCAATGCAAGAAGGTCGGTAGCCATGGCAACATAAGCACCAGCGCTATGTACCGTATTAATAAAATCGCGATAATCCTCGATGGAGCCCAGGTTATTTGGGTATTGAACAATGGCTCCAAAAAACGTTTGATCAATATGAGCTGTTTGGTAATCGCCAAAAACAACTTCGACTCCAAGCGGAGTTGCCCTGGTTACAATGACATCTTTCGTTTGTGGGAAAATTTGGTTATCAACAAAAAATTTTGGGGATTTAATCTCTTCCGTCTTGTTCACGTGATGAAAAAACATGCTCATTGCCTCCGCTGCTGCCGTAGCCTCATCAAGCAAAGAGGCATTGGCAATTGGCAAACGCGTGAGATCACTCACCATTGTCTGAAAATTCAATAGACTTTCCAGGCGACCCTGGGAGATCTCCGCCTGGTAGGGCGTGTACTGTGTATACCATCCCGGGTTCTCAAAAACGTTACGGAGAATAACCGAAGGGACAATCGTGTCGTAATAACCTTGGCCGATATAACTGCGGAAGGTTTCATTGCGCACCGATATTTCCTTCAAGTCGGCGAGCAATTTAGCCTCGCTAACCGCATCTGGCAAATTCAACTTCGTATTCGTACGGATGGAAGACGGAATGGTTTTGCTAATAAGCTCGTCAAGGCTACTCACCCCAATTGTTTTGAGCATCTCTTTCTCCTGGCCGATCGTGCCAATGTGGCGCGGTATAAATTCTTTAGACTGTTGTTCGAATAAATTCATGTGCATTGGAAAATTTATCTCGCTCGTCAATCATCAAGACTAAGGTCCTCAATTGTTTCACTTGCACGACCAATTTGACTTAGTGATTGTAAAAAGCGCTGCAAAGTTACGGGCTGAAGAGCAAAAAAAAGGGTGCCTAGGGCAATCTTCAAAACTTGGCTGAATAAAAGCTAATATTTTGTTACATCCCTGCCGACGGACGGCAATTCAAGAACGGTGCTGACAATTAAGGCCCACCAGCCGAATCTTCTTACCTTGCCGGTTTCTTCAATGTTATCATTCATGTCTAAGGAAATATCGGTCAATCCCGGCTGGGAAAAGAAATCCGCTGAGAGGCAGAAGATTTATAAACAGTACCTCCAAAGGACTGACAAGAATAAGATCTTGAAACACTTGCCGGCTCTTCACCAGGAGGCTTTTTCAAAAATTGACTGCCTGCAGTGCGCCAACTGCTGTAAAAATTACTCGCCGCGGTTTAAGACTCCAGATATAAAGCGCATCAGCAAACATTTGAAAATGCGTGAAAGTGATTTTATTGATGCCTACCTGCGAGTTGATGAAGACGGAGACTTTGTCGCAAAGTCGACTCCCTGTCCGTTCTTAAATTTAAATAATAACTTTTGCAGCATTTACGATCGACGGCCTTCTGATTGTCACCGCTTTCCCTATACAGATGAAGATGTCTTTATTAAACGACAAAAGTTGACGTTAAAGAATTCAACCTTTTGTCCAGCCACCTACTATGTGCTGGAAAAACTGATACGACAGAATGGTGAATTTTAAGAGTCGGCAGATTTTAGTGCTTAGAATTCCTTAATGAACAAATAGTCTTTCTTGCCTATCGTGGTATAATAAACGAATACAAGGAATGCAGGTAAGACGAGAAAAAACGTATAGGAGAAATCAATAGTGAACAACAGGATAAAATGTAGTATAACGATTGTCATCGAAACTGGCATTAACCAGTTGCCGTGCTTGAATCCGCCCACTTCATATGTTTTCGTCTCGTTCTCCCCAACTTCAAAAGAAAGGGTGCGACTTCCGCACCAATCTATCTTTGCACAAACTTGGTGCTTTCCGGGACGAACAGTAAACTCCTTAGTTTCCCCGTTTCCTACATTCCCTAATTTAATCCCATTTAGGTAAATACGGTATGCTCTGAGTCTGTTGAGATACTCATTGCTTCGAATAATAATCAATTTTGCCATTGATCTTATTTGGTTGTCAACTCCTCATACGCAGCCTGCAGTGGTCTCTGCAACCCATCGCCCTTCCATTGAGTCTCAAAGGGCAACGCCGTTGTTTTGAGAACTTCTTCTTTCGTTTTTCCTGCCTTGATTTCTCCATCGACGAAATTCAAAACTTTTCCAATGTATTCACCAAAGGCCTTAAGGTCGTCCTTCGTTCCGGTGACCTCGTAGCCATCGCCGGCATGTCCAAAGACGAACATGGTGTTATTGTCAAATTGAGCAACTGCTTTATCTAACACCGTGATCCAGTTTTTCATGTTTGCACCAGCGCCCCGGTCAACAAATGGATGCCGGCGGTTAAAGACGAGATCACCCATATGGACAATATTTGCATGTTCAAAATGGATCAGGGCGTCTCCATTTGTGTGTCCGGGGCCATGATAATAAAGGCATATCTTTTCCTTTCCTATTTTATCACACCATGTATTCCCAAATGTTTGGTCAGGATATAACTGTTTATCCTCCGTCTTTTGGGCAATAGCTGAATTTTTTTGATTTTTTAGAGAGTTTTCGTGTGCCAGTACGTGATCTACAATTCCCTTAAATGAAATATTGCCGGCCGTATGGTCGCCATGATGATGCGTGTTAATGAGAAGTTTGAAAGGCTTTTCGGTTTGCTTTTTCACCTGGTCGATAAGATGTTTGGATTGATCAGGAAATTGCGCATCCACCACAACTACTCCCTTCTTGGACAAGAGAAATGCAATCGTTCCACCACGTTCTGTAAAAATACTTACGTCGCTCCTCAACGAGTTTATTTTCCATGGATCTTCAAGGAGTGACGCTAATATTTTTTGATTGCTGACAGTGATTGCTGCAAATGCAAGTCCAGATGATGAGCGAATGAAATTCCGGCGGTTCATAAATTTACCTTGGGTTTATTGTTTACTTTGTCGTGAACAGAGATTTTAGTACTCTAATTTACGTAAACTCGGCGCCTTAAACCATGTAACAATTACCGTTAACAAGGTCATGCAACCGCCAAAAACGACCGAGGGGGCTACGCCCATCAACTTTGCTGCCACCCCACTTTCAAATTGTCCCAATTCATTGCTTGAGTTGATAAACATTGAATTTACCGACATCACACGCCCACGCAATTCCAAAGGAGTTTTTAGTTGCAATACCGTTCCCCTTACCACCACACTTACCCCATCCAGCATTCCTGCGAACATCAAGGCGACAAAGGAAAGCAAAAACCATTTTGATAGTGCGAAAATTATGATACATGCTCCAAATCCAGCCACGGCGAAGAATAATGTCCTCCCCTGGTTCTTTTGAAGCGGCGCTATAGTGAGAAGCACCACAATGCAGATCGAGCCAATATCGGAGGCCGCGTTCAGCCAGCCAAAACCTTGTGGTCCTACGTAGAGAATATCTTTTGCATACACCGGCACCATTGCTACCGCACCACCAAATAATACGGCGAAAAGATCAAGAGACATAGCGCCTAACACTTCTTTCGTTCGGAACACGAAACGCAGACCTTCCTTCACACTTTCCCATGTGGCCTTCTCGCCTGCCCGTGGCAATGCTTTGTGCGTATTTAATTGGGTAAGTATTATAAATGCAAGAATGATTAAACTGCAAATAGTAATTAATGTCCCGGAATT